>Ga0316204_10001543_pt1 | contig 60721 bp, 53 predicted proteins | sample 6monrhotite_MG_2_FD_205661 | JGI IMG/M metagenome (GOLD analysis project Ga0316204, IMG submission 205661) | Microbial mat bacterial communities from mineral coupon in-situ incubated in ocean water Damariscotta River, Maine, United States -... | ecosystem: Environmental > Aquatic > Marine >...
CACGGCCATGCGGATCGATCGTCATACGATGCAAATAGATACCAAGCAAATTTCCTTTGAGCTTACTGGCAATATCCGAACTACCCAGTAGCTTTGCTTGCGCATTGGTTGGTTCGTCACTGAGGTCCGTTGGCAAGCGGCGTTTAAAAAACTCCTCCAGTGCCAACAATACTCCCTGAACTCCCTTATACGATGCCACACCATCTCCTATACTGGCTTCTTATTATTTCTATGGAAACCGAGTACAACGCAATTTTTTAATGCATTTTACTAATGAAATAAATTCTTTGCTAATACCCTGAAAGAATAAATTCCAATAACACACTAAAATATTAATGCACTAAACCACTCGGTTATTTGTTGTTCTAAAGCTTTGTTTTTTCTCTCTTGTGCATTGAATCTAAACCATGAAAAATTTCTTTGCAAGCGGTTTCACGTCACGCCCACTTCAGTAAAGATGCCATTTTTATCCACGTATTTTTATGCCTATATGCACTTTATAAAACTAAAACAACGATGGATAAACTACGTTAAACTTGTATCAGTTATTCTTTCTCAATTTAGAAATATTAACGAGTGTTACCAAATCAACCAGCTTTCATTATCGTAACGCGATGGTTGTAATGATGACAGCGTGTAAGTCACCTACTACTAGCATAGTAGGTAGTTTGAATTAAGCCCCCTCCTCAGTGAAGCTTGTTGTGTTCAACTGTTTTCGGACACTGCGCTTAGGCTCTTTTCGTAATCCATAGATGTTTTATAACCGAATGTTGAATGCAAACACTTCGAGTTATATAACACCATCACATATTCTCGGGTGTCGGCAATCGTAGCCTGCCAAGTTCTGTACAGTTGGTCACACGTTCATTACCGCTTCAGGCTGCTTTGGATGCTGTATAGAGATACTTGCTCACGACTGTTAGCGATAGTCAGAACTGACATAGCTATAAATACACTCAACCTATCACTCACGCAATTGCTTTACCTTGATTCCTGGAGTTCCGTTTAAAAACCGAGAAAACTTTATTCAAAATGCTTTATCTAAAAAGCTTTGGCATTACCATTTTCGAGTATAAAGTGAATTTGTTCAGCTGGTCACAGTCAGGCACCATGGATGAGATTGTGATCATTGACTGGTTATAAAATGGATAGCAAAAAGTAAACAGGAGATACAAGTAAAGGAACATTAATCGCGGCTTGATGAAGCGTACGTCACTCTGCCGTTCAGTATGACCCAATAAGGAGACCAGCATGAATCACCAGAGCACATTGCAACAAACCATTACCGACATGGTCGATGCACGCCGCGGCATTCTGGCGGCCGACGAAAGCCACCCCACCATGGCCAGGCGCTTCCAGCCCATCGGGGTAGAGTCCAATGAAGAGAGCCGTCGCGCCTGGCGCAGCCTGTTGATTACGACCCCGGGGCTTGGGCAATACATTAGTGGCGTCATTCTGTTCGAGGAGACGCTGGAACAGAGTAGCGGTGACGGCAAGCTCATTCCCGAAGCGGCCTGGGCGCAGAATATCGTGCCTGGCATCAAAGTCGACAAGGGCAAGATTCCTCTGGCGCTATCGCCGGGGGATCTTATCACCCAGGGTCTGGACGGTTTGGCTGAACGCCTGCAAACCTACCAGACGCAGGGTGCCCGCTTTGCCAAGTGGCGCGAGGTCTACGCCATTGAGACACATGTGCCCAGCCGTCACGGTATCGAGGCCAACGCAGAGATGCTGGCCCGCTATGCGGCAGCATGTCAGGCACAGGGAATCGTGCCCATTGTGGAGCCTGAAGTGCTGATGGATGGCGACCACGATATCGACCGCCATGCCGAAGTCACGGAACGGGTGCTGCACGCCGTGTTCCATGCGCTGCACCGGCATGGCGTGCATCTGGAATTGATGCTACTCAAGCCTAATATGGTGTTGCCGGGTAAGGATTGTCGTCACGCCGAGCCTGAAGAAGTCGCTGAAGCGACATTGACGATATTGCGCCGTACCGTGCCTGCGGCGGTGCCCAGCATCAACTTTCTTTCCGGCGGCCAGGATCCGGAAGAGGCCACCGCCAACCTCAATGCGATCAATCAACAGCGCGGCAATGCCCCCTGGCAGTTGAGTATTTCCTATGGCAGGGCCCTGCAACAACCCGCGCTACAGGCCTGGAATGGCAAAGCGAAGAATGCCCCCGCTGCCCAGCAGGCCTTGCTCAAACGGGCCCGGCTCAACAGCCTGGCGCGAGAAGGGAAATATGCCGCCGCCATGGAACAAGAGGCGTGATGGTACCGACCAGGCACAAGCGCACAAGAGAGGAACAAACCTGTGTTTGACGAATTCATCCTCGAACCTCGCATCGCATATTTTTCCATGGAGATCGCCTTGCGCAGCGAGATTCCTACCTATAGCGGCGGGCTTGGTGTGCTTGCTGGTGATACCGTGCGCTCGGCCGCCGATCTGGAGCTGCCCATGGTCGCGGTCAGTCTGGTAAGTCGATTCGGTTATTTCAAACAGGAGATCGATAGTACTGGGTGCCAGCTCGAACACCCCGATCCGTGGGAACCAAGCCAGTGGGCCACGCCATTAAATGCCAAGGTTGCGATAAACATCGATGGTCGACCCGTGTGGGTCGGCGGCTGGCTCTATACCCTGACCGGCCACACGAACGGTCGGCAGCCAGTCATCCTGCTGGACACTGACTTAGATGAAAATGGAGGAGATGATCGTCAACTCACCCATTTTCTCTACGGCGATGGTGAGCCATATCGGCTCAAACAGGAGATCATCCTCGGCATCGGTGGCATGCGTATGTTGCAGGCGCTAGGGTTTAGTGTGCGTCAGTATCACCTCAACGAGGGCCACTCAGCACTGCTGGTGCTGGAGTTGCTCAGGCGTTACGCCTATCCGGCAGAGGATGTGCGGTCGGGTGAATCGCCCTATAACATCCCCCGGGTACGTGAACTGTGCGCATTCACCACCCATACCCCGGTAGAAGCGGGTCATGATCGCTTTCCTTATGACCTGGTCAATCGCACGTTAGGCGATTTCATCGACCTTGCCACCCTGAAGCACCTGGCAGGTGACGACCATCTCAACATGACCTCGTTGGCGTTAAATATGAGCGAATATGTTAATGGGGTTGCGCAGCGTCATGCCGAAGTGTCTCGCAAAATGTATCCGGGTTATCGTGTGCACGCCATCACCAACGGTGTCCACCCTTTCACCTGGACCGCCGACAGCTTTATCAAACTTTACAACAGTCATCTGCCTGGCTGGTGTCATGAACCCGACTTGCTGACACGTGCAATCTATTGCATCGATGACGCTGCCATCTGGCAAGCCCACAGTGAAGCCAAGGCCGCGCTGATCGACCAGGTTAAGCAACTGTGTGGCACCGTGCTAAATCCTGAAAAACCGATCATTGGTTTTGCTCGTCGCATGACGGCCTATAAGCGCCCCGATCTGCTATTCAGCGAACTCGAACGGCTCAAATCAATTGCCAGCGAATACCCGTTTCAGATCGTACTGGCAGGCAAGGCCCATCCCAGGGACAGTGAAGGAAAACAATTAATAGAAACCCTGCACCACCATCTACGCGAACTCGCCGACGTCATCCCTATAGCCTACTTGCCAGACTACAATATGGCGCTAGCGCTCAAGCTGGTGTCCGGCGCTGATCTCTGGCTCAATACACCGCTGCCACCATTGGAAGCCTCCGGCACGAGTGGCATGAAGGCCGCATTTAACGGCGTGCCCAACCTGAGTGTGATGGATGGTTGGTGGATCGAGGGTTGTATAGAGGGTGTTACCGGCTGGGCGGTTGGCAATGGTTCAGGGGTAGCCACGATCGATGATGCGCATTCCCTGTACCATAAACTGGAAAAGGTGGTGTTACCGCTGTATTACGAAAACCGCCAGGACTGGATCGCAGTCATGAAGGGCGCGATTAGCCAAAATGCATCATTCTTTAACAGTCACCGCATGATGCGACGCTATGCAACTGAAGCGTACATTCGTTAAGGAACGATGAAAAAACATAAGGCTGTCGTGACAAACTACCATCCGCATACCTTGCATTAGGGAGCCTCTGATGGATTGTCATTACGAGGAGTGAAGCGACGAAGTAATCTCCTAATTAGATGATTCTTATGAATCCGAGATTGCCGCCCTAAAGGATTTGGACTTCCAGTCCGTCACACGGCGTTCGCAATGACAAATAATATAATTTATCAGAGCTTCGTTAATAATTATAAATGCTTGCCAATTTCCTTGAAGCCATCACGGATCTCTTCCCCAAGCAATTTTGCCGCCGCACCGATATTTTGTGAGGACTCCGCCGTTACGCTTCCTAGCTCCTTTGCCTTTGTCTCAAGTTTCACTAGCTTTTTTTCAAGACTATTCCACTCATCGCCCATCTCAAGTCTGGCAAGATGCAACTTCACCTGCAACTCGTCACGCTCACATTTTATCTCGTTGACCATATCATCTATGCGTTTTCTAATGTCGTTCACGCTGCACCCCCTTCTGTTTTATAAGCGCTCGGCAGCACCTTGTTCGGCACCGCCAAGAGCCTTTACCACAAGTGTTGATTCAATGCTGATCGGCGAACAGCGCATCTATTTCCGCCTCTGCCTGCAACCAGTCGTCGAACGCCAGGTCACCCTGAAAATCACGCTGTTCAGCGATAAGGTAGGCTGCTTCAGCGATCAAGCGCTGCCGCTCATCTGGAAAGCTTCGCTCTGCCTCCTGATGTTTCATTGCCAATGCAATAGCAGCTGTATTTCCAACAAAAGCCTGCTTCATCCCTGTAGGCTTTTTCGAAGATTGTGTTTTCTGTGTCATCGGTGTTTCTCCTTTTCTCCAGGTAAACAAGACCTATTATAAGCTCAAGTTGTCATATGTACCCGCTATTTCTTGTGATGTCCGAAAATAGATATAAAAGAAACCCGGCCTGGATTATGCATTCTCCACACACTCTAATCGCTGACTAATTTGATAGGTTGCTTTTCATAATAATGGGCATAAACTAAATCGAGTTAAGGCATCAAACTTTAGTAGTCGTTTCAAATCAACTGGCAAAGGAGGTGTATCATGGATATCAAAAAATTTTCACCATGGAACTGGTTTCATAATGAAACAAACAAAGCAGGAAATGTTCCCATTCACACTGCGCATGATCAAGTAGCATCTAACAATCCAGTATTACAACTGCACAACGAGATAGATCGAATCTTCGGCAACTCGCTGCGTAGTTTTCCGAACATGTTTGACAACGGCATGGGCTGGCCAGAACTATCATCCATGGCACTCTCGCCCAGCCTCGACATCAAAGACAGTGATGAGAATTACCTTATTAACATTGAAATCCCTGGCGTCGCCAAAGAAGATGTTGATATTCGAGTCGATGGAAACAGACTGACGATTAGCGGCGAGAAAAAGCAGGAGAAAAAGGAAGACAAGGAAAACTATCATTGCATTGAACGTCGTTATGGTTCATTTGAGAGAGTACTCACGCTGCCAAAGGATGCGAATGCAGATAATATCGACGCTAAATTTAAAGACGGCGTATTAACTGTCACCATCCAGCGGAAGGCAATAAGCGCCGCCCCCAAAGAAGGCAAAAAAATTGAAGTGAAGGCCGCCTGATTGACCTTTAACTGTCGCCCTTCGGGGCAACAGGTTTAATCAATTCAAATAACGACTTTAAGTCGATCATTGCCAATCATGAACATGACGGTAATCTATACAACGCGAGATGCTTGTCAGGTTCTGATCCCGGGTGAGCTCACCAGTTCGGCACTTAACAGGATCACCTCAATCTCCTCGATAATTTCTTCCTGGCGTAGCACATTGCGGCGTTTACCCAGGTCGTCCACCTGCCGTTCAAGGTGGTGGCCGGCCTGATCGAGGTGTTGCATGCGGCGCTGGTTTTCGGCCATCAGGGCAGAGAAGAGCCAGCCATGAGTCAGGGCAAAAAGATAGTGTTCTAGCAGTTCCCCGAGTAGTTGCTGCGATGGCAGATTGATCAACGGCGCCAGCCCCTGATCAGATGCCTCCTCCAGCGGCGGCAACGCCGGTTGGCAGCGCGGTTCGTGGCTATCGGGTTGAAAATGGATCACTTCGAGGCGCAACGGGCCATGCTCCTGCCTTAGTCGGTTGAGGGCGGTGACTACCGTTGTCAGCACCGCGGCTACCTCGTCGGCGACGGCTGCGCCAGGCAGGCAGACGGCCTGGGGGTAGTCACGCTGCAGAGCACTCGCCAGGTGCGCACCGACACCGATCACTGCTGCCGCTTCATGGCCGGACTGCTGGGCCAGCACCTCGGTCAACTGTTGGTTGTAACCGCCGCAGAAGCCACGCTCAGAACCGAACAGCAGATAGACTGGTGGCGCATCCGCCATTCGTGTCTCGGCTGCATAGTGTCGCCGCACATCGTTCAGGGCAAAGCTGATCGAATCGACCACGCGCTGTTGCGTTTCATGATAGCGCGCCAGTTTGCGCGCTTCCATCATGGCCAGATTCTTCATGCTCTCCATGATGCCGTGAATCTCGTTGACCGCCTCAATGCGCGCCTCCACCTCACGCCGCTTGCTCATTTTCGCCTCCGCTCTCGGCCCACCACTGCTCCACCTGCGCCTGCCATTGCTCCAGTGGTGTTTCGAGGCTCAACTCACTATGCTGGATGGCGTGATTCAGTTTCTCAAGACGGCGCCGCACTCGCCCAGGCGCTACCTCATCTAGCAGGCCACTGTTGTAAACGATCAACCACACCAGAAGTTTAGTTTCGCTGCTTTGCCTGAATCGATCCTGTTTCAGCATTTCACGCAGGATGCAGCCACGCTGCAGTTTAGTCTGCATCTCTGCCTCAAGCCGGGCACCGAAGCGGGTGAACGCCTCCAGTTCCTGGAACTGCAGATAGTCGAGTTTGATGCGCGCCGCCTGGCGTTTGATTTGTGGATGCTGGGCCTTGCCGCCGATGCGCGACACTGACTTGCCCACATCAATGGCTGGGCGGGTACCGGTGTCGAACAACCCTTGATCAAGGTAGATCTGACCGTCAGTGATGGAAATCAGGTTGGTGGGGATATAGGAGGAGATCTCGCCCTGCTGGGTCTCAACAATGGGCAACGCGGTGAGACTACCGCCGCCGTGCTCGGGCGCCAGACAGGTAGCCCGTTCCAGCAACCGTGCATGCAGATAAAAGATGTCACCGGGGTACGCCTCGCGTCCAGGTGGGCGGCGCAACAGTAACGATAATTCACGATAGACGCGAGCATGGCGGCTGAGGTCATCGTAGATCACCAGACAGTCACGCCCCTGCCGCATCCACTGTTCGCCAATCGCGCAACCGGCGTAAGGGGCAAGGTATTTCAAACCGGGCAGCGCGCTGGCTTCACCCACTACCACGGTGGTGTATTCCAGCGCGCCGTATTCACGCAGCAGCTCAATAATATTGATCACCTCAGAGCGCTTCTGCCCGATCACCACATAGATACAGGTAACCCCCTTACCACGCTGGTTGATGACCGTATCCAGCGCAATGCTGCTGCGCCCTAACCCTTCGTCGCCGATAATCAACTGACGCTGGCCCTTGCCGATCGGCAGCAGACTGTCGATCAGGCGGATGCCGGTGTAAAGTGGTCGTTTAACGAAGTCGCGCTCAATGATGCTCGGTGATGGACCTTCAAGGTTGCGACGGCTGTGGCATCGCGGCGGCGGCTGGCCATCGAGCGGATGACCGAGCGGATCAATCACCCGCCCCAGCAATTCTTTACCGACCGGTACGCTGACACGGCGGCCACCGAGCAGGACCAGAGTGCCAGCAGTCAGATTTTCGGTCTCTATCAACAACACCGCGCCGAGCATCCGCGCGCCCAGATGAAACACCTGGCCAAGGCTACCGTCGGCAAAGTTGAGCAGCTCGTCCATCGCCGCCGAGGGCAGGCCGTCGATCCAGGCGATACCGTCACCGACCGAGACCACCGTGCCCTGCTCTACCAGGCGTAGATCGAGCTGGTAATCGTCCAGCCAGCGGCGCTGACGACTCAACTGTGGGAACAGGTCTCCCGCGCTATCCATGTGAAGCCGCCGCTTCGGTGAAAAAAAGTAATTCATCCTGCAGATTGGCGTGCAACATCCAGCCGCCAATCGACACACGCAGCCCGGCGATTAATTTGTCATCACAGGTGAACTGCCACTCGCCGTCTCTGTGACCCAGTTTTTGCTCCAGCGCCTGACGGATGACCTGTTGGCCTGCGGCGTCGAGCGGCAAGGCACTGGCCACCTCAACCCTGACTGAACCCTCTTGCCAACCCTCGCGCAGCTGTTGCATCGCGCTTTCGGATAACCCCGCAAGCTGGTCAACAAAGAGTTGTTGCAGGCGCTGATCCAGCTCGGGTCCGGCTAATGTCTTCAACATCTGAGCGACAAACGCACCGCCCAGCTGCAACGCCTCAACTTCAGCCTGACTGCGCCACTGCGTCTGTTGTTGCTGGTCACGAGCCCGGTTTTTTAAACGCTGCTGCTCCAGCTCCTCATCGAGTTGTTGCATTCGTTTACTACGTTCCTGCTCAATCTGTTGCGCCAATTCGTCGAGACTGCCGCGTTTTTCCCGCTCCCAGTCAATCAACCGTTCTTCATACTGTTTTTTGAGGGCCTCGGCCTCTTCCTGGCCTTTAGCCGCCTGCGCCAGTTCCGCTTCGATCTTCTGGCGCCGCTTTTCAATCATGTTTAACACGGGTTGGTAAAGGAAGCGTTTCAGCAACCACACCAGGATCAGAAAGTTGATGACTTCGAGGACTAAGGTCGACCAGTCGAGTTCCAAAATGTCTCTCCTCGCCTACTTCAACAGATATTCAAGCAAGGGATTGCGGAACAGCACGATCAAGACAATCACCAGCACATAGATAGCCAGCGACTCGATCATCGCCAGACCGATGAACAAGGTTCGGGTAATCGCTTTCTCTGCTTCGGGCTGACGTGCCAGGGCGTCAAGCGCACGGCTGATAGCCCAGCCCATGGCAATCGCTGGCCCGATGACACCGATACTGATGGCAATCAGGGCCCACATTGTGGAGTCGCTGGCAAAGCTGCTCAGATCATTCATTGTGCTTCCTTCTCTTGTCGTAATTGTTGGGATTGCAAGCCGCCAGCAATGTAGATTAACGCCAGCATGCCGAAGATATACGCCTGTACCAGCGCTTCGATAATATGCAACATCAGAATCGGCACCGGCGCCAACAGACCCGCCACCCACAGGATCAGCAGCGCCGCCATTTCCAGACTCATGATGTTGCCAAACAGGCGCACGGCTAACGCTACGGTACGGGTGATCTCGCTGATCAGATGGAACGGCAGCAGTAACGGTGTGGGCTTGAGGTAATGGTGTAGATACTTGCGCAGGCCATTGGCACGGATGCCGAACCAGTGCACCGACAGAAACACCAGTAGTGCCAGCGCACTGGTAGCAGAGAGATCGCCAGTGGGTGAATGCAGGCCGGGGATCAGACCGACGAGATTGGCCAATATCAGGTAGATCCACAATGTTGCGACGAAGGGCAATACCTGGCGGGTCTGTTCTGTCGAGAGAACCTGATTGATGGCAGATTCAATCACGCCGATGATTCCTTCGGCAGCGGTCTGCCAACCGCCCGGTTGCAGTTGCAGGCCGCGCAGCAACACCATACTCAGCAGCCACAGCACAAGCATCACCCCCCAGGTGGTGATCACCGTGCCAGAGATGGCTAGCGGGCCGAGGTAGAAAAGTGATTCTGCGCCAAGAGGGTTCATCTCATTCATGACTCCTGATCAGCCAGTAAACATTGAAGCCACCGATGAGAATACCGAGAGATAACAGACTCAGGGTCCAGCGCATTGAGTAACCCGCCAGACGACCGTCGAGCCAGTGACCAAGATAGACCCCTGCAACCACCGGCAGGATGAACATCAAACCGAGACTGCCGAGATAAGCGGTTTGCGCTAACAGCGTTGAGTGCTCGCGTTCAGCCTTTTGCATCCGTTGCGCCTGTTGTTCCACCCGCTTGGCTAGCTGATCGTTACCAGGTAACGTCATCTGGCCTCCTCGCCACGACCGATGCGCCACAGGCGCTGCATCATGGCCCGCTCCATCTGTTCCAGACTGTGTTTGAATTCGACCATCGCCTGTTCCTCCTGCACCAGCTCTTCACGCAAGGCCCGACTGATCTGAGTATAGTCATCACCGCGCAGATAGCGGCGGGTGCTGAGGGTTAGTTGATCCTTGTCAAAATAGGCCACTGCTCCCGGCAACGCCAGATAGTCCCAGTGGTCATCGATAGCATAGCGAATTCGCGCCAGACCAAACACCAGGCTAGTGACGAAGCGGCCATGCCCCTTCATCAAACCGAAACTGCCACTGGCATCCTCGCCGACAAAGGAGACGATATTTTCGAGCCGCTCATACTGGGTCGCACCCTGCAGATGAACAGTGAAGGTGTTCATTGCGTCGATCGCTCCATACTACCGCGCATATAACACTGCGCTTCGGGCACATCGTCATAGTGACCGCGCAGAAACGCCTCGCAGTCGGCCAGTGTGTCTGTCAACGGCACGCTAACACCATCGATGCCGGTATCAGCGGCAGTGACATGAAACGGCTGGCTCAGGTAGCGTTGCAGTTTGCGCGCACGCAGTACGATCGCCTGATCCTGTTGCGACAGCTCCTCCATGCCGAGCATGGTGATGATATCTTCAAGCTCATTATAACGCGCCAGGTGTTCGCGCACGCCCTCGGCGATGGCATAGTGGTGATCGCCGACCACGTGTCGATCGAGCAGCTTGCTGCCAGAACGCAGTGGATCAACTGCCGGATAGATACCCTGCGCAGCCTGATTCCGCGACAGGATCACAGTGGTATCGAGATGTCCCAGAATGGTGGTGACCGCCGGGTCGGTCATGTCATCGGCGGGCACGTAGACCGCCTGCACCGAGGTGATAGCACCACGGTCGGTGGCGTCGATGCGATCCTCCAGCTCGGCCACCTCGGTGCCCAGTGTTGGCTGATAACCCACCGTAGCAGGCATGCGCCCGAGCAGGCTGGAGATCTCGCTGCCAGCCTGGACAAAGCGAAAAACGTTGTCCATCAACAGCAGTACCTCTTTCTGCATGCTGTCACGCAGATACTCAGCATAGGTCAGGGCGGTGTGGCCGATACGAAAGCGCACCCCGGGAGATTCATCCATCTCACCGAATACCAGCAGCGCCTGCCCCATTACCCCCGCCTTGCGCAGTTCATGCCACAGCTCATGTCCCTCGCGAATGCGTTCGCCGACACCGGCAAATACCGACACCCCTTTATGAATAGCAGAGACCGCATGGATGAACTCCATAATTAATACCGTCTTGCCCACCCCGGCACCGCCAAAGAGACCCGTCTTGCCGCCACGAACAAAGGGACAGAGCAGGTCGATCACCTTGATGCCAACCGGCAGGATCTCATGTGCCCCACGTACCTCATAGAGTGGGCGCTTGATACCATGAATATTATTCATCGCCACACCAGTAAAGGGCTGCTCTCCATCAAGGGGAGCACCAAAGACATTCACCACCCGCCCAAGACATTCAGGTGCCACAGGTACATGCAGTGGCGCGCCAGTATCGAAGATCGGCATGCCACGACTCAGACCGGCGGTACTGTGCAAGGTAATGGCGCGCACATGGCGTTCATCGAGATGCTGGTGCACCTCGAATAACACCTCATCGCCATCCAGGTGGGCGCGCAGGGCCCGACGTAAGGGCGGCAGATGCTCGCAACGGATCACCACCACTGGGCCTTGCACTTCGTGCAGGTATCCGATTGCTTCTTCAGGCGTTAACGCTGACATCCAAATGATAGCCTCTAGTGGACTCACTATTAAGGAACCTCTGAAGTTAACTATAGATGATCGGGGCGCTAAATTCCCCCCTTATGTGCCAGTCATTTTTTGATCGCCACTACCATTAACGTTGCGGTAGGTTTTTATCTCAATGGGTGCAGATTGCTCGGATGGATATACATAACAATTTCATCACAACTTCAGTTATGGCAATCTCAGTATGGCGTCATATCCCTTTTCAGATCCAGATACGAGGAAAACTGGCCTGAGTCGTTAACAAAATATTGACCGGAAGCATTTTCAAATTCCTCTGCTAGTGGCGCGGTTGTCAGGTTGGGTCATTATGTTCCACAGTTATAATTACATTTCCCTTTTTGTGGCCTTGTTCAACGTAGTGATGAGCCTCAGCAACTTGCTCTAATGGATAGCATCTATCGATGACCGTTTTTATCTTTCCCGCTTCAATAAGCCCTTTGAGAAAATTTAAATCTTCAGCGTGATAATCTGCAAATTCAAACATTACTTTCTTGCTGCCTGTCATTGAAGTCCATAACCCTCGAACCATCTGCGACACGGTAGGGTTAGCTAAAAGATAGCGTCCATTTTTCTTTAGCGATTTTACACTACCAGAAAATGGACTTTTTCCTATCGTGTCAAAAATAACATCATAGCGCTCACCACCTTTGGAAAAATCCTCATTAGTGTAATCAATCACATTATTGGCACCCAGGGATTGCACCAGGGCTATTTTTTCGGTGCTACACACCCCGCTCACATCAGCACCAAAGACCTGGGCAAGTTGCACTGCATACGTACCGATACTTCCTGACGTTCCGTAGATGAGTACTTTTTCGCCGTGCTGAATATTTGCCTTCTTAAGAAAATGCAAGGCATTAAGCCCACCAACGGGAACAGCAGCTGCCTGCTCAAAGCTCATATTGGTCGGCTTGATAGCCATCGCATGTGTACTCGGTAGACAGATGTACTCTGCATAGGCACCAAAACTCATCGTGGTAGGTGAAAAAACTAAATCTCCTGTTTTAAATAAAGTAACCTCTTTGCCTACGGATTCAATTTCACCAGCTAGCTGCTGCCCTAATATTTGGATCCTGGTTGGGCGTATAAGTCCAAAATATAATCGCATCGGAAGCACAAGCCTGTTATGCATTTCGTATCGTCGAAGTTCACAGTCTCCAGTTTCCACGGTTGTCGCATGTATTTTTATTAGTACTTCATTGTCTTTGGGAATAGGTTTATCTAATGTTTGGAGTTGAAGCACGTCCGGCGGACCATATTTTGTCCATACGACCGCTTTCATGAGTCATCACCCATCATGATGACGATTTTTCCTTTAGCGTCTCCTTCACTAAAATACTTCATCGCGTCTGCGACCTCACTTAATGGGTAACTTCTATCTATGATAGGTACAATTTTTTCCGATTCATGAAGCGCAATCATAATATCCAGGCCCTTGTTTGCCTTATGCAATAGCAGACTCATTTTTGTCCCCGCTGTTGTTTTTTGTAGCTACGCCATAGAATTCCACACCATGCTTCACGCTCGTACCAGCCAGCTCAGAAGAAGTTGTCCACCCCAATTTTTCCAGGAACAGACCAAGTTCACCGGGGCGTATACTCCACAGCCACGGCTCTCCAACGACCTTCTGGAGCCACAGCATCAATCCGCTCCATCTACCCACATCAGGCCGACCGTCCGCACTGGCAGGGATATAGCTAAAGGCGATTCGGCTGTCGACACCAGCAACTTCGGCACATTGAAGAAATAGATCCCGCACAGCTTCGGGAGGCAGGTACATCACAAGCCCCTCGGCAACGATGACAGTTCGAGCATTTTGATCCCACGACTCATGGTTTTTAAGCACATCCACCAGTTTTCGTTTACCAAGATCCTCCGCGATCAGGCGGAGATTATCTCGCACTTCCATCGCAGCGATTCCTTTGGCCTTGAGGCGGGCAGTTGCCGGGTGATCAATTTCAAAAAAGCTCACGCCGGGGAATTCAGGCGCCAGCCGCCACCCCAACGTGTCGTAACCGGCCCCAAGCACCAGAACCTGACTAGCCCCGCGGCCGATACCATCTCTTACCTGACGCTCACAGAACGCCTTTCTATGAGCAAAGGCTTCAAACTGCCCCGGTAGTATCGGGTCGAACGCTTCGTAGATGGCAACAGCGCGTTGCGATCGTGCCCAGCGTACGGTCCTTGTTCCAACCACACCTGAAGCAACGAGCAATCTCTCAGTGGCTTGCACAATGCCGGAAGGAAGGATTTTATCCATCCCCGCTTTTGCACCCAATGTGACAATACTCAGGGCAACCTTGCGTGCCGTCATACTGGGTCTGTCTTTACGCATAGAACTCCTTTGAATCTATCTCGGGTACAGGAAGATTGTATATCGCCTTGGAGGCTTAAATATCTATCGACTCTCCGGGAGTGATGAGATTGCTTCGTCGCCCCGCTTCTCGTGCCACGGGGCATTTCCTTCGGTCGCCTGACAATTAATTGGAGGTTCTCTGGTTATGCCTTTCCACTTCATGCCAGGGGCCGTTGCCACGCGTGCAACGCTACTTCTTTTACATTTTCTTCAATCAGGTCTCCATGAGAAAGAATGATTCGCTCGAAATCCCATTCCAGGATTTTCATTAATGATTTACGAGCGGCGTTCTTGTCCTTCCACCCTAACTGATACTCTGGTGCCGGTTTCGGGTTGCCCCACATGCGAAAAACAACTTTCCACCACAGTTCCAATGACCAGCTCACACCTTCGGTTTCATCTGTGATGTTTTCAATCAGATCCACCAGGATGAGTGTTCGGCTACTCTTATGGTAAAAAGCGACCTCCCAAATGTACCTGTTTCCACGCACAAGCACCTGCTCAAAGTCATCCTCCCATCTGTTGTCGGGACGATCCCCCAATAACCAGTCGAATTCAATTTCCGGGTTCTTTCTTTCAACTCCCGGGCAGATAAAAGTCTCTGCCTCTGGAAATGCCTGCTGAGCTGAACATACATGTAAGTAGTGATAGGAACCAGGTGCCACAATAAATTCAACTGCCCCTAGTCTTTCGATCTCCATCTTCGTCTGTTGATCTATTTCGCAAGGTGAGTGAATAAACAGGTTGCCATTCGACAGGCGAATAATGGTCATTCTCGAATTAAAATGGGCACCCGCATAATGAATGGGATACTCCTTTATCCAGATCGTGTTCTTCTGATATTCATACAGTTCTTTCATCTCACCTCTCGCCGCAGATAGACCACATGATCGGCGACCAGCGTTCCAATTACCGATATCACTTCCCACCCATCAGAGGCAAGTTCATTCAGTGATTTAGTTTTTTTGGTATCGACAGAGACACCACTTGCTATCTCTTTGATTGTGCCGCCTGCCGTGACACCTTGCAGGATGACGACTTTGTACTCCCAGTTTTCATCGTTAGCCCAGGCTGGCGCGCCTATACCAAAAAGTAAACTCATAAGCAGTATTGAACGAATTAGTCTGAACATTTCTGTAGTCTCTCTCTTCTCTCATTATCAGTTTGAACAAATCAGAACCCCGCATTGCAGTATACAATTCATTCCAATGCTCTTCTATTTTTTCACTGGAGGTAATTTCATGGGAGGGGAATTCAAACTGCAACCGAGGGCGAACTGGCTTTCCTCATTCCTATCAAGACTCATAACCTCTGAATATCGATCACTTTAAATGACTGCTTAGGAAGGGGGTAATCTAACCAAGATACGAAAAATGGCTGCCTTCGCGACGTATGAGGCGTTGAGTCAGATACTTCCTCCTCAACCCCTTAGTTCCAATATTTAGCCCGAGATGCTTCAGATTAACTCAGTAAAGAACCGAATTTATGCAAATTTTCATTGCATGAATCTCGATTTAGTAAATTCTAGCTGCAGAATACTTCATTGAGATATGCCTAATTCTGTGACCAGAAAGGTGATTTTTTATATGCACTTTTAAACTGGTTTTGGTTGGACCTGCTGTTACGCAGAAAAATATCGGATCGAAAATGAACTGCTAGCCACTCACAACACATTCATGTGTTTGCTTGATTTCACCTTCATCATCAGGTGCTTCTATGCGCACGGTAAAACCCCATAAGCGTGAAAGATGCCTGATGACTTCATCTGTATCATCGTTGAGTGGCCGTCTGTTATGAGGCGTGTAACGAAGTGTTAATGAGCGATCGCCACGCAATTCGACATTGTGCACCTGTAAATTTGGTTCGCGAGAGCCAAGGTTATACTGTTCAGCCAATGCGGAACGAATGTAGCGATACCCAACATCATCATGGATTGCTGAAACGTTTAGCATATTCTCCTTATCGTCATCGAGTATTGAAAACAACTTCAATTCACGAATTAGATGAGGTGATAAATATTGCATGATAAAGCTCTCGTCTTTGAAGTTACGCATCGCAAAATCGAGTGTTTTAACCCAGTCACTCCCCGCAATATCAGGAAACCATTCATGATCTTCACTCGTTGGGTTTTCACAGATACGCCTGATATCCTGCATCATATTAAAACCTAATGTGTAAGGATTGATACCGGAATAATAAGGGCTATTAAAGCCAGGCTGGTAAACGACATTGGTGTGAGCCTGTAGAAATTCGATCATGAAACCGTCTGTTACGAGCTTTTCATCGTAAAGTTGATTAAGGATCGTGTAGTGCCAGAAGGTTGCCCAGCCTTCATTCATCACCTGAGTTTGTCGTTGCGGATAAAAATATTGTGCAATCTTACGCACGATTCTGATAATTTCCCGCTGCCACTTTTCAAGTAATGGTGCATTTTTTTCAACAAAATAGAGAATGTTTTCCTGAGGCTCTGCTGGCCAGTTTGAGGCATTAAAACGCTGTTCATCTTTATCGGGGTTAGTCGGCAAAGTACGCCATAGGTCATTTACCTGGGATTGCATGTAATCTTCACGCTCTGCCTGACGGCGTTCTTCATCAACCAAGGTTAAACGTTGAGGCCGTTTGTAACGATCAACACCAAAGTTCATTAAGGCATGACAGGAATCGAGCAGTAGTTCGACCGTTTCTTCGCCGTAACGACGCTCACATTTCTGAATGTAATTACGTGCAAACAGCAGATAATCAACGATTGAATCGGCGTTAGTCCATGTTTGGAACAGGTAGTTATTTTTGAAAAATGAGTTATGTCCATAAGACGCATGTGCGATCACCAGCGCCTGCATGGTCATGGTATTCTCTTCCATTAAATAAGCAATACAGGGGTTTGAGTTAATCACGATTTCATAAGCAAGCCCCATATGACCGCGCCGATAGCGCTGCTCTACACCAAGAAATTGCTTACCAAATGACCAGTGATGATAACCGACAGGCATACCCACCGTTGAATAGGCGTCCATCATCTGTTCTGCAGTGATCACTTCAATTTGATTGGGATATGTTTCCAGGCCAAAGTTAGCGGCGACGCGTGCAATCTCTCGATCATAGCGCTCAAGTAATTCAAAACTCCATTCTGATCCTTCTGAGATATAACTGCTCATGACCACTGCTTCTCAAATAGTTTTCGGAAAACTGGATAGATATCGGAATTCTCTCCAATGGTCTGCGTCACAAAGTTTTCGTAATGTTCTGTGACTTTCTGGTATTGATCCCATAGATCACCGGTCGAATCATCAGGTGTGATTTCTACATAGGCGTAATATTGTAGGTAAGGCATAATCGATTTAAGCAATAGGTCGTGGCAGATATTTGAATCGTCAGACCAGTTATCACCATCGGATGCCTGCGCGGCATAAATGTTCCAGTCACTACTGGGATAGCGTTCATGAATAATGTCGCGCATCATTTTTAATGCACTGGAGACCACGGTGCCGCCCGTTTCTCGTGAGTAAAAAAATTCTTCTTCATCCACTTCTTTTGCGATGGTGTGATGACGAATAAAGACGACCTCGATCCGTTCATATGCACGGCCAAGAAAAAGGTATAGCAGTGTAAAGAATCGTTTCGCGATCTCTTTTTCAAACTGACCCATTGAACCTGAGACATCCATCAAGCAGAACATGACTGCCTGAGTGGTGGGCACTGGCTCATCGATACGGTTGTTATAACGAAGATCAAAGGTATCAATAAATGGTACACAACGGATTCTTCTCTTCAGTTCTTTGATCTCTTCTCTCAGACTCACCACAATAGGATCGTCTTCAGCTACTTTTAATAATAGCTCGGCTAGCTCTTCTTCCGCTTTATGAAGGCGGCGCGTGGGAGATGCCGTGAGTGCAATCCGACGTGCAAGAGCGCCTTTCATCGAGCGAATAACACTAATATTAGAGGGATTGCCATGCGAGGTATAACCAGCTCGAACCTTTTTAAACTGGATCTCGCGTGTCAATTGAGTTTTTATCATACGCGGCAGTTCCAGGTCCTCAAAAAACAGATCCATAAACTCATCACGCGATAGAGAGAAAGAGAAGTCATCCTCCCCTTCCCCGCCGTTGCTTGCCTTCTTACCACCAGCGCCACCGCCTTGCTGTGGGCGTTGAATCTGATCACCAGAGACAAATTCTTCATTACCGGGAAAGACCTGTTCCTGGCGGCCGCCACTGCCGGTCCCAAAGGTGGGTTCAGCGATATCTTTGGCGGGAATATTGATCTTTTCACCGTGTTCCATATCGGTGATGCTGCGCTTTGATACCGCCTCTTCAACGGCCTCTTTGAGATGCTTTTTGTAACGGCGAATGAACTTCTGGCGATTTACTGCACTTTTGTTCTTACCGTTGACACGCCTGTCGATAATCTGAGTCACAAAGACACCTTGGCATTGTTATGCAATATGAATTACGATGATTTACGTGTGCGTAAATGCCATTCACAAAGTAACCTGACCTGCTTGGGTGTGTAACCTTTCGCCACCATGCGATCGATAAACTCCTGATGTTTTTTATGATCTTCAGTTGAAGACTGTGCATTAAACGAAATGACGGGCAAGATGTCTTCCGTATTTGCAAACATCTTTTTCTCAATCACAGAGCGCATTTTCTCAAAGCTTGTCCAGGATGGATTTAACCCTTCATTATTAGCACGTGCGCGCAATGTGAAATTGACAATTTCATTGCGAAAGTCTTTCGGATTACTGATCCCCGCGGGTTTTTCAATCTTTTCAAGCTCTTCATTTAAGGCGGCTCGATCAAACATCTCACCGGTATCCGGGTCTCTAAATTCACTGTCCTGAATCCAGAAATCGGCATAGGTGACATAGCGATCAAAGATGTTTTGTCCAAATTCTGTATATGATTCTAGGTAAGCAGTCTGAATTTCTTTTGCGATAAATTCACTATAGTTTGTAGCCAGGTAGCCTTTTATAAATGAGAGATAGCGCTCTGCCGTTTCGGGTGGAAACTGCATCTGTTCAATCTGTTGTTCAAGTATGTAGAGTAGATGAACTGGATTAGCCGCGATCTCAGAATGATCATAGTTAAACACTTTAGACATGATCTTAAATGCAAAGCGGGTCGAAAGCCCTGTCATCCCTTCATCAGGCCCCGCACTATCTTTATATTCCTGGTATGACTTCGCTTTTGGGTCGATGTCTTTGAGGTTCTCACCATCATAGATGCGCATCTTTGAGTAGATACTGGAATTTTCAGGTTCGATTAAACGTGTTAACACGGCAAACTCAGCCATCATTTTCAGGGTGTCTGGCGCACAGGGAGATTCTGAGAGCGAACTATTAATCAATAGCTTCTCATAGATTTTCACCTCTTCAGAGACACGCAGGCAGTAAGGGACTTTTACAATATAGATGCGATCTAAAAAGGCTTCGTTGTTTTTGTTGTTCTTAAATGTCAGCCACTCAGACTCGTTTGAATGGGCAAGAATTGTTCCTGTGAATGGAATCGCAGGGAAGCCTTCTGTCCCTTTATAGTTACCTTCCTGGGTAGCGGTTAATAATGGATGCAACACTTTAATCGGCGCTTTGAACATCTCGACAAATTCAAGCAATCCCTGGTTCGCAAGACATAGACCACCAGAATAGCTATAGGCATCGGGATCATCTTGTGAGTACTGTTCTAGCTTACGGATATCAACCTTGCCCACTAACGATGAAATATCCTGATTGTTTTCATCGCCCGGTTCCGTCTTCGCAATGCCCACTTGCTCTAAAACGGAAGGGTTAAGACGTACTACTCTGAATTTAGAAATATCACCATTGAATTCATGTAACCGTTTGACCGCCCATGGTGACATCACACCGGGCAGATAACGTTTTGAGATGCCGTAATCATCGGCCAGAATAGTGGCATCTTCCTGTGGGGAAAATAGACTTAAGGGGGACTCATTAACGGGTGAGCCTTTAATCGCATAAAAGGGAACGTCTTCCATTAGCGATTTGAGCTTTTCTGCCAGCGATGATTTACCACCGCCCACAGGCCCAAGTAAATAGAGAATCTGTTTTTTCTCTTCTAGCCCCTGAGCCGCATGACGGTAAAAAGAGACGATCTGCTCGACGGTCTCTTCCATGCCGTAAAACTCTCTGAAGGCCGGGTAAATCTTAATCACTTTGTTTGAGAAGATGCGGCTATAGCGAGGATCATCTCGTGTATCAAGCATCTCCGGCTCTCCGATCGCGAGTAGCATTCGTTCAGAGGATGTGGCGTAAGCACTGGGATCATTTTTACAAATCTCCAGATACTCCTGCAGACTCATCTCTTCTTCCTGAGCCTCTTCATAACGGGACTGATACGAATCGAAAATAGTCATGACTCACCTCTCTGCTTCAAACGGGGCTATGGTTTGTATCTGATTCAAAGATAACAATACCATCGCACACGAGCTTTTAGACCTTATAATTTATATCGGCCACACGTGTTGTTTCTTAGCCATATTTAACGAATAATTCCGTCAATATTCTGTCGAATTATCACTGTTTAAACGCGACTAACTGAAATTAAACAATAATAATTAACCGGCAGTACGCTCACATGTAATCGCTATACCAACACAATATTAGCTGCATAAAACAGGCCATGTTAAATTGGTAATAGGCATTGCCCATTAATGGTGGTTCTAATGATTAATGCTTATCATTGAGCTTCCAGTCATAATCAAGAAATTCAATTTCAATATCAGCTGAATTGAGGCGTTGAATATCACGGTTAGACAAGCCAAGCGATGTTTGATACGCGACCAGAAATTGCTGCAATTTATGGAATCCGCCCCAGCCACGCTCGAAGTCATCTCGGTACCATTTAAAGATTTTAGAGATATTCAACGTTTCGCCCTGCAAGTAATTTCGACTGCGATCACTGAGAAAAGAGCGTGTCACCTCATCTAATTGAACATCTAGCTTATCGCCGCTAAATGCCGATGTTGCTAATGCCGGACAACCAATGCTGGCGCAGTTCACAGCGAAATGGATACGTGGTTCCTGATAGACACTCTCAGCTCGTATCATCCCATGCTCAATTTCATCTAATGAATGCGTGCCGCCCAACAAAGGGATAAAGCGCCTGTCCCACGGGGACTTAAGCCAGGAACCAAGGTCTTTGATTGATTCAAGCTCAGGGTACTCAGTAAGTATCAGCTCAATTGTCCACGCGTTATAGGCATTGATCAAAAAGGCTAGCTGATCTGGCTTAGGCCAACTATTAAACGTCTGTTTTGACACGGACTCAAGCGATCTTAAATAAGTCTTAAGTTGAAAGCGGTCGCGCGACAAGCCGCCGTAATCGACCTGTGTGGCCACACCATGGTTAATCGCGATCACATGTTTTTTAAGTAACTCATCCCAAGACCCATGATCAAAACTTGCCGCTTGTGACGAAAATGTCGCTATCGACAACAACAATAGCAGTAATAGTTTTTTCATGCGCCACGTCTCCAATTATGAAAACGCTCAACCCAGGCAAGCAGGCGTTGTGGCGCATGGGCACGCTTCCAGTTCCCTGCGACATATTTATTCGCCTCAGCCATCGTCGGATAGATATGAATCGTGCCGAGGATTTTGTTAAGCCCCAGACCATGCTTCATCGCCGTGACATATTCTGCGATCAGGTCGCCCGAATGCTCACCGACAATCGTCACACCCAGAATACGATCCTTACCCGGTACCGTCAGTACCTTAATAAAACCATGCGCCTCTTCATCTGCAATCGCACGATCAAGGTCATCGATACCGTAGGTTGTCACCTCATATTCGACCCCCTTCTCTTTCGCTTCTGTCTCATTAAGACCGACACGTGCCACCTCAGGATCGGTAAAGGTTGCCCATGGAATTACACGATAATCGACCTTGAATGATTTGAAGCCACTAAAGAGTGAATTGACGGCCGCGTACCACGCCTGATGCGCGGCGGTATGGGTAAACTGATACGGTCCCGCCACATCACCAGCGGCGAAGATATTGGGGAAGTTGGTCTGCAATAGCTCATTAACCGTGACGGTTCGATTAACTGTCACGCCTAGTTCTTCAAGACCAAAGCCAGTGGTATTGGCTGCCCGCCCTAATGCGATCAACACCTGATCAAACGGGATACGAACCTCTTGACCCGCGCTTTCACAGATCAAAATCTTCTCGCCATTTTCGATGCAGAAGGCCTTGGCCTGATGCCCCGTGCGCACGTCAATCCCCTCCGCCTTAAAGCGCTGCATCACTACCTCCGAGACGTCCGGGTCTTCACGCCCCATCAAACGATCAGCTAGCTCGACCTGAGTCACCTGACTACCCAGGCGCGCAAAACTCTGCGCTAGCTCACTGCCAATTGGTCCACCACCCAGCACTACCAGGCGTTTAGGCTGCTCACGTAGATTCCAGATGTTATCTGAGGTTAGATAGTCTACCTCCTCTAAACCCGGCAGAGGTGGTACAAATGGCCTAGCCCCCGTTGCGATCACAATGTTGCGTGTCGTCAACGTTTGACCATTCACTTCAACGGTATAGGGCGAGGTAATCATCGCCTCCCCCTCAATCACATCAACACCAAGATCACGATAGCGCTCTACCGAATCATGTGGCTCAATCGTGGTGATTACGCGCTGAACACGCTCCATCACATCGACAAAATCAAAATCGACCGTAGCAGACTTCATCCCCAGTTCTGTCGCATGCTTTTGTTGGGCAACAAACTTAGCAGAACGGATCAAAGCCTTTGATGGAACACAGCCAGTATTAAGGCAATCACCACCCATCTTGTGCTTTTCAATCAAGGTTACCTTCGCCTTCACAGCCGCAGCGATGTATGACGTCACCAGTCCGGCCGACCCACCGCCAATCACAATCAGGTTACGATCAAAGGTTGCAGGTTTTGGATAGCCCTTTAAAACTTTCCTTGCCTGAATCACATTGATGAGTTTTTTAGCAATCAGTGGAAAAATACCCAATAGCACAAATGATATCAGCAGCCCCGGAGACAAAATGCCACTTAAGGAATCAATTTGAGCAATCTGCGTCCCTGCATTAACAAAAACAATGGTGCCCGCCAACATTCCTATTTGACTCACCAGAAAATAGGTTGTCGTTCGAATGGGGGTTAATCCCATCAGCAGGTTGATCACAAAAAATGGGAATGCCGGCACCAGGCGTAATGTGAAGAGATAAAATGCGCCATCTTTTTCAATACCTTCATTAATCGTTTTTAACTTATCGCCAAACTGGCGTTGAATCGAATCACGAAGCAGATAGCGTGATACAAGAAATGCAATCGTTGCCCCGAGTGTTGATGCAAATGAAACAATGATGACACCCACAAATAATCCAAATATCGCCCCCGCCACCAGCGTCATGATGGCAGCACCCGGCAGTGAAAGACCGGTTACGACGACATAGATAATAAAAAACAGCGCCACGGTGAGCAGTGGATTTTCGCTGTAATAAACTTCTATCTCAGCTTGCTGCGACATGAAGTAGTCAATATTAAAATACTGTCCCAAATCAAATATGAAATATGCCGCAATCAAAATGGCGATAATGACGACTAATGAGACTTTATTATTTTTCATCGAACACAAGCCCTGAATTAATGGTTAGGTAATGAGTTGCTAAGTAGTCGTAGTATGAGGTGGAAATATTACAGTTAATTTTTATAAAGCGTTTTCATCACGAAAAAACCAGCGCAATGGCTGGTTTTAACTGAAAAAAGAGAAAGGTACCCGAATGCTTTAACTATCTCCCCACTTCTTTTTCAGGTACTGATCACGCCCGGAGCTATAACGGTAAAACTTATAACGAACGGGATTTTTTTGATAGTAATCCTGGTGGTAATCTTCCGCTTTATAGAAGGTATTTAGCGCGGTAATCTCAGTGGCAATCGGTTTATCGAAATTACCAGACGCTGCTAACGACTGTTTTGAAGCTAACGCTAGCTGCTTCTGCTCATCATTGTGATAAAAGACTGCGCTACGGTATTGCTTACCGACATCAACAAACTGACGGTCTACTGCGGTAGGATCAATATTCCGCCAAAACACATCAAGCAATTTCTGGTAATCGACAATGGCAGGATCATATTCAATCTGAATCACTTCCGTATGCCCTGTTTGGCCACGTGAAACCTGCTCATAGGTTGGGTTTAGTTCGTCACCGCCGGCATAACCTGAGGTGGTTGAGATAACACCATCAAGCTGATCAAACGGTGGTTCCATACACCAAAAACAACCGCCCGCAAACGTCGCCTTCTCAATTTGAGTCGTATTATCGGCTATTACGTTTACCCCAACCAATGAGCAAATAAAGATCAAACTTTTCACTATTGTTTTCATCGTCACACCACTTAATTAAAGTCATCATCAATCAGGCTGGAATAAATTTCAGTGCCACACCGTTATTACACCAGCGCTTACCCGTTGGCTCAGGGCCATCTTTGAAAATATGACCATGATGTCCACCACAACTAGCGCAGTGGTATTCTGTTCGTGGATAAATCAATTTAAAATCCGTTTTAGTCTCAAATGCCCCTTCAATCGAATCGAAAAAACTTGGCCATCCCGTGCCGCTATCAAACTTCATGCTGCTGGTAAAAACAGCTTGATCACAACCCACACAGTGAAAGGTGCCATTTCGTTTTTCATCATTTAACTCACTTGAAAAAGGGCGTTCAGTACCCTCTTTTCGCAACACATCAAACTGCTCGGCTGTTAGCTTCTCTCGCCACGCTTGTTCACTCATCACCACCTTCTCCATTTCATCTACATGATTATCTGTTTTACTGCGCGCCGCCGCGGCGGCGCGAGACAACAGTGGCACAGCTGCTGCTGTAAAGATAAGGCCTGCGCCTATTTTTAGTAACTGACGACGATTCATATTATTCTTCCCGTTAACTCGACCAACTTATCTCACTGAACCTATCTCATTGGGTTAGTCGAGACGAGGCGCAAAACATTACAGCTATACCGCAAAAACTATGATTTGCTTTGCCTCGCCTCAAAAGCCTTCAAGCAACTTAAGCAGATACAGCGACTATTTTGCTCCTCCTCAGGCAGTGTTGCCAATAACTCAGCCGGAAATACCTCGACTCGACACCAGCATGGCCCATCTCGGCTCGCTTCTGGCATTTCAGACTGACATTGGTTCAATTCACCACAAAGTGGACAGCGATTTTTTTCTTTATTTGGTTTAATCATAAAACACACATATAACAGGAAATCTAAATATCGGTGACAAAAACAATCATATCAATAGTATAACTAATTGCCAGGGTAGTCGGTTTCAGCATGGCAGCCATTTTGTCGATATACAGGCAAGCACCAAGAGGTCTATATTATGAGCACAATCTCCGCCCTTAACACCGGTATCGCTGGTATGCAACGTGGCGTCGCAATGGCAGAAAAGAGCGCCTCAGCTATCGCAAGCGCATCTACCAGTACCTCAGGTGACCCTTCTTCGGTCGCTGAACCATTAGTCGAACTCATGATGGCTCGACTTCAGGTAGAAGCCTCAGCAAAGGTCGTTGAATCGGTTAGTGATACGATCGGGACGATAATCGACACAACCGCCTGAGCCTGCAAAATAGCGCATTATTTAATGCGCCGCATCATCAGCAGTGATGCAACAAAAAAGACCAGCGTCGGCAGCACTGCACTCAGTGCAGGATTAACGTGAAACACTAATCCAACGTAGCTCGACATCTGGTGAATCACATAGAATGATATGCCGACCAATGTCCCGACCAGTACACGGACGCCCACTCCCACCGATCTTAGTGGTCCAAAGACAAATGGTATCGCCAAAAACACCATCATAGCGGTAGCAAACGGTAGTACTACTTTCGACCAAAAAACCATCTCATACTGGCCTGCGTTAAGGTCGTTCTCTTTTAAATATTCGATGTATTTGTACAATCCCATCGCTGAGAGACTGCGCGGCTTGATGGCAATCACATCGATCATTTCAGGGTCAACCAGACTCGCTTGCGGCATATTAGCGATCAGTGAAGATTCAATACCGTTGTCACTCAAGTGGCTATGACGGACCCCACTCAAAACCCATTGATCGTCTTTATATACGGCACTTTTCGCATAAGTCACCTGATTAAGGCGGCGCTGTTGATCGATCGCATAGATATAGATATCACGTAGCTCACCATCAGAGAGCACTCTACGCACATTGATGATGCGCGCCTCATCACGCGTCCAGAAGCCTTTTTCAATTTTTTTGTTTACATGCCCGGTTAACGCTTCACTACGAATTTCCTGCGCCAGGCGCTCACTCTCGCTTGATACAAACTCACTGATGATGACTGCAACCACAACCAGTAGTAATCCAGCCTTCATGACTGACCAGGTAATCCGGGCTATTGAGACCCCAGCGGAACGCATCACCACCAGCTCACTATTACTCGCCATAATCCCCAACCCCATAATGGAGCCGAGCAGTGCCGCAACCGGAAATAGATCGTAAGCGAGCCTTGGCAGGGTTAGCCCGACGTAAAACAGCGCAAGCATCGCGCTGTAATCACCCTTGCCGATATAGGAGAGTTCATTAACAAATGCAGCAAATGAAAAGAGTGCCAGCAGAATGAGCATCACCAGCAACACACTGCCGATAACGGTGCGCATAATATAACGATCTAATATGCCCACTGTTATTGCCCCTTGCCAGCAATCGGGCGCTTTGTTGGGTCGCTTTTTTCTGTGCGAAACCAGCTCATGCCGTACTGTTTATAAAGCAACATTCCGGTCAGCAACAATATGCCACTGTGAGTCCACCAAAGGCCGACGATCTGCGCGATCACATCACGCTCAATCCAGGTCCGCCCCACCCCCATCAGGTTGCTATAGATAAAATAGACCAGGATCGCAACAAACAATTTGGCGTAACGCCCTTGCCGTGGATTTGTTTTACTGAGTGGTACGGCCAGTAAGGCCAATAAAATAGTCGATAATGGCATCGCGAGGCGCCAATGCAATTCCGCCACATCATAGCGGTGTAGCTCCTCATAGTTTCGTTGGTGGTCGATTGCAAACTGACGACGAGCCTCAGGGTCTAATAGCTCCCGGGTGGGATACGCCTTGTGCTTACGGTTAGAGCGCACCACCTCCTGTTCCTGAATGCGGATCGCATGTGTTTTAAATTTTGTGATGGTAAAGTCTGAGCTACCAGGCAACCCTTCATAGCGATAACCTTCCTGCAGTTCAAGATAACGATCACCACTATTTCCCTTCACAAAATGGCGTCCATACGCTGCCGAAAGGATTACCTGTTGGCCTTCACGCTCACTGTGAATAAAAACATCTTGCAGTTCCGTCTGGTCATCAGAGATATGCTCCGCATAAAACACCCCTTCGGAACTTGATGGTGTAGTGAAGCGTCCGGATGCAATACCGGCCATTGTCGCAGCAGCCTTTTCTCGATCTTGAATACGGTAGGTCTGCTCAGTCGCCCACGGTGCGATGTAAAACGTGATCATCGAAACAATCAGCGCGACAAATACCGACAGCATCAATACGGTTTTATAGATGCGCCCAATGCTGACGCCACAGGCTAGCATTGCCACCATTTCACTGTCTTTATAGAGGCGACTAAAGGCGATCAGCACCGACAGAAAGAGCGCAAGCGGTAACATAATCACTAACGCATCAAGTGTCTTGAGCATCAAAATCGTCAGGATCACATCGCTTGAAAGTGCGCCAGTACTGGCATCAGCAAGGTAATAGACAAAGCGATTGCTCAAAAAAATCAGCAACAGCACCGTCACGACCGCAATCAAAGTCAACAGAACTTCTTTTAAGATATAACGACTGATGATCACTATTGGCACCCAAAAACTAGCATCGGGCCATTAAATAATGTGATGGGCGGTGTAAAAGCGGTTTGATTCATGTAGACTTTTTTGAAAAGGGTTTCCATGTGATGATAAGCATCATACCGCATCAGGCAAACCTAAAGGAACTAAACGGGTAAATGGCGTGCAGAAATGCTCATTTATGGCCAAACACCCCGATGACAACCAATAGCAGGAGTATTCATGGATTTTAAAATCATCAACAGCACCATTGGAAAACAGCGTTCTGCATGCCTCGTCGTTGGCGTTCATGAAGCTGGCAAGCTCAGCGCTTCTGCAAAACACCTCGATAAAATCAGTCGTAGCCACATCAGCAAGATTCTGAAAAAGGGCGACATAAAAGGCAAGATTGGTGAAACCCTGCTGCTACACACCATACCTAACAGCGACGCCGATAGAGTATTGCTGCTCGGCTGTGGCAAAGAGGAAGAACTGAACGACCAACAGTTTCGTAAACTCGTCACCGCAGCGACCAATGCCCTTGATAAGGTCGGCGTAAAAGAGTGTGTTAACTACCTTGGCGAATTGAAAGTCAAAGGACGCGATCTGCCGTGGAAAATTCGTCAGATGAGTGAAACGACCTGCGACGCCCTCTACCGCTTTGAAGAGATGAAGAGCAAACAGAATCAAGGTCCTGCGGCTAGTCTTAAAAAAGTCAGCTTTCATGTTCCCGGCACTGCCAACCGTACCCATTGCAGAAACGCGGCTAAAACAGGCCTCGCCATCGCCAACGGTATGACGATCACCAAAGACCTCGGCAACCTGCCCGGCAACGTCTGCACCCCAACCTATCTTGCCAACAAGGCAAAGGCGATTGCTAAAGGGAATAGTAATCTTAAGGTCACCGCGCTCGATGAAAAACAGATGACAGCGCTAAAAATGGGCTCTTTTCTCTCGGTGACACGCGGCAGTCGGCAGCCTGCAAAATTGATCACACTTGATTATAAGGGCGGTAAAAAAGGAGCGAAGCCAATCGTACTTGTTGGCAAAGGGATCACCTTTGACTCAGGCGGTGTCTCGATCAAACCATCACCCACCATGGATGAGATGAAGTACGACATGTGCGGCGCGGCCAGCGTGCTCGGTGTGTTCGCTACCATCAGCGAACTAAAGCTGCCTATTAACGTTGTCGGCGTGATACCCGCCTGCGAAAACATGCCTGACGGTGATGCCAGCAAACCGGGCGATGTGGTCACCAGTATGTCTGGTCAGACCATCGAAGTACTCAACACCGATGCCGAGGGGCGACTGGTTCTGTGTGACGCCCTCACCTACTGTGAGCGCTTTAAGCCTGAAGTGGTGATCGATATCGCGACCCTAACAGGTGCCTGCGTAATGGCGTTGGGCAGTCACGCCACTGGCGTGCTGGGTAACGACGATACGCTGGTTGATGATCTGCTTAGCGCCGGTAAAAACAGTAATGACCGTGGCTGGCAGCTACCGCTATGGGAAGAGTACGACGCACAGTTGAAGAGTAACTTTGCCGACATGGCCAATATCGGCGGACGTGAAGGCGGCACCATCACCGCAGCCTGTTTTCTCGCCCGTTTCACCAAAGAGTACACCTGGGCTCATCTCGATATCGCCGGTACCGCCTGGCATTCCGGCGCGAGAAAAGGTGGCACGGGTCGTCCAGTACCGCTATTAACGCAGTATATTCTGGATAAGTGCGGCAGCTAATTAATCCTGAGTTAATAAAAGCAGATGACCCGTGTCGATTTTTACATTTTGCCCGATGATGCCGCCGACGGCCGCGAACGTTTCGCGTGCCGTCTGGCAGAGAAGGTCTACGGAATGGGCCATACGCTCTATTTGCACACCGACTCAGTCGAACAGGCAAAACAAATGGACGACTTGCTCTGGAGCTACAAAGAGAGCAGTTTTCTGCCTCATGCGATTGAAGGTGACCATGGCAATGACCTCCCTAAAATCCTCATCGGCCACAATGCTGCCACACCGGCTGAACCGCACAGTCACTGTGATGTGCTAATCAACCTTGCCCCCGATGTACCGGGTTTCTTTAGCCGTTTTGAGCGTGTCGCAGAATTAATCAATCAGGCTGAAGACCTCAAGGTATCTGGACGAGAACGTTTCAAGTTCTACCGAGACCGTGGCTACCAGCCTGAAACCCATAAAATCCCTGAAACTAATAAGCTCCAGGAGCAATGAGATGGCTAATAGTGAATCTTCAGAGCCAAAAATCCCCGTACTCAAAGATGTCGTGATACCGGTTACACCAGGTGACGCGAGTACCACTACAGCTCAGCCCTCACTGCTCACCTCTACCCTGCAAGCCGAGATCGACGCCATCATCAACCAGGCACGTGCAGACTTTGAAGCGACCATCACGCAGCTTCAGACGGAGATGCAACAACGTGTTGAACGTGAATTAAACGAATTGCATGTCCAGCTAACGAGTGATGATTAAGCGCTATTGATTCATCGCCAGAGCACATCCAGATGCCCTTTTAAAAAAACCATCCTGATTCCCGATCGATTCCCGATCACACCTAAGATGCGCTACAATAGCGCACATAAGATAGCATTTAGATGCAGAACTCAGCTTCACAATAGACGGAACACCATGGAAAAGACCTACACCCCGCAAGCGATCGAACAACACTGGTACGAAACCTGGGAAAAAGGCGGCCATTTCGCCCCCTCTGGTAGCGGTGAAAATCCCTACTGCATCATGATTCCACCGCCCAATGTCACTGGCAGCCTGCATATGGGGCACGGCTTTAACAATACCGTGATGGATCTACTTACCCGCTACCACCGCATGAAAGGGCACGACACCCTGTGGCAGCCCGGCACCGATCACGCCGGCATCGCCACCCAGATGGTGGTTGAGCGCCAACTGGCCGCTGACGGCAAGACCCGACATGATCTGGGGCGTGACGAATTCATCAACAAGGTGTGGGACTGGAAAGCTGAATCCGGCAATGCGATCACCAAACAGCTACGCCGTTTGGGCTCGTCACTCGATTGGGAACACGAACGTTTTACCATGGATGATGGCCTCTCCGATGCAGTGAAAGAGGTCTTCGTTAAACTACACGAGGAAGGACTGATCTACCGCGGCAAGCGTCTGGTCAACTGGGACCCCAAACTGCACACCGCCGTCTCTGATCTCGAAGTACTCTCTGAAGAAGAAAATGGCTATATGTGGCACATGCACTATCCACTGGCCGATGGCAGCGGTCATCTGGTTGTTGCTACCACTCGCCCGGAAACGATGCTCGGTGATGTGGCCGTGGCAGTACACCCCGGTGATGAACGCTATACCCATCTCATTGGCCAGAAGGTGAAACTGCCGTTCACAGAGCGGCTGATTCCAATTATTGCCGACGACTATGTCGATCCTGAATTTGGTACCGGCTGTGTCAAGATCACCCCGGCACACGATTTTAACGATTATCAGGTGTGGAATCGTCATCGTGAAGAGTCGGCCATCGCCGCACTGCCCAACGGCGGCTTGATCAACATCTTCACCATCAGTGCCGCCATCATCGATCTGGATGATGAACACGGTTCGCTGGTGCCTGCGGAGTTCCGTGGCCTAGATCGTTACGAAGCACGTAAGCTCTTAATTGAAGAGCTGGGTGAAAATGACCTGCTGGGTGAGACCAAAGAGCACAAACTAATGGTGCCTAGAGGCGACCGTTCCGGTGCGGTGATCGAGCCATTCCTGACTGACCAGTGGTACGTAAAAGTCGCGCCACTGGCCGAGCCAGCGATCAAGGCGGTCAAAGATGGTGAGATCAAGTTTGTACCTGATAACTGGAAAAACACCTACTTTGAATGGATGAACAACATCGAAGACTGGTGCATCTCACGCCAGATCTGGTGGGGGCATCGCATCCCTGCCTGGTATGACGAACACGACAACATCTATGTCGGACGCTCTGAAGAAGAGATACGCAGCAAACATAAACTAAGCGATGCCGTGGTACTACGTCAGGACGAAGATGTGCTCGACACCTGGTTCAGTTCCGCGCTGTGGCCCTTCTCTACCCTCGGCTGGCCTGAAGATACTGAGCGGCTGAAAAATTTCTACCCGACTCAGGTACTGGTGACCGGTTTTGACATCATCTTTTTCTGGGTCGCACGTATGATTATGATGGGAGTGAAATTCATGGATGGTCAGGTGCCGTTCAAAGATATCTACATTCACGGTCTGGTACGTGACTCCTTTGGGCAGAAGATGTCTAAATCAAAAGGCAACGTACTCGATCCGATTGATCTGATCGATGGGATTGATTTGGAATCTCTCGTAATTAAGCGCACTACAGGCCTTATGAGACCGGAGGATGCTCCTAAGATTGAAAAACAGACCCGCAAAGAGTTTCCAGATGGCATCCAAGCATTTGGTACTGATGCGCTGCGTTTCACCTTCGCAGCACTTGCCTCAACCGGTCGTGATATCAAGTTTGATCTCAACCGCATCGAAGGCTACCGCAACTTCTGCAACAAACTGTGGAATGCAGCGCGTTATGTGTTGATGAATACAGAAGAGAAAGAGATTGGTCTGGGGCAGGAGGTGGAATTGAGTCTGCCTGATCGCTGGATCACCTCGCGACTACAGGTCGTCTCGGCACAGGTACAGAACTCGATTGAAAACTACCGCTTCGATCACGCCGCACAGACAATCTATGAGTTTACCTGGAATGAATATTGTGACTGGTATCTGGAGCTTTCAAAACCGATCCTCTACTCTGACGATAGTTCAGCCGCAGCGCTGCGTGGTACCCGCCAGACACTCTTGTTAGTACTCGAAGGGATTCTACGCCTCGCCCATCCAGTGATTCCGTTTATCACCGAAGAGATCTGGCAGCGCATTGCACCACTCGCAGGGATTGAAGGCGACACAATCATGTTGCAGCCTTACCCTGAGTCTAATGAAGAGAAGATTGACCAGCAGGCGATCGATGATATCGAATGGGTAATGGCCTGTATTCTCGGTGTGCGTAAAATTCGCAGTGGCATGAATATTCCACCCAGCAAACCGCTACCCATCTTGCTGCAAAATAGCAGCGCTGATGATGCCGCACGCCTCGACAGCAACCGCGACTTTCTGATGACACTCGCGAAACTCGAATCCGTGACGATACTCTCTGAAGGTGATGATATCCCAGAGTCTGCCACCGCGCTGGTGGGTGAGATGAAACTGCTGATTCCAATGGCAGGTCTGATCGACAAAGAAGCCGAGTTGGCCCGTCTGACAAAAGAGATCGGTAAGCTAGAGAAAGAGTTGGCACGCGTCAGTGGCAAGCTGGCAAATCCTAACTATGTTGAAAAGGCGCCGGCCGCTGTTGTTGAAAAAGAGAAGGCGAAACTGGCTGAGATTCAATCATCACTGGAGCAATTGAAAGAGCAACTGACACGTATCGAAGCGATGTAATCACCGACAAGGAGCTAGAGATGAAAAAGGTATTAGCACTATTAACACTGTTTATCGCCACCATTGGTCCATTTCAATTTGCCAATGCTAATACAGGTGAGGTCGCGCGTGCACAGTTCGCGACTGCAATCGAAGCGCGAGAACCGCTTGATAAAGTCACCATTCTTAGCAACGATGTTAACAAGGTCTACTTCTTTAGTGAGCTGCGTAATCTGCAAGGACAAAGCGTTACACACCGCTGGCTGCTCGGCGGTAAAGTGATGGCAGAAGTTAACTTTAATGTGGGTGGCCCACGCTGGCGCGTCAACTCTAGTAAAACACTACTACCCGGTTGGATCGGCGACTGGACAGTTGCCGTGGTCGATAACAGCGGCGTCGTGCTATCTGAGTACACGTTTCAATATGTTGAGGCTGGCCAGTAAAATAACCATTTGATAAGAGGTAACACCGCTGCTATTCAGCATGTGTTACTTTTTTTATGCCCTTGCTTCAATACGAGGAGTGAAGTGTCGAGATTGCCGCCCTAAAGGATTTGGACTTCTAGTCCGTCACGCTTTGCTCGCAATGACATAATCAAAGACTCGCCAAAGAACTTATACTAAAGCACCGCCATGTTTGTCTCTAAAAACAGTCGTAAGATTGAATTGCTGCGCTCACAAATCCCTTCATTTAAATGCACACCCGGATGCCATGATTGTTGTGGCCCAGTCACCACCTCCAGTGAAGAGATGAGCCGACTACCCGTTAAAACTAAAGCCGAACATGCAACTGCATTGGCAGAACTGAACTGCCCTCACCTGGGCTGTAACGGCTGCGAAATCTATGATGAGCGCCCGTTAATCTGCCGCCTCTTTGGCACCACGCCAAGTTTGGCATGCCCAAACGGCGCACGCCCTGATGAGATGATCGCCCCTGAGATAGAAAAACAGATTCACGACTTCAATGCCAAAACACGGCAGGTGTTGGTTTAATGGTTCGTGCCACTAAAACGGGGCAAGTTCATGCTCCTCTGGATTACCGTTGTTAGCTGAAAAGCATATCAATTGGCTTATTTCCCAAATAGGCATGCAAGGCTGGCACTGTATGCTTATACAGTAATGTCGAAGCATTACCACGTAGTGCTCTTTGTCGACCAACCGCGTGCTGCTGGGTGATCACTTGATTATGCATCAATCAATTATGTTGCCAACACTTTCTAAATACGTTTTTCTTTCACTGTCAGTACCCATGGAGACGTTGCCAAAGAATGTAGTTTTTACGTTCATTCCACAAAACTCGAACACCCCAACTTCATTAACACTCTTTATGGCTGCATCTAGCCCCAACTCCTCTAGAATTTCACTTGGGTTGCCTGTATTAATGATTAATTGTACTGACTTCCCTACAAGCAATCCTTTTGGGCCATTTTCATCATACATATATGCATAGCCATTAGTGAACACTCTATCAATAAAGCCCTTGAGCATCGCTGGCATTTGTGTCCACCATAGTGGATATACAAATGTTATTCGGTCAGCCCAGGTAATATCTTTCTGATAATTCTCTACATCTTTCGGTGCATCTCCATCCATAAATGAATACTGAATGTCAGGAAGTGCTAAAACAGGGTTGAATTTATCAGCATATAAATCAATTATTTTTGTTTCATGCCCTTTATTTTTAGCAACCTTTTCAACTTCGTCGACTACAGCTTTTGTAAAACTATTTGGATTTAAGTGAGTATAAATAATTAAGTGTTTCATAAAGCACCCTTTATATTTTGTGGATTCAAACTAACTCCGACTATCTATTAGACTACCATACTTATTCTAAGAACAGACTATTCTAATAGTCGATTAATATATTGGTAATACTCAAGCAAAAACTACAATAACACCGCATTGCCACCAATCGCAGAGGTATGACCATTAAGGTACGCTCAGTCGCAAAGCGGTGCAGGTAATGCGGGCCGCCTGCCTTGGGGCCGGTACCGGGTAAACCTTCACCACCAAACGGCTGCACGCAAACAGTTGCGCCATCATATTGATGGTTAATGTAGAGATTACCCACTCGTACCAGTTGCTAAATGTAGCGGGCAGTTGCTTCAATGGGCTATGCACGCCGAGCGTTAGACTGTAACGTGTTTCATTAATCGATTTAATCACATCACTCAATTCGACCCTGAGATCTCAAATAGATAAGGTAGAAAATTGCCCCCTCATTTAGCCCCTCTGGTAATGGGCACTGGTAAAATAATTTACCAGCATCTTATTCGAGCATGAAACCTTAATAAAATACTGTTATTTACTCAATAGGAACTCTGATTCACTGAAAAATAGGCACCCATCATCAGCCATAAAAGTATATGAAAAAACCTGTCCTGCCTAGCTGTTTGGCTATGGCAAGGAAGACGAGTTCGTATCGTTGACGGTAGCACTGTGACGATGCCTGGCACAAAAGTCAATCAAGCCAGGTTCCCACAACAGAGCGGGGGAAATTCAGGATTAGGTTTTCCCATCTGCCGCATTGTCGGTATCACATGTTTAGCCACTGGGTAATTCATCAATACGGCCATTGAGAATGATTAAAGGTTGTGATGAGCAAACATTGTTGCGCGCAATAGAGGATAATTTTCAACTTGGTGAAGTGGTAATGAGTGGCGCCTTGTAATCGACCTGAGTGTATTGAGCCAGGGACAGTAAAACTAAGACCCAGATAATTCCCGCTGCTTAAAAAGTTTCGAACTCAAGAATATGAGTATTTGAGTAGATGTGTTCCCTAAGAAGCTTAAGTAAATACCATTCCCGACAGAGAAGGCGTTTCTCCATGATAACTAAGTAAAAAAATTTCGCGCCGAAAATCTTCCAAGTGTTTTACTGAATTACGAAATAAGTTCTATTTAAAAATATGATAGAAGCTATTAGAAATTGAAATTGCACATAACTGACTATCTGATTAGGATCTTCAAAAACATAAACCATGATTTGAGTTTATCAAGTATTAGGAAAAACATAATAACTACAAATTTGTAGAATTCCAGAGAAACTATGATCAATTATTCAAGTTTCCACTGAAACGGAAATTCCAACTATAAGCTTTGCAACAAGCAAATGACTCTAGATATTTCAGGATTGATATAAGGTATTAGTATGACAGCCAAATCAGCAGCGCTATACAATAAAGTTAGCTCACCCCAATTTGATTCAGGTCTTGAGCTTATTGAAATGCTAAGTATCACGCCCGGTAGCGATATACTAGATATAGGTTCTGGCACAGGAAATTTAACGTTTGAATTGGCAAAGAAAGCTGGCCCCAAAGGAAGCGTTTTCGCTATAGAACCAGATAGTTCAAGGGTAGAGGTATCAAAAAGCGAATGCCCTAAAGGGCTAGACAACATCACATGGTTTGAAGGGAACCTAAGTAGATTCTCAGAAGCGAACCGCAAGGAATATGATTTCGCATACTCCAATTACGTTCTCCACTGGATTGAGAATCAGCAACAAGCTGTACAATTGATCTATAACACACTTAGGCCTGGATCTAAGTTTGCATTTTGCACGTGCTTTGCTTGGCCAGAAGTACTCTACGATTTATGTAATGCCGTCAGTGGTGGCGATAAGGTTATGTCGTCATTTCACTTCACCCCTGAAGATGAGTGGAGACGCTACTTTGAGGAAGCAGGTTTCACCATTGTAGAGGAAAGAAAAGTTCCGAACGTAATTTATAGGGATATTCACGAGCTAATGCAATGGTGGGAAGCAACTACACATGGTGTTTTTTCTGTTGCCAAGATACCTGAGGATACAAAGAAGCATTTGATTGAGAAATATGTAGGTAGCATTAGTTTTTTTCGTGACGGAAATATTCGTCTAGTTGCACAGAAATAACCCAGCATAATCACTACGGCTAATGCGCAACTATGGTTCAACATTTTTAAATAAGTTTTGCATGCAAATAATATTTTGTACCTACAAAAAGTTAGTACACAGATCATACTGAGGTGTAATGCATGATTGACTTATTTTATTGGCCGACTCCGAACGGGTGGAAAGCTTCCATTATGTTAGAGGAATGCGGGCTAGACTACAAAATGATTCCAATCAATATTGCTAAAGGAGATCAACTCTCTCCTGAGTTTCTTAAAATCAGTCCAAATAATCGAATGCCTGCGATTATTGATAATGAAGCTGATAACGGGCCTGTTTCTATATTCGAATCAGGAGCAATACTCTACTACTTAGCCGAAAAGACAGGTCTATTTCTACCGACCAGCAAGTTAAAGAAAAAGGAAGTAATGGAATGGGTTTTCTGGCAAACCGGCAACCAAGGCCCGGCCGCCGGACAACTCAGTCATTTTAGAAACTTTACTGAACATCACCATGAATATTCAGTTCAACGATATACCAATGAGTACCGTCGCTGTCTGGGAGTTTTAGAGAGAAGATTAGAGCATAGAGAGTTCATCGTCGACGAGTATTCAATTGCCGACATAATAAACTGGCCTTGGGTTCTGTACTCTAAATCACTTGGTGAAAACTTAGAACAATTCCCAAACGTTTTAAGCTGGCGCACTAAGATCAAGGAAAGGCCAGCCGTGCGAAAAGGCGTCGACTTAGGTAAAAACCTACGCCGCACAACGCCTCATACAGCCGAAGAAAGAGAAATCCTATTTTCCCAAACTGAAAATATTGCAGTTTCTTAAGGAGCAGCAGAATGTTTAGTAATGATATCTTAGACAAGATTAAAGCAGATCCAAGCCTCGGCGCAGGCAACTTCCTATATAAATTAAGAGCATTGACATCCGATATCGACAAGAGAACTATATACCTCAGTCAACCATACAAGGATCACCATGGGAATGAACACTTACGCCTCTCGGTTAAGGATATATTGGCGCTCTCAGATGAGCTTTCGAACTGGTATTCTGACAACGGAGTCCGTCCGAAGGACCCTGTAGCTTTATTTTTCGAAGATGGCATATGCTATTACATCCATTACTTCGCACTAACTAGTCTCGGAGCCATTCCAACTCACATTAATCCCAACCTTAATATGGAGATTGCTGCAAGGTTTGCAGAAAAGACTGACGTAACGTTGGTAATAGTTGATAACAATCACTTTAAGATAAGAGGTTTCATAGATGACGCCATCAATATCGTTTGTATAGACGATATTAAGACGGAAAGAAGGAATAGAAAGGCACCTCTTTATACCCACGATAATAATGATCCAGTGATGCTGGTTCACACCTCTGGTACGACAGGAATTCCTAAAGCGGTTCGCTCTGACCACTATTCAATGGCATTTGGTGTATTAAGACAGCTTAAGGGCAACGTAGGTACGCGTATTCTCAATATTCTCCCTCACTCCCATGGCTCAGGCCTGACTATCATGATGTCTGCCCTATTGCGAGGTGCTGAGGTATACATTCAGACCCAAAGGGAACCGGATGCTGTTTTCACAACTCTTCAACAGTTTACGCCAGATTTGGTTATCGCATTTCCAAAAACATTTGTAGATATGTGCCGACATGACCTAAACAACAAAGGACTTGAGTGCGTTTCATTCTGGCTAGCGATCGGAGATGCAAACCATGAGCCTCACATAAAAAAACTTATTCAATTTGGAAGTCACGTCCGTAAAGGCGAATTTCGCAATGGTTCCGTTTTTATTGATAATCTCGGTTCTTCAGAAATTGCCTATGCGGCATTCAAGAATACACACTCACTTATTGAAGACACCTACGGTAGAGATATAGGAACTCCTTTTGACTGGATGGAAGTTGCCATACTCGACGACCACGGCAATAAAGTACCTGATAATACGGTAGGAATGATAGGCCTTAAGAGCGAAACCCTTACAAAAGGATACTGGAGCAACAGCTATCTCACAGAAAAAAACCGATTAAGTGGATATTGGCTCACTGGGGATCTGGCCTATAGAACTCAAGAGGGAAGATATATTCACATGGATCGCATCACTGACAAAATTAAGACAAGAGAAGGTCTTTTATACAGTTGCTTTACGGAAGAGCTCATCATGTCTAGGTTGCCGGAAGTATTTGAATGCAGCATCTTTGGAATCAAGAAAAACGACGACTACGAAGAACCGGCAATGGCATTGGAAATAATTAATTCAGAGCAGTCAATAGACTCTATTGCGAAGAAAATAAATTTAATTCTGAAAGAAGAACGGATTCCCCAGATACACAAAGTAATGCAACTCGATCATGATGCATATACTGGAGTTACAGGTAAAAAACTAAAACGGAGAATGCGCGAAGAGATCAGTCTACATGCCTGATATTTTTGTATACGAAAAAATCGTTAACTTCTATGAAACAGATGCTGCAGGGTTAGTGCACTTTTCAAACTACTTTAGATACCTTGAGGAAGCGGAAGCAGCTCTTCTGGAAAAACTTGGTTTTGAACTCTACAGCAAAAAATCGACAGTAGTATGGCAACGAAATGATATATCGTGTGAATTCCTGGGGCCAATAAAGTTCAACGATATCGTAAGAATACTTTTACACATTAAAAATATTGACCAAAATTTAATTTCCTATTCATTTCGGTTTGTGGTGAAACAGACAGAAGTTGCAACCGGAAAATACACGGCACGAAAAATTAGTATTTGTCCCCAGAATAGAACTATTGAACCAATACCAATTGGTAATGAACTTTATGCAGCAATTAGTGTTGCCTGAAAATAAGAAACAACGCACCACTTTACATAACGAGAAAAGATAAATAAATCTACCAACAGAAATCACTAAATGAATTCAGTATCGCTGATGTTAATAGCTCTCTAAGTAGCCAATAGGAAATTCATTTCAATCAAGGATTCGTCATGAGAATATTAATCATAGATAATTACGATAGTTTTACCTACAATCTATACCAGTATTTTGGAGAAATTATTGGTCAACCACCTATTGTTATCACCAACGACTCCAAGACTATTATTCCCGAGTCCGAGTATGATGCTATTGTAATTTCTCCAGGCCCAGGAAGCGCATCACTTCACGAAGATTTCGGCATCTGCTCAGAGTTCATAGAAAAATCCACTAAGCCTATATTGGGCATATGCCTCGGCCATCAAGGCATAGTACTCTCAGAAGGAGGATGCGTTTCCCGATCCCCAGAACCCATACACGGAAGAACTGACGAGGTCATCCACAACAATCACAGCCAGTTCGCACACATTCCAACATCATTCCAAGTCGTGCGCTATCATTCTCTTATCGCTCAAGAGCCCATTCCCAAAACAATAGAAGTGACGGCAACAACATCTGACGGTCTCATCATGGCCATCGCCCATAAAGAAAAACCTATTTGGGGTGTTCAGTTTCACCCTGAGTCGATCAACAGCGAATATGGGAAACAAATTCTTAGAAATTTTACCGCTATGGCATCACTGTGTCGTCCAAAAAACAGGACGTTGTCTCATTTTACATTACTCGATTCACCGCCCCCCCCTAAAACAGCAGAAGCGAATAGATGGGTATGTAGATACCGGATAATACAAGGAGACTTCGATCCCGAGGTAGTTTATTCCAAATTTTTTGGGGCGTCATCTTCAGCTTTTTGGCTCGATTCCAGCAAAAAGGAAGGGGCCGGTACCTACCATATTCTTGGTGATGCTAGCGGTCCAAATGGGTATACCTTATCCTACACAATAGGTTCACCCATTATCACAACAAAAGAAAACGGTACAGTTCAGAAATTTAACGAAGATGTGTACTCATATCTAAAAAGACATACCACTGATTCTCAAGAGGGCTCAGAGGAATTGCCTTTCAACTTTACAGGCGGGTTTGTCGGGTATTTGGGGTATGAGTTAAAAGAACTAAGCACTGGAACACCCAATAGGCATAAGTCAAACCAACCTGATGCCTCATTGTGCTTTAGTGACCGTTTTATCGCCATCGATAAACAATCAAAGACAGCCTATATCGTTGGTATCTACAGGGATGGAGAAGATGAAAACTCTCTTAATGAATGGTTTGATACGGCATTAGAAAAACTTCGTCTTGTTAAGTCAGAGTCATCGGTCGGTTCAATTTCGGATAAAAACGAATGTATAAATCAAACTAATATAGCAAACAAACGTCCTGTTATCTTTGAGCTAGAGCAGGATCAAAATGAGTACATTAACGTGATTAACGAAACCCTTAATCACATTGACAACGGCGAAACCTATGAATTGTGCTTAACCAATAGAATTCGCACTAAAGTTGATGCACATCCCTGGAACTTATATAAAGCTTTACGCTCCGTCAATCCAGCACCATACTCAGCGTTTCTCAACTTCCCAGGATTTTCAGTACTTAGCTCTTCTCCAGAGCGCTTTCTCAAGGTATGCCCTAACAATATTGTTGAAGCAAAACCAATAAAAGGAACACGCCCGCGCAGCCAAAACCAAGATCTCGATCAGGAGATTGCCGCAGACCTAGCAAAGAACGAAAAAGATCGTGCGGAGAATCTAATGATTACTGATTTATTGCGTAACGATTTAGGGCGTGTTTGCGAGATCGGCTCAATTTGGGTACCAAAATTGATGGCTGTTGAAAGCTACGAAACCGTACATCAACTAGTATCAACAATTAGAGGGCAACTACCCCAAAAAAATAGTGTGGTCGATTTGGTTGAATCTGCATTTCCTGGTGGCTCTATGACAGGAGCACCAAAGAGACGCACAATGGAAATCATTGATTCATTGGAGCAATCAGCTAGAGGGGTTTATTCAGGGTCAATTGGTTATTTCTCCCTTAATGGCACAACTGATTTAAATATTGTTATTAGAACAATTGTTCATTCTGAAAGCAGTGGCGCCAGTAACAGCAATATTGAAATTGGTGTTGGTGGCGCCATAATTTCGCTATCTAATCCTTATACTGAATATGCTGAAATTCTAGTAAAGGCTGAAGCATTAATGAAGGCTGTCGCAAAATGTGTTACGGGCTCCGAGGATGCCTTCATTCTTAGGGAAAAATGTGGGAATTCCGTTGACATAGAACGGATAAAAAGAGAGAACTTCTACTCTAATAATAAGGAGTCTGTAAAGCATGATTAAATCATTAAGAGAAACATTATGGATGCAATACTGATCCAGTATTAATAAATTCCATCGCTTTAACTATTCAACTTCGCTAAACCGATATTGATTTTCTTTGTAAAACACAGGTTAAGGATATTATGAACGCATGCCAAACTAGTACAGAGAACAAGCAATTCAATTACCCGCCTACGCTAAGTACGGTTTCTCTGGAGGCAAAGCTTTTTCGAGACCAGCGGAATCTGGATGAATCATTCAATATCGTCAATGCTATTTTAGAAAATTCCAAATGCAATAATTCAAAAAAAAGCGCAATTATTCAAGCCGGTGAAAAAATAACTTGGGAGGAGTTGGGTGAGCATGTCCATAAAGCTCAAAATATTCTCTTAGAACTCAAAATAAACCCAGGGGATCGTGTAGCGTTAGTTGCCAATGACAGTATATTGATGGCAACAACACTTCTTTCGCTTATGTACAGAGGTTGCATCGTCATCTTGATCAACCCCTTATCGAATGAAAAGCAAATAGCACAGCAGATTGACATTAGTCGAGTAAGTAGCGCATTTGTACCCAAAGAGATGAAATACCTTGTTGTAGAAAATAGTGTTGAATTTTTTGAATTGGAAACTATGAGAAACTCTTCTATATCGTTTGATCGTCAAACTCATAACTTTGATCATAGTCCATCCACAGCACCTTTCTCTCTAGCCTTTGGTGTTTTTACTTCTGGTTCGACTGGCTCCCCTAAACTGGCACTACATCGGCACCAGGACTTCATCGTCGCATTGACACGCTACGCACATCAGGTGCTAGACCTACAACAGACTGACACTGTTTTTTGTGTATCTCGTCTTTCCTTTGCTTTTGGACTACAAAACATGTTCATCACTCTATTACAAGGGGCTACCTATATCCTCTCACCACCGATAATATCAACAGAACATGTGTTTAAATCATTATTGGTTCATAAACCAACAGTTATGCTTGCCGTTCCACGTGTATATGAGCTACTGCTCAACAGTGACGAATGTAGCTCATCTTTAGTGACATCCCTAAGGCTGTGTGCTTCGGCTGGTGAAATGCTACCCAGAGCCATTGCCAGCCAGTGGGAAACCGATTACAAAATTAGAATTCTTGATAGCATTGGTTCCACAGAAGTGTTGAGCACCTACATAAGTAATGTTCCAAATAGTGATCGAAGTGGATCCACTGGTAAACTCTTACCAGGCTTTGAGGCTAAACTCATCAATAAGTCAGGCAACCCTTGTCAGCTCGATGAGGCAGGCGTTCTTTGGATTAGGGGGGCTTCAATTATTTCAAACTATGATTCAGATGATGTTGGTAAAGAACTTTTTAAAGACGGATGGTTTTGCAGTAATGACGTCTTCAGGCAAGACCGTGATGGGTACTTCTACTTTATTGGCCGAAACAATGAAATGATGAAGATTAATGGACTTTGGGTATCGCCAATAGAGATAGAGGACACACTAAAAACACTCTGCGATGTAGCTGATGTAGCCATAATTCCTTTAGAGAAAGGCACTGGCACCACAAAAATACAAGCTTTTGTCGTTCCAACTGATGATACGAGACGTCCAAAAATAAAGCATCTTAAACAGTATTGCAAACAACATTTAGGAGACTGGAAATACCCGCATAGCGTTAATTTTGTCGACCAGCTTCCAAAAACAGTCACGGGCAAGCTCGCACGGTTTAAGTTAAAAGAAAGCTCAAAACAACTCATACAGTAAAGTTAATATATAATGTTCTACTAAATTCATGGCATTACATATCAATGATACTACAAATATCAGCACTGTATCTCTACTACTCACAAACCTTAGTCAACCGGACGCAGTATGAGCAGCTTTGTTTACCAACGAAAAATCAACCTTTACGAAGTAGATGTCCATGGTCTCGTTCACTTCAGCAATTTTTTCAGGTATATGGAAGAATGTGAATCCGCATATTTTCGATCGTTGGGGTTATCATTTTTTGGTAGTAATTCTGAATGGGCATCACCCCGCATAAAAGTATCATGTAATTTCTTTCAAGTGGCAGAGTATGGTGAGAAATTAAACATTATTCTTTACATTAGTAGGATTGGAAACAGCTCTATTGAATACACTTTTCAAATAAAAAGGGCTAATACGCTTATTGCACAAGGAAGTTACATTACGGTCTGTACTATAAAAGATAAAGAAACAGGGTCCATCAAGGCCATTCCTATTCCTGACAATATAAGATCCTCACTAAGAGTGACAGCGACACAATCCATAGATGCGTGATGTCTTCACTACTCTTTAATGATATTTTTCATGAAAATCAGCCTGGCCAATCAGACGAATAACATAAAAGAATTGAGAAGCACCAAATTAAAATCATGTATTAATCATTATGGAAATTATTGAGATAGGTAAATGAGCATCCACCATAATTCAATGGTAAACGGCATACCCAACGACAAGATTCCTGTCTACGATCGAGGGCTTGCTTATGGCGATGGATTTTTTGAGACGCTCTATTGGCATCAAGGCCAATTGCAAAACTGGAATTATCATTGGAAAAGAATGCAGCGTAGTGCATTAGTTTTCCAATTAAAGTTACCTGTCGAGGAAGACCTAATAGAAGATGTTGCTGCCCTAAACCTCAGCCCAGAAAATGACTGCGTTGTGAAAATGATAATTACTAGAGGGACAGGTGGTCGTGGATATAGCCCCGCCAACTGCACCAGCACGGTACGCATAGTGAGCTGCTCAGCGCTACCAGATTACTCCCAGCATAAAGTTGACGGTATCAGTATTACGCTTCTGAATACCGTCCTCGGGAGTCAACCCATGCTAGCGGGACTTAAACATCTGAACAGACTAAATCAAGTGTTTGCCAGAATTGAATTGGAGAAGACTTCCTATTTTGAAGGGCTGGTATGCAATCAGGACGGCCATGTCCGAGAAGTCATTGCAAGTAATATATTTATAGTACGCAAAGGTAAAATCATCACTCCTCCTCTTACGGACTGCGGTGTTGAAGGTACGGTGAGGGCCAAAATCATCCATCTTTTTGAAAACTCTAATACGCCCATAATTATTGATAATTTCACTCCGAATGAACTGCTATTAGCTGATGAAATATTCATAACTAATTCATTATTAGGAGTATGTCCGGTAATCAACGTTTCAGGTAGCTCTTTCCCTATTGGTGAGCAGACTCGTCGTATTAGTGACATGAAACCGGAATTTAATTGAACATAAAATCAACATCTCAGCATAGCAGCATACTATTCGTATGATACTAAATATGTAACCCCTGTAATTCAGAGGAAATGCACTATCTAACGATAGTCGTCGGACTCATTACTTGAAAATTCAAAGGTTGCGCGCGGCAAATGGCTTCGTCAGCCTTCGCGAAATTAAACCTGTTAATTAACAACTTTACCCACTTCTTCATAGAAGAAAAAAATTATCTGCATTGAGTTAATACGGATATTTGATTTCCCACTAATATAAAGCATGAGAAAAACTATGACTAAAATCCTTCACATTGATACCAGCTCCAGTCTCGAGCCCTCCACCTCCCGGCAATTAACCGAATATCTGGTCAACAAGCTTACACAATCGCCTGGCAATCTCGTAACCAAGCGAGACCTTGGAAAGATGCCTATCCCGCATATTGATGAACACACCGTCCAGGCCTTCTATCAACCAGAAGAGACACATTCAGAAGAAGCAGCAGTAGCAAGCAAACGATCCGAAAACCTAATAGGAGAACTGCTTGATCACGACATTATCGTTTTGGGTGTTCCTATGTACAATTACACGATCCCGTCGCCACTAAAAGCCTATATTGATCACGTAGCTCGCCCTGGTTACACTTTTAATTTCACCCCTACCGGCTTTGAAGGGCTAATAAAAAACAAGAGAGTTATTGTCATTATTACGCGCGCAGGCGCTTTAACAGATAGCATTGATAATCATCAGGAACCATACTTGAAAACGATATTTTCTTTTCTTGGAATCGAAAATGTAACATTTATTATCGCGGAAAATCTCATTAATGAACCTGATAAAAAAGCGACTATTAGTCAGGCTCGTTCGCAGATAAACGATATCGTGGCTCAGGAGGATTAAACATAGGACAGGCGAGGCTAGGCTCATAATGTGGCTTTACAATTTTCAGTCATAAACTCGATCCTGAATATTGGCTACACGCAACCTCTAACCATGTATGACAGCTCGACTCTTCAATTTTCGGTGGTGCTTCACATTAATAAAACTCCTATGTAATCTAAAGTGATTGTTGATCAAAAGAGCCTTATAAAAGCCAGCTAGCTTTAGCCTTTTCAGAGGAGGCCTGAAACCAGCTATTAGATAAATAGGACCAATGCATCAAAGACTAAGCAGCGCTTGATTTAGGTAGTAGTGACTCGTACAGAAAAATCGTAACACTAGACTATCTCTATCACATCATTACAACGAATCAAGATGATTAAAGTGGTAGCTGTATTATACATTGGCACAATCAACGCGGTGAAAATAGCGAAAATCGTATAACGAAAAGACAAGGTTTGCAGCATAAAGTCGAAAACCGGTGTGGCTTTGAAAAAACCACTGAATAAATTGAAAACCCTGTTAATTATTGCTAATCTCAATGCTTAGGCAATATATATCGATGATTGAAATTCTTAGGGCAGAGAATTTCACATAGCTGTGAAACTACGAGAGTAGCATTCTCGCTACGGCTCCGGTAATGCTTACAAGTCAGGGATTAATGGAAGCATAGACGTTATACAAAAGGACTTTCTTTGAATATTTCCAAACTAAATTTTTCTCGTCTTGATCCACGCTATTTTAAGGCTTTTTTTGCGGTAGCTCAATACGGCAACTTCTCCAATGCTGCTCAAGAGGTATCCATGACACAAAGCAGTGTCAGCCAGCATATTTCCAAGCTGGAGGAACAATTGGGTGTATCGTTGTTTATTCGTAACAGCCGATCAACTAATCTAACGGACGCAGGAAACATACTGCTCGAATACATTCAGCACTACAACAATTCGATCATATCTTTGCTGTATAAAATATCGTCTCAGAACGGTGAGCTTGAAGGATCAGTAAATTATGCCATACCACCAAGCTGTATTTTATCGCACCATTTCCCTAGGTTGCTGGAACGACGGCTTGACCATCCATCCGTCGAGCTAATTATTGGCTTGCTTCCAAATGATAAGATTATACGCGAGGTGATTTTTGGACAGGCAAATTTTGGTATTGTCACAGAAAAGGTGTCTCACCCGCTGTTAGACTATCAAGAATTTTGCAAGGAGGAATACATCCTAGTATCGTCGATAAAAAGCCACACTGAGATGCTGACTGACACCAAGCTTCTTGACCAGCGTTTTGTCAATTACCCAGGAATGAACACCTATTTCAACTTATGGGTTCAGCATTTTTTCCCTGAAAGTCAATCCATAAACTACCGATCTCTGCGTCACGCTGGCGAGATTAACACCATAGATGGCGCAATTATGATGGTGCTAGGCGGCATGGGGTTTTCTGTATTTCCACGCTACTGTGTGCAGCAGTACATCGAAGACGGTAGACTACATGAGTATCGCGATGAACATAAATCACCATTGAGAAACAGTATTTATATTATTACGAAAACTGAGTTAGATCTCCCTCTAAGAGTAAAGACCGTGATCCAGTGGTTAACAGAAATTGAACACTAATAAACAGGTGTTTTTACAACCATAAAATTTCACTCTGCAATAGAGTATCCTCATTTATCGTAGTAGCACAGACAAGTATTGAGCGTATCGTTTTTCTAAAGCAGCGTGCGCACTGGTTTTTTCTCCGAAATCATCACTTTTCGGAGCTCCTGTGTACAACGCCTCAATATTGCATGTATTAGTGGCACAATCAGTTCCGATTTATGCAACACGTATTAATTCCACCCTAACCGCAGCGCGATCATTGACTCATAATGCAAAAACAGTTTTCTGCATCACTCTAATAATGCAGCCAAAATTCCTTGGTACCCCTTGCAAATCACTGTACCCGCTTTCCAATCGCCAACGCATTGCTTTGGGGCAACAATATTCACCCAATTTGTATCCCCTATGGCATCTGGCTTTCCACTTCGTCTCAGTTAGTGCTTATACCGTAAGTTCTTGTATAAATCACAACCCGCAAGCTTTGACTTGTACAATGAAGTTATAAAGATTCCTAGGAAATGGATACACCCCCTTTTTTGGAATCATTATTTACTAAGCTTACGATTAGGGCTTGTTTTTACATGTGTGTAATACAAAGGTAGCGCAACAAATACAAGACCACCAACAAGATTCCCCAGCACAGTTGGTAATTCATTCCAAATAATATATTCAGAAACGGTGAAATCACCACCCATGATCATAGAAAAGGGAAACAGGAACATGTTAACGACTGAGTGCTCAAAACCCATATAGAAAAACAACATAATTGGCATCCACATAGCAGAAATTTTACCGGTAGCAGAAGTAGAGAGCATTGCTCCCACCACGCCCATTGAGACCATCCAGTTACACAACATGCCTCTCATAAAAATTGTCGCCCAGCCATCAACACCATGCGCCTGATAACCAACGGTCCTTGACTCGCCGATATGGGCAACTTTATCCGCAATCGCTCCACCATCAATATTGTAACCATAGGTGCCTATAAAAGACATGATCACCGCAACGGTCAAGGCTCCACCAAGATTTCCTACAAACACCCACCACCAGTTACGTAAAACTTGCTTTACTGTCACACCCGGTCGTTTATCAAGCCATGCAAGCGGCACCAGTGTAAATACACCGGTCAACAGATCAAACTTCATCAGATATAACATAATAAAACCGACAGGAAAAAGCATCGCTCCCAAAAGAGGTGAGCCAGTTTTTACCATCACCGTAATTGCAAACATCGCCGCAAGTGCGAGCACTGCGCCAGCCATATAGGCACGAATAACAGTATCCTTGGTGGACATATAGATTTTTGATTCTCCCGAATCCACCATTTTAGTAACGAACTCATAAGGCTCTAAATAAGACATCACTTTTCCTTTTGCTACTTAAAATTGTGTCGCTACTTCGCTAAAAATGATTCGGTATCCTTCCCAAAAATCATTCACTTACACGACAGGTAATTCCTTTATTGATGGTTTTTTTAGTCCCTACGCCCCCTTTCTTTACCCCCACGGACTGTAGTATCCTGCTCGGTATTCCATGATAAATGATAATCGCAACTCTTTATTAATTTCTCTCAACATAACAACTCCCTCTTTTATTAGAAATATTACGGCTCATCATGACATTTCATATTCAATGCTTGAAGCAGTCAATAATAACCAAAAATTATAAGCAATTTTGAATCAAAAACATGTTATATACAACATGTGTCATGCGGTTATTATAAGAAGCTGGAAAGTGATAAAGCATCATCGTAATACTTATGAGTTATCACTAAAAAATACCGAACCTACTTACTAGTAAACATACCTACACTTAACTAAGCGATTACCTTACATCTCTTTAGGATCGATTGCGTAAAGAGTACTTCCTAAATCCCCATGTTTCGCTTTCTTGTTATGGTGAGTTTTCCTTCACAGTCAAGTCGTCTCGACTGAATACTTCTAATGCCATTGTTTTATCAGATTTAGCATCATGACTACTTACTGAAATATCACTTATTGAAAATGGAATGCTATGTGGTGATTTGTTTTCAATAATGAGGATAAAATCCCACTCTTTCCAGTTCTTATATTTTTAACTTCGGTGATAAACTTACATAACTAACCCTCTCGGAGATAAGTATTCTGCTTTCATCCTTGTGGACTATTCTTAGACCATCTGCTGGTAGTGCACTAAGATCCCCGTATGCTGTACATCCTCCTAACGCTATAGATGTCATCGAGATAATAAGCATCAACTGTATTTTATTCATTCCACATCTCCAAAAAATACGTGTTTAAGTTTATTTCTAGTTATGTGAAATTTTTTATAAACTCGTATTTCTTGAGCTTAACTTGTTAATGCATAGCTTCGTAGTTCGCTATACTCCCTACAGTAATCACTCAATATTTTTTACCTATTATGATATATAGGAGATTTTGTAGAAGCTACTGTACAAAATAACAGCATATCTTCTTTCTAATGTCTATGGCTATTGATTGGGGGCTGCTTAAATAGTTGCTATGTCACTCTTCATCTAACGACAACAACGTAGCATTCCCACCAATCGCAGAGGTATTTACCGTCACCGTGCGCTCTGTTGCAAAACGATGTAGATAATGTGGCCCACCCGCTTTAGGGCCAGTACCCGACAGCCCTTCACCACCAAATGGTTGCACGCCAACCGTCGCACCAATCATGTTGCGATTGATATAGAGATTCCCCACCCTCACCTGTTGTTGAATATAACGCGCGGTCGCTTCAATACGGCTATGAACACCGAGCGTTAAACCGTAGCCCGTTGCATTAATCGCCTTAATCACTTTATTTAAGCCGTTTGCCGGGAAGCGTACGATATGCAGCACTGGGCCAAACACCTCGCGTTCCAGCAGTTCGATACCTGAGATTTCAAACAGGTGCGGTGCAAAATAAACACCCGCCTCCAACCCATCAGGTATTGGGCATGTATAAATCAATTTAGCTTTGCTACTCATCTCATCAGCATGGGCCTGAAGTGTTTCGCGCGCTCCGTGGTCAATCACCGGGCCGATATCGGTCGCCAACGAAAGTGGATCACCCATCACCAGTTCAGCCATTGCACCGCATAACTGCTCGATGACGTTATCGGCCACATCGTCCTGTAAAAAAAGCACTCGGAGCGCAGAGCAGCGCTGACCGGCGCTAGTGAATGCCGACTGGATCACATCGACCACCACCTGCTCAGGCAGTGCCGAACTATCAACAATCATACAGTTCTGCCCACCAGTCTCAGCAATCAACGGCACAATCGCCCCGTCTCGATTGGCCAGCGCGCGGTTGATGGTCTGCGCCGTTTCGGTAGAGCCGGTAAAGGCGATGCCCGAGGTGCGTTTATCATTCACCAGCTGCATTCCAATCGTGCGGCCACTGCCGGTAATCAGGTGCAACACTTCGCCAGGTATTCCCGCTTGATGTAATAACGCTACCGCTCGCGCTGCAATCAACGGAGTCTGTGCCGCAGGTTTGGCGATCACACTATTACCTGCTGCAAGCGCAGCGCAGACCTGACCAACAAAGATCGCAAGCGGAAAATTCCATGGGCTAATGCAGACAAAGAGGCCTCGACCGTGCATCGATAGCTCATTATGTTCGCCGGTTGGGCCACGCAGAAATTTAGCATCGACAAATTCCTCTCGCAAAATGGCAGCGTAGTAGCGACAAAAATCGACCGCTTCGCGCACCTCGCCCAAACTATCAATGACAGTTTTACCCGCCTCCCGCACACACAGTGCAATTAACTCTGCGCGGTTCGCTTCCAGTAAATCTGCCGCGCTATCTAAAATAGCCGCACGTGCGATGGCTGAGGTGGCTGCCCACGCCGGTGCTGCATCGGTGGCACTGGCAATTGCCTCAGCGGTGATCACATCATCCGCATTAAACACTATGCCTGTAGCGTGATGTTGATTAGCCGGAGAAAAGACCGCCTCATGTTCGCGTGATTCAATCATCGTTTTACCATTAACAATTGCCGCCGCACGCCAGCGTTCAAGGTCATTCACGCGACCATCCGCGTTTATAAAGGTGCTTAACTCAGATGTCAGTTGATGGATCGCGGCGTCACTATAGAGATTAAGGCCGCTTGAATTAGATCGTGACTCGCCGTAAATATTTTTCGGCAGTGGAATGCGAGGATGAGGCTTCTGGTCAATCGCATCGAGTTCCAGCATCGGATCGCTCACAATCTCTTCGATCGCCGCGTGGCGATCTGTAATGCGATTAACAAATGAGGTGTTGGCACCATTCTCCAGTAAACGGCGCACCAGATAAGGCAATAACGATTGATAGCTACCCACTGGCGCATAGACACGACAAACGCAATCACTTACCTTCAGCACCTCACTATAAAGCGCCTCGCCCATGCCGTGCAGGCGCTGGAACTCAAATGCTTTATTGCCGGCAAGCTCGATGATCGATGCGACGGTATGTGCATTGTGGGTGGCAAACTGCGGATAGAATGCCTCGTCGGCCGTAAGCAGTTTTCGGGCACAGGCGAGGTAAGCCACATCGCTGGCTATCTTGCGGGTATAAACCGGATAGCCGTCAAACCCCTGCTCCTGCGCGCGTTTGATTTCAGTGTCCCAGTAGGCACCTTTCACCAGCCGGACTGGAATCTTTCGCCCAATCTCATCACTTAACGCCTGCAACCAGTCAAGCACCATTGGTGCCCGCTTCTGATACGCCTGAACAGCCAGTCCAAAGCCATGCCACTGTGCAAGCGAAGGGTCTCGATAGACCGCCTCAAAGAGATCAAGCGATAGCATCAAGCGGTCGGCCTCTTCGGCATCAACCGTGAGCGTGATACCGGCAGCCGATGCGTGACGCGCAAGCGTTAATAGCTGGGGCGTTAGCTCGGCTAAGACCTGCTCCCGTTGGAACTGCTCATAACGGGGATGCAATGCAGAGAGTTTTATCGAGATACCGGGGCGCTGGTAAAGTGAATCGTCAAGATTCACATCACTGGCAATCATACTGATCGCATGTTGGTAAGCCTCAAAATAACGTTCAGCATCACTGCGGGTTAACGCCGCTTCACCCAGCATGTCATATGAATAGCAGTAGGCGCTGTTCTCTGATTTTCGGCTACGCACAAGCGCCGCATCGATGGTGGCACCCATCACAAACTGCTGCCCCATGATGCGCATCGCCTGACGAATCGCAAGTCGAATCACCGGCTCACCACTCTTACTCACCAGCCGCTGTAAAAATTTACTGCCGTTTGAAAGCGTGTCGTTTTCAAGGCCAACAATGCGGCCAGTTAACATCAATCCCCAGGTTGAGGCATTAACAAACAGAGATGAACTCTGCCATAGATGACTGCCCCAATCGGCATTGCCCAGCTTGTCCTGAATCAGCCGGTCGGCGGTTTCATCATCGGGAATACGTAACAGTGCTTCTGCAAGGCACATCAATACAACCCCTTCTTGTGATGATAGATCGTACTCCTGCATAAAGGCATCAATGCTGCCCTGTGCCTGCGACTTTTCACGAACCGCAATCACAAGCTCACGTGCGCGGCAGTCAATACGCTCACGCATCGCATCATCAAGTTGGGTCTGTTTTAACAGCTGCTGAACACAGCGCGTTTCATCAATCAGCCACGCTTCATCAATGGCACGGCGTAGCGGGTTTTTATCAGTTGCTAACGGATCAAAAATCATCCTGGTGGGGGCCTTTTTAGCTTAAAAGTCCCCCGATTGTACTCCCTATTTTTAAACGAATGCCAGCACGATCACAGCTTGTTTATTGCGCCTCCTCCAGCTCCTTATCCAGCTTCTCTCTGGCCGCCTTGATCGCGCGATTTTTACGTTCCTGTTTATCAACAAAATAGAGGTAATAGCCACATAGGCCGGGGAATAGCAGCACAAACAGTACTCCGTTCACCCTTTTATTCTTCGGCGACCATTCCCAGACAAAGGCCAAGCGCTGAATGGCAAAAATCCACATCACCAAACCACACGCACCTAAACCGATCCACAATGGAATTTTCGAGAATGATGCGATCTCTTCACTCACTATCCCATCTTTACGCAGCTCCGGTAATATCACCGAAGTGATGATCAGCAGCAGGATAAATGTCGTCATACTCCAATAAGCGCAGGCGTATATTTTATTGTTTTCCATCGATGTAGCCTTTTTTATCCAGTGTGATTAGTCTAAGGAATTGAATTGCCAATCTATCCTACATGACTCTTTTGTGCCATAAAGAGATATTCAAAAGAATTAGGTGATGAACGTCCGCTCCATAGTGCGGTCATTGAGCGTTTGCGTAATATATCCCGTAATGTGGTGTATCAAAATAAAGGAGAATTATTATGACAAAACTTTTGAGAGCCCCATTCTTAGACCAGATAGAGGGTAATTTTGCTTGTAGCTGATGGGAATATATCAAGAATCTGTGATCTGATCCCAGTTTACTAGGGGAGGTTCAATCTGAGCCCTGTTTATGCGGTTTATGAAAAAAAACTGGGTCTGTAATTGAGATCAAAGTGACCCCCCTAGGCTCTCGGTAGTTAGGAATCTTGATGCATATTATACTCAACCTCAGAGGTCAGCTCATAGTATTCTTTATAGTCAGCTTTAAATTCATCTTTTGTAATTAGATTAGCTGAGTCTTCGTCGTCATAGTTGCCTCCTTTTAAATCATCAACATGTTTATTGCCAACTTTCCACACGCCGATAGCCTCTCTGTTTTCTGTTCCGTAATGCCCCATTGCTTCGGATCTTTCTTTTCTTATGGTATCTGAATTTAAACGGGGAAGACTCTTGACTATAGTGGGTTCAATATATTCTATCACTAGCTTCAAAATTCTGATTTTCTCTTTAATAGGTTCTGTAGTCATAACAAATATGAGATTCCACATAGTGGTATTGCAAGTGTTTAATGCATCCTTCATTGCTACAAGAATTTCTTTTGTTTCATTGCTGCACTGAAATTCATCATCAGACTGTTTTTCACCCACCAGTCTATCCACAAGATTGCTAGCCGAACTAATATTAACTTGCATCATTTCAATTGTAGCATTCCAATGATATTCATCTATGTCACCTCCCTTGCAATCATTAATATGCTTCATAATACAAGCAAAATTATGCATCAGGGAAAGATGGGTTGGGTCGGCCCTTTGAACTTTTTTATAAGAAAAAAAATCAGTAAGTTTTCTTTTTCTCACGCGAAACCCATCTTCCAGCCAGTATTTTCCACCAGCAACATTTTCACAGAGTGTTTTCTCACATCGCCGCCTTAGACCTGATATATCATGATCTTCACCCGCGATATTGAGGCTGTTAGCGTTAAGATTATATCGTTGAAGAACTGGCGCAGGTTTATTTGAGTTTTTATGCACCCGGACATCCGATATGTCCGTGCCGGAGAGTGTTTCGATACCCGTCTTGAGGTTGTCGGGCAACCCTGTTTTATTGATAGGCTGTGCTGCTTCAAACCTGCCCTGCAGCGGCTCCCCCTCTTCGGCCGACACACGTTGAAACGGCAGGAGCACCACCGTTGGGTTTGCATTCATCTGCTCCTGAAGCTGACGTTGCGCAATGCTTTGCGGGGAATTATTGATGCCCTCCACTAACCTTCTCTGGTTTGCGGTGGAAGAACGATTGTCTGTGATGCTTAGCGAGGAGTAGATAACACCTGAAAGAGTGGCCGCAGCAGGTCCTGTAGACCGTCTCTGTGACTCATCCATTCCCTTTTTCTCTCTGATGGCCATCTCAAGCTTCCTTTTTAAGTATAAGAAGAATAAATGCCATACTAGCCCGCGGCAATAGTGGGCACCCATGAATTAATCTGTAACAAGGGGTCGGTGACAAATATCGTTCCAAAACCATCGGCTCATGCTAAACGTTGAAGGTCTGCTGTTGGCATTCAGCTACCATGAAAGGTAAAGTCGCTATAGGCCGCTATCGCGGGTGGGTTCAATTGGTCAACGCAACACTTTAATCTTATATCAAAAAGATGGAGTGTGAAATATGACCTACAGAACCAGAATAAAATATACCACTGAACAAAAAAATGAGATATGGGATCGCTGGCAACGGGGCGAATCTATGAGTTCAATTGGACGATTATTTGATCGAGAATCCTCTTCTGTTTATACGTTATTGGAACCCAGTGGCGGCATTCGCCCGCCACCTCGAAAACGATCAAGATTAGTACTGACGCTTTCAGAGCGCGAAGAGATTTCAAGAGGACTCGTGGGCCAGCTATCATTGCGGGCAATTGCAACACAGCTAAAACGCTCACCCTCAACCATTAGTCGTGAAATCAAGCGAAATGGTGGGCGTGACAATTATCGAGCCACACAGGCAGATCAAGCGGCTTGGATTCGCTCGTGTCGACCCAAGCGGTGTAAACTTGCTGATAATCGCCATTTAAGCAGATCCGTTGCAGCCAAACTCACGAGGCTATGGTCACCTGAGCAAATAGCCGGGTGGCTTAAAAAAGAATACCCAGGAGATGAGAGTAACCAGGTGTCACACGAAACCATCTACCGAAGTCTATTTATTCAAGCACGGGGCGTGCTTAAAAAGGAGTTACAACAGCACCTTAGAAGTCAACGTGCGATACGTCGGTCTAGACATGCAAGCCTAAAAAGGGATGGGCTTGGACAAATTACAAATATGGTATCAATCAGCGATCGCCCCGCCTCAGTGGAGGATCGCGCTGTCCCGGGTCATTGGGAAGGTGATCTCATCGCTGGTTCGAAAAATAGTTATATGGCGACTCTGGTAGAGCGTCACTCGCGTTATGTGATGCTGATTAAAGTTAAAAATAAAGACACTGAAAGTGTAGTGTCAGCATTAATTAAGCAATCGAAAAAACTACCGAACGAGCTTTATAAGTCATTGACTTGGGATAGAGGAAAAGAGCTGGCAGATCATCAACGTTTTACGATGGAAACTAATGTTGATGTCTACTTTTGTGATCCTAGCAGCCCATGGCAGCGTGGTTCCAACGAGAATACCAATCGCTTGCTTAGACAATACTTTCCAAAAGGTACTAACTTGGCGGTACACTCTCAAGCAAGACTTAATGCTGTGGCGCGTCAGTTAAATGAGCGACCAAGAAAAACGTTAGATTATGAAACGCCAGCTGATAGATTTAATGCCTGTGTTGCGTCGACCAGTTGAATCCGCACGACCAAGCTGCCTTTCAATTATAGTAAGTGGTAGGCGGCTACCGACCCAAAGCGGAAATGAATTGATGTTGAGGAGAGTCCAAGTGAGTGAAAAAGTGCAGAGCCAACGCGTTGACCATCGGAGTACACCGTTCACCTTGATATATACTGCCTTAGTTATTCTCGCGTACCTGTCTCTGTCGGCCTGTCAACAACAGAGTGATCTTGAAATGGAAAAATCTTCGATTGATTCTAGTATCAGCCCACGTACTGGCTCAGCCAGCGTCTTGTTACTGGATAGCCTTTTACGACGGTGGGTGCTGGTCACTGTTCATGGTTCACCTGTTGTTGTCGATGACGACGGTGAACACGAGGCGTGGATTGAGTTTGGTCCACCCTGTTATGAAACGGGTGATGGCCATTGCAATGAAGCGTTTGATGGCGGTTGGGAACCATCTGAACAGCGAAGAGGTCGTCTAAGTCTACGGGGGTTTTCTGGTTGTAATTGGTTTGGCAGCGAAGCCATATTGGAAGGTGAGCATCTGGTTGCCAAACTTGTGATTTCGACGGAACGGGGTTGCGGAAATGCTGGGTCGCAGGAAGCTAGAATCCAAAAACTCCTGTCAGAAAAACCGTCCCTATTCATACAAGATGACAAACTAGAGATTGCAAATGTGATGGGAGATCGGATAGTCGCGGTATTGTCTCTTCCGTAAGAGCATAGTCGGGATTGGCATTGCGAAGGACAAAGCTGCCTAATTCGAAACCAAAATAGCCCTTGAGACGCAGCTCTATTTAGACTGGATTCCGGTCAACAGCTCACCGGAATGACGGACGCGGGTGTTGCTATTCCAGTGGTATTAACACTCATCGAGTGGCGACCCCGCACTCTCCGACGCAGTGATCTTAACCACGGTGACTAATATTGTAGGGTTCCTCAGTTTTCTGGGGCTGGCCACGCTGGCCTTACTTTAGGTAACCTCTGACTTAATTGTCACTACTCGGAGCGAAGCGACGAAGTAATCGCTTAACTCAGTGATTCATATAGCGTCGAGATTGCCGCCCTAAAGGATTAGGACTTCCAGTCCGTCACGCTTTGCTCGCAATGACAGATAAGGCAATTAATCAGAGAAAGTCTATGCGCATATGGGACATCCATCTAGCTATACTAACCGCTCCTTCTTTGCGAATGTAGAGTGACGCATGAATAGCGGTTGCAATATTGCGTTTAAATTTTCGCTATCAAGAGCGGGGGCGCCCTACTCTTGAGTTGGGTGTATTCGCCAATCGAGTTGGATATTAGGATGGAATTTCAAATGCCACCACCGCCATCCAGTGTGGATGTCCTCCTTCAATGAAGCAGGTTTGAAATCTCTTAGTAGTTGTTATAAGGTAAAAAACACTTGGAGCATCAAAACAACTATGAACCACAGTGGGTCTATTGATAACCATTTAGGTTGTCCAATCACTAACAGATCTATTCGCCATTGTCAGTTTTTCAATCGGTACATCAGTGCCATTTCAATATGGCTCGCAAGGGTCTAGCGTCTAACATTTTAATTTAAATATTTTTGTTACCCTGGAGTAAGGATGACATTTGGCAATGATTGCCGTGATAAAACAGGAAGCGTTATGGTCTGCTAATGCGGTACGTTCCGCAATGACAAACATGTCAAATATACCCACTAGGAAATAACACCTGAAGCGGTATCAACGGGAGTTTATCGGGATGAGTGATCAGCAAGGGTTATACATTGCGCTGTTAAGCATTCACGGCTTGATCAGAGGTGAGGATCTTGAGCTGGGACGAGATGCCGACACTGGTGGGCAAACCCTTTATGTAGTGGAGCTGGCCCACGCACTGGCCCGCCGAGCTGACGTTGAGCGGGTCGATCTGATTACCCGTCAGGTAGAGGATAAATCGATTGCAAATGACTACGCTCAGCCTGAGGAAGCACTTGGCAGCGGAGCGCGGATTGTACGCATTGAGGCAGGCCCAGGTGGTTACTTGCCCAAGGAGCAGCTGTGGGATCATCTGGATGGCATGGTGGATAATATTTCAGACTACTTACGCCATCAACCCCGCCTACCCGACCTGCTACACAGCCACTATGCGGATGCCGGTTATGTCGGTGCCAGCCTTGCCCACCAGTTGGGTGTGCCGCTGGTCCATACCGGCCACTCCCTGGGCCGAGTCAAGCGGCGACATCTACTGGCCAGCGGCCTCAGCAGTGAGCAGGTAGAGCAGCGCTACAACATCTCCCGTCGTATTGAGGCGGAGGAACAAACGCTCGCTGCCGCCGAGCGAGTGATCACCAGCACCCACCAGGAGATCGAAGAGCAGTACGAACTCTATGATCACTACCAGCCGGAGCAGATGCGAGTGGTGCCGCCCGGCACCGATGTAAAACGTTTTACCCCTCCGCTGGGGAATGAGTTTGACAGTGAACTCTTCGCCGATATCGCTCACTTTCTCAAGCAGCCTGACAAACCAATAATTCTTGCGCTATCACGCCCAGATCGGCGCAAAAACATCACCGCGCTGATCGAGGCCTACGGACAGTCTAAACCGTTGCAACAGCAGGCCAATCTGGTGATTGTGGCCGGCAACCGGGATGACATCGACGAATTGGACGATGGGGCTCAGGAGGTGTTTCACGAACTGCTGGTAGCGATCGACCGACATGACCTCTACGGCCGGGTGGCCCTACCCAAGCACCATCGCAGGAACCAGGTATCGCTGTTCTATCGCCTCGCGGCAGCCTCGGGCGGCGTGTTTGTTAATCCAGCCTTGACCGAGCCTTTTGGACTGACCTTGATCGAAGCGGCTGCCTCCGGTCTGCCTATCGTAGCGACCGAAGATGGCGGCCCACAGGACATCATCGCCAATTGTGAAAACGGTATCTTGATAAACCCGCTGGAGCCGGATGATATTGCAGCAGCCCTCGAACAGCTGCTGTCAAACAAACACTACTGGCAACAATGTGCTGAACATGGACTTAAAGGGGTTCATGAACACTATTCCTGGGACGCCCATGCCACCCGTTATCTGGCGTTGATGAAACCAATCATCGCGCGCACTGAACTGCTGGAGCGCAAGCCTTTGTATCGTCGCGCCGAGCTCTATCGTAAACGGGCTATTATCAGTGACCTGGATCAGAATCTGTTAGGGGATACCGATTCACTGGAGCAGTTGATCAAGCTGCTAAAACAGCACCGGAAGAGTACCAAGTTTGCTATTGCCACCGGGCGCCGCCTGGAGTCAGCCCTGAAGGTGCTGCGCAAGTACCGCATTCCGGAGCCCGAT
>Ga0316204_10001544_pt1 | contig 60705 bp, 56 predicted proteins | sample 6monrhotite_MG_2_FD_205661 | JGI IMG/M metagenome (GOLD analysis project Ga0316204, IMG submission 205661) | Microbial mat bacterial communities from mineral coupon in-situ incubated in ocean water Damariscotta River, Maine, United States -... | ecosystem: Environmental > Aquatic > Marine >...
TTATGAGGTAGCTAACGAACCAAAAGAATTTATAACCATTGTGGGCGGCGGGCATAATGATTTGATAAACTTCAAGACCTATACCGCTGCTATTGACGCTGTTTTAAAATAAGAAGTTTCGTTATCGCAGCGCTATGTGGAGTTGTAATTCCATTTAGCGGTTGATAACGAAGTTCGAATTTTTTAGAAGCAATTTCAAGTTTATCTTGGTAAGCTTATCTAGTAGTTTTTAACAGTATCTAATCAAACAAATTAGAAGACAAATACCTATCACCACGATCACAGACAATAGAAACTATTACACCACTTTCTAATTACAAAGCTAACCGTAACTCAGCTATTGCCAAACGTGGTCTTATTGTGCCAAACCAAAGTATACACAAACTATCGCAAGGGTGTCAAAAAAACCGTGTACCGCAATGACAAACCACAAATCGTATTTACGCAAGTAAAATATCAGCGCTATAAGTGCACCAACAATACCTGTTACTAGTTGTCCCGTTATTCCTTGATAACTATGCATAAAACCAAAAAAGCATGCCAATAGGATAATATTAAGTGCAATACTGACTTTGCTTTCCCCAAAGAATTTTACAAATTGTCGCATAAAATAACCTCTAAAGATAATTTCTTCTCCAAACCCTGCAGTTGCCCATACTAGTAGCACAGCTATTAAACATGCTGGAAGGTTGCCTACTAATTGATCAAAAGCTGAATAATCTATTGGCGCTCCTGTGAGCTGCGTTATACCAGGAACCAATACAAATACATAAAAAGCAAAAAGTACTGTTGCAACTAATGGCGCAACTACAAAGATGTTTTTGAATTTGAATTTTTCACGTTGAAATCCAAGTGCTGAAAATGGTTTTCCATCGTATTCTATATAATTCGCTATAATGACTATTATAGAAATAATAATGTTCTCTACATAACTTAAACGGATTGGTCCAAACCATAAAAAACAGATAATTGTAGTGGTAATTAATGGAATTACTATTTGTTGTAAGGTGACTTTATTCATTGTTTTTAGATTTTAAATTCTAAACGAAATAATGAACAAAATCCCTGAAAATTCCTTTAAACACTTATGGTTTTACTGAATGGTCGTGAATTAGTAACTGAATAGTCGTTAATTTTGAAACCAATTTATTAATTCTTTTCGCTTGTAACGACTGATGATGATTTCAGCAATTGCATCATCTTTAATGGAAGCTTTTAATTGAATGCGCAACTTGCCATTTTCAATCTTCTCAATTTGGTTTACAGCTTTTTTGTGAATTATAATCTGTCGGTTTGCTCTAAAAAACAATTGATCGTTTACTTTTTCTTCAAGCTCATTCAATGTAAAATCAGTTGTAATTGTTTTACCATCAATTTGAACAGCATGCACAATTTTGTTTTCACTGTAAAAGCAGGCGATATTTTCATAGGTAAGCTTTGTCATTTTCGCACCGCTCGCAATAGTAATTTCAGCATCTTTTATGGACAACTTATATAAATTATAGATGTCTGGGGCATACAATAAACCTATGAGAATAAAACTGACTAATAAGGTCAGTAGCAAACCAATTAATAGATTATAAAACTCTGTATCTCCTCCAACGATTATATTAAAAATAATATTAACCGGAATATACATGATTGTTATATACCCTAAAGTAGAAGCCATAAACCAACCGATAGTGCCAATTTCTACTTTTTTGGAGAAATACTTTTTCTTGTAAAATTTAAAATTAATTTCTGCTATTATACTAATGAGGATACATAATGCAATAGATGATAGAAAACCTTCAATTGGGAATCTATACGAATCACTACCAGGAAAACTATCTCGATAGGCTAGATGATTTACTACTAATGAGAAAATGGTTAACACGATTACTTTCCGAAACCAATTCCATTCGGTTTTGACTGTATTTTTGGTTGGCTGAACGGTACTCATGATTTGGAAGCTCTTTTTTGTAAGATTTAAAAGTAAAAAAAAATTCTCCGTAGAACTTTGTAGCCTCTAATCAAACAAATTAGACGATAAATAACGATCACCACGGTCGCAAACGATAGAGACGATTATACCACTTTCTAATTGCGAAGCTAACTGTAAAGCTATGGTAGCGCCACCACCGCTGCTCATACCAGAGAATATGCCTTCTTCTTTGGCCAATCGTTTTGCCATGGCTGAAGCATCTTTTTCATTGACATAAAGAATATCGTCCACTTTTTTAGGGTTATAAATCTCAGGAACATATTCTGGTGACCATTTTCGTATTCCGGGTATTCGAGCGCCTTCTTCGGGTTGCACGCCAATAATTTGTACTTCTGAATTTTGTTCTTTTAGATACGTTGAAGTTCCTGTAATCGTTCCGGTAGTGCCCATACTTGAAACAAAGTGAGTAATTTTTCCGTCGGTATCCTTCCAAATTTCTGGGCCCGTAGTTTGATAATGTGCCTTCCAATTGTCATTATTACTAAATTGATTGAGCATAATATAACCATCATTAACAACTTTAGTTGCCGCATAATCACGAGCACCTTCAATTCCTACATCGGAAGGGGTTAAGGTAACTTTTGCCCCATAGGCCCTCATGGTTTGTACTCTTTCTATTGTAGAATTTTCAGGCATTACCAGTTCAATATCCAAACCATAAATTCCTGCAACCATTGCCAATCCAATACCTGTATTTCCACTAGTGGCTTCAATGAGTTTAGAATCTTTGGTAAAGTCACCACGTTCTAATCCCTGTTTAATCATATTGTAAGCAGGACGATCTTTAACGCTACCACCAGGGTTATGGCCTTCTAACTTAAAATATACTTTTACATTCGGGTTGGTATTGAGAATCTTTGATTCGACCAAGGGCGTATTCCCAATTAAATCAAGTAAGGATTTAGGCATTAGAAGGAGTTTTAATTTTGATTTCAGGAGTATGATAAACGGTTGAATTTGCCGGTACTGAATTTGTCACCCAAGCATTACCGCCGATTACAGTATTTTCACCAATTACTGTTTCTCCACCTAAAATGGTTGCGTTTGCATAAATGGTAACATTCGATTCAATAGTTGGGTGCCGTTTCGTTTTTTGAAGTGATTTATCAACAAATAGTGCTCCCAGAGTAACGCCTTGATATAGTTTTACGTGGTCTTTGATTATGGCTGTTTCTCCGATAACAACTCCCGTGGCATGGTCTATAAAAAATGAGGCTCCTATGGTTGCCCCAGGATTAATATCAACACCCGTTTGACGGTGAGCATATTCTGTCATTAATCTTGGCACCAATGGAAAACCTTCATTATATAAAACATTAGCCAATCGGTAAATAGCAATAGCATAAAACCCAGGGTATGCCATATATACCTCTTGAATAGATAAAGAGGCAGGGTCACAACTCAGAATCGCTTCCGCATCCAAGTTTAGTTTTTCAAGAATTAAGGGAAGTTCAGCAACATAATTTTGCCATACTTTTTTACACGGTTTTTCAGTTTCCCAACAGGCAAGATTGACCAACTCGTCAAATTGGGTTTCTAATTGATTAAGATGTATCTCTACATCGGTATTGATGTCAAAAAGTGTGTAGAATAAAGTATCAGTAAACTTTTCTGCGTTTCTTTTTAACCTGTAGTCTAAGTAGGGTTGCTTTTTGTGCTTTTTAATCTGAGCAACGATAACCTCTTTATTCATAGGATGATTGATTATGGTACTTGAAATCAAAATTAGCGATTCTAAAAAAACAGCAACACCCAAAATGGTTAACTTTAGCCTAAAATATGATTATTTGTTATATGGCGAATACATTGATTAAAAAGGAAGCCTTTGTTTTTTTAAAACAACTTGAGGCGAATAACAATCGAGAGTGGTTTACTGAAAACAAAGACCAATTTAAATCACATGAAGCAGAGGTAAAGTCCTTTTACAGTAGTGTCATGGAAAACTTAAACAAACATGACCAGATTGAGAAAATGAAAGTTTTTCGTATTTATCGTGATGTTCGTTTTTCAAAGGATAAAACACCTTACAAAGCACATTTTGCAGGTTCTTTCTCTAGAGCAGGAGCAGAGCGAAGAGGTGGTTATTACCTAAGACTAAAACCAGGAGAAACCTTTATTGCAACTGGCTTTTGGGATCCAAATAAAGAAGATTTATTTAGAATTAGAAAAGAATTGGAAGTAGATGCCTCCGATTTTCGCAAGGTCATCACAAATTCAGGTTTTAAAAAAATATGGGGTGAACTACAGGGTGATGCCGTAAAGACTGCACCTAAAGGATTCGATAAAGAACATCAAGACATTGAATTAATTCGTCAAAAGCAATTTATTTTTGTCAAAAACTTTACCGATAAACAAGTGCTTTCAAAAGATTTTATAAATCAGGTCGATACATCTTTTAAGGCAATACGATCTTATTTTGATTTAATGAGTTCCGTATTGACAACAAACCTTAATGGAGAATCTTTAATAGGCTAAAGCTTCTTTTTCCAATAATTGTAGTTGATCTTTCAAACGTTTAACCACCATATTCATCATACGTTTGTTCAAAGCAGATGAATTGCTCATGTAAGTTTCATATTCTTCTACTGTGAATTGGCCAATTACGATTCCTTTCAATGAGTTTCTGAATTTTATATCTTTTTGAATGGAATTCTCAATATACTGTAATCGCTTTTCTAAAGAGAGTTCATAAAATTTATTTTTATGCTTGCCTATATAGTTCTTGAAGACTTCAATCAATAGGGTATTTTGCATTTTAAGAATAGGTCGAAGCGTTTCATTTTGAAAACGCTCTTCATCACTCATCATGGTATTTATTTGAGTGCTCTTAATGTCTGGGCGAATTTTCAGTAGGTTGGAAGATCTATCATCCATGGTGTGTAGCGTGTTTATATAAAAATACACTTTGTTACTGCCCAAATAGTTTGTAGATAAGCTGAGTTGTTAACTTCTTATAAACAAAAAGAGGGTCAAAAATAAATTTTTCAACCCTCATATATGATTAAGGAGTACTACTATTTACTTTCTAAAAAAACCTCAAAAGACTTTAATTCAAGAGGTTGCTTTTTGAAATATTTTGTTTTCATTTTTGAAAAGTCCTCTTTAGCCTTAGTGAATCTTGCATTAATAACCTTTAAGTTTTCTAATTCAGCATTAGAGGGCTTATCATAACTCGATGCCAGTTTACTATACAGGTCTGTCATTTTTTCACGTAACTGTGGTTCTGCGGCCCCAACATAATTATCACCAGTGGTAATAACCAAAGTCTCTTTTAAAGCATTCAATTTAGAGACCGTTTTAGAATCTCCATTAGCTTCAGCATTGACTAAGATTTCGTCTACCTCGTATACCAAGTATGCTAATTCTTGGGTCATATCATAGAGCTGCATTGTAGTATTGTTCTTCAAATCTCTATCAGCAGCATTCAGTGGCGACTTGGCATCATATACCAAATTGAAAGTATGTTCAAAAGTTTCTTTTCCTTTTTTCAGTACTGCTTTATAGGTTCCTGCTGCAACTTGTGGCGATGTAAAACCTCCGAAGCTAAAAGTTTTTCCTTTTGCTACTTTTGGCTGTTTACGAGTATAGTTCCAATTAACGATATTGATACCCTTAGACTTGCTTGGACCTAATTCGGAGACAAGATTTCCTTCCATATCCTGAATTTGCATGGTCATTTTTCCAAAGGTGTGGCGCTTTTTAAGATAGTACTTGATTTGTACATCTTTGGTTTTGTTATCACCAACAAATTGGGTTTCGCTTCCGAAACTTCCTGAAAAGCCACCAGTTTCATTTATAACTGTTTCTGGAGTGTCAAAGAAATGTACGTTTTTGGCCAATACTTCGTCATTAATATCACGTAAAGGTGATATGTCATCAATGATAATTACGCCTCTACCATGAGTGCCCATAACTAAATCACTGGTTCTTTTTTGTAAATCGATAAAATGTACGGCTACTGAAGGCATGTTATTCGTAAATTTCTTCCAATTCTTACCGCCGTCGATGGTAATATATAAACCAAATTCAGTACCTAAAAACAACAAATCAGGATTTACATAATCTTCTTGAATGTTTCTTGTGACACCGACTACATCATCAGAAATTATGTTTGTCCAAGTTTTTCCGAAATCAGTGGTTTTATAGGCGTAGGGGTTCATGTCATTCATGGTATGACCATCAAAAACAGCGTATGCCGTTCCTTTATCAAAAGTACTGGCCTCAATATGATAACACCATGTGTTGGCAGGTAGTCCTAAAATATTAGCTACGGTATTTGTCCATGTTTTTCCACCGTCATGGGTCACTTGCACATTACCATCATCAGTACCTACCCAGATAACTTTTTCATCTACAGGAGATTCGGCAATAGTGAAAACTGTAGTATGATTTTCAGCACCAGAATTATCCATTGAAAGTCCACCAGAATCTGCTTGATTTTGTTTTGTTGGGTCATTGGTAGTCAAATCTGGCGATATAATGGTCCAGCTATCGCCCATATCTTCTGATATGTGCAAATATTGACTAGCCATATAGAAACGGTCAGGTTGATGTGCACTGATTGCCATAGGAGCATTCCAGTTCCAACGCAGTTTTTGGTCTTCTGACACTTGTAAGGGCTGAATGGTTTTTGTTAAATTTCTATCGACGTCAATACGCCAAACATTTTCAGCGCCTTGCATTTCAGAATAAACAATGTTTTTGGTTGGATGTTTTAAAACACGAAACCCATCACCAGCACCAACAGAATTCCAATCTCTTGCCTGAACTCCGCCTGGGGAAGATGAAGGGCCCCACCAAGAACCATTATCTTGAAGCCCGCCATAGACATTGTAAGGTTCAGCATTATCAAGACTAATTTGATAAAACTGAGAAAGCGGAAGATTTTCTACAATCTCCATATTTGTTCCACCATCCCAGCTGCGATAAACGCCACCATCAGTACCTACATACATAATATCGGAATCTTTGATGCTAAAGACAATATCATGGATATCAGAATGCATGTTACCTAAGTTTTTAAACGTTTTTCCACCATCTCTTGAAATAGAACCACTCAATCCACCTTTTACAACAACATCCTCGTTTCTAGGGTCAACTACAATTCTAGAGAAGTAGAAAGGTCTAACCGTAATTCCAAAGTCATTGTTCAATTGTTCCCATGAGGCACCTGCGTCATTACTTCGATACAATCCCTTACGCTCTTGTTTTTCAGCCTCTATGACTGTGTACAAAACGTTTGGATTTGATGGAGCCACAGCAATCGCTAAACGCCCTAATTTTCCTTCAGGAAAACCGTTATGGATTTTATTCCAAGTTTTACCAGCATCAGTAGATTTATACAGCGCACTATTTGCCCCGCCAGAATCAAAGGACCAACCAGTTCTTCTGAATTCCCACATTGATGCATATAAGATATTGGGATCAGAAGGATCCATAGTCAAATCGGCACAGCCTGTTTTCTGGTCAACGTATAGTAGTTTTTCCCAAGTAACTCCTGCATCGATTGATTTATAAACACCACGTTCTTCGCTATCACCCCATAACGCACCTAGAACACCTATATATACCTCGTTAGAGTTTTTCGGGTTAACGATGATGTTTGCAATGCGTTCTGATTTATCAAAACCTAGTTTTGTCCAGTTGGCTCCGCCATCAATAGTCTTATATAAGCCGTCGCCAAAAGAGACACTGTTTCGTGTCCAAGTTTCACCTGTACCTACATATATGGTATTATCTGGATCATTAGGGTCTAGTGCGACTGCACCGATAGATTGACAATAGTCGTCAAAGATTGGATTGAATGTTGCGCCAGCATCATTAGACTTCCAAACACCACCACCAGCGGTACCAGCATAAATAATTCGGCTATTTGTTGGATGGTTTTCCATGTCATTGATACGACCACTCATTAAGGCCGGACCAATATGGCGTGCACTCATGTCGCCAAAAAGTGCTTTTCCATCAATAGATTCTAAATTTTGTGATTGACCAGTGCTAATTACACAAAGTCCCACTGCAAGGCTTGCAAGAAATAGTTTTCGCATGATTTAGTTGTTTAAAAATAGGGTGTCTAAAAGTGTCTACTACTGTCAATTCGAGTGGAGTCGAGAATCATATCAGACGTATAATCAAAACATCTCGACTCCGCTCGATGTGACAGAAAAATAAACGCTAGACTTTTTAGACACCTTCCTAAAAGTTAATTGTTGTTATTTTTTCTCTTCAACCATTTCTTGTGGAAATGAGAAAGCGGCAGCATCAACGCTAGGGTTGAGTTCAATAGTGTCAATCGTTATTGGTTGCGATTGACCATCTTTTACACCTTGAGTCATTGAAAATGGAAAGTACATACCATCTACTTCTTGATAATCACTCATTGTGGTTTCAGAAGTTTGCCCTTTAGCTGGGCCTGATTTGATTTCTTGATGAATAGCTATAGGTACAAAGTTTTCCGTATCAAAAAAGTAGAACGAAATATCTTCTTCTTGGTTACCATCAACTGTAATAGGTTCTTTAACCAATTTAATTTTAAAGGTTTCGGCGCCATCAATGGTCTCTTTACCTAAAAGTTCAACGGTATATCCTTTTTCTTTATAGTCCATAAAAGAATCTGGAAAATCATTGGTGTTTAATTTAAAGTTTGCTGTTTGTTCAGCATCACTTTTTTCGGCTTTCATGGTCATGAAGTTATGATTCCAAAGTGTTTCTCCATCGAATACGCCTTGTTTGAGTTCTTTGCCTTGAAAATTTATGACCGTCATCTGACGTCCGTCTTTCATTTGATAAATTTCTAAAGGAATTTCCATACCACCTTGGTTAACTTTAGCGGTCATTTTCATACCCTCCATAGTTTTCCAATTGTCCATACCACCGGTATTTTCAAAATAATTTGAAATAATTTCATCTGCTGTTTGTGCTTGTAATGGAATTGCCAAAGCAAAAAGAAGCATAGCAATACTGATTTTTAGTGTTTTCATTTTAATAATTTTTATTAGAATTAGCTATAAGTGTTTAAATAAAGCAAATTGTTACAACTTATCGTCTATAATTTAGGTAAAATTGTTTGTGGTAAACTTGGTTTTCAAAATTCATATCTTTAAGCTATAAAAATACTTTATGAAGTTTGGCAAAGTTGACAATCCTGAATTAGTAGATTTTACCTTTCCTAAAGACCATCCGGATACTGAAATCTTATTGTCAAACACCGCTAATATAAGCCCTTTACAAGTTCATGTTGGCTGTGCAAAGTGGAATCGACAAGATTTGAAGAATTTCTATCGAAGAGGCACAAAGGATGAATTGGTTTATTATTCAACCCAATTTAATTCTATAGAATTGAATGCGACTTTTTATCGAATTTTTTCAGCAGAAACTTATGAGAAATGGTATGATAAAACTCCATCTAATTTTAAATTTTTTCCAAAAATGACGAATGAGGTGAGTCATTTGCGTCGAATGAATGATAAAGTATATGAAATTGCAGATCGGTATTTAGAAGTAACCTCATTGCTAAAGGATAAACTTGGAACTATATTCTTACAAATGCATAACAATTTCGGTCCTAAAAACTGGGATAGGGTAGTACGTTTTGTAGAATATTGGCCCAAAGAGTTCCCCCTAGCTATGGAATTTCGACATACAGATTGGTTCACTGATGAAAAGGTTTCGCAAGAACTCTATCATCTATTGGAAGAAAACAATATTGCCAATGTTTTGGTTGATACTGCAGGCAGAAGAGATATTATGCATATGCGTTTGACCACTAACGAAGCCTTTGTGCGCTATGTGGGTGCAAATCATACTACTGATTATGCCCGTCTTGAAGACTGGGTGGTAAAATTAAAAGATTGGAAATCAAAGGGATTGAATAAGATTCACTTTTTTGTTCATCAAAATATGGAGTTGGAATCTCCTTTATTGTCAGCTTATTTTATAGATACCCTAAATCGTGAATTAAAAGCTAACCTTCAAATACCTAAAACCCTTGGCGGACAATAACCAGGTTTGTTTTAATACGTTGTCCCTACTTCTACAAAAGTGTTTTTCGAATGAAACCTCGGTGTTGTAGGTGCTGCCATGCAGCAAGTAGACCCTAAATGGAATAAAGCCAATTCATTCAACTTTTCAACTTTTGCACCTTCAATAATTTCTTTGTTAAGTTCTATAGTGCCTACAGCTGGACCGCCCACAATTGATAAATACCATATTTTACCCTCTGAATCAGTAATATCAATATTATATCGCTCATTTCTAAAGGCGGGCAAAGAAGGATTTTGCTTATATATCCAAGGACGTAATACTATGAGGTCACCAGGTACATGCTGTATTCTTGTAATGGTTCCATTAATTGGAGCATGAATTCTATGATAGTTTTTATTATGTAAAAAAACATTGGTAAAAGAATATGTTTTAGGTATGCTGTCTGTTTTCAACCCAAAAACAGTATCAACAGTTTTTGTATCACATTTAACATGAGCATTTTTGATGCTTTCTACTTTTCCTTCTTCGCAAAGAAGTCCTTCGCAAGGCCAAACAGAATTACTTTCATTAATTGGAAGGTTTTTAAATTCTCTTGTAAAGAAATCTTGAAAAGTATCAAATGATGATTTTCCAAATGGAGGCTTAAACTTTTTCAAGTAATCTTTATCTGTGTAATTTAATCGTACATATGGGGCTATGATTCGTTTTGATGCCTTTGTGTTATAAAAAGCGGCATACCATGCAGAAATGGTTCGTTGTAAGTTGCTAGGAATAGCTCCCCAGACGCTGACGGATAAGTACTTATAGAAATAAGCCCTCCAATGTGGAACTTTGAATACAGTAAAGCTCGGATCAGAATAAAACGTTGTAGAAGTTTCCATGATTATAATGATTGTTCGTTTATTGGTCTTTGAATTTATCCTATTCACAATTCCAATGCCAATAAATTAAGAAAACTTTATTTTGAGTTTAACAAACTTTATAATTCTTTAAAAGCAATTGTTAATAGAAAAAGAAGAGAACTGATTGGATATTCTATACGTACTTATAGTATAATTTTGTAAAAAAAAAGAGGTTATGCGCTTTCATACCAGAAAATGGGTCAAACCCGGAGATTTAAATGCCAATGGAACACTATTTGGGGGAAAGGTACTCGCCTGGATTGATGAAGAAGCTGTGCTCTATAGTATTATACAGCTTGAAAATAAGAGAGTAGTCACCAAGTATATATCTGAAATTAATTTTATGAGCACCGCGGTTGAAGGTGATGTAATTGAAATAGGTATTGATGTCTTTAAATTTGGCAAGAGTTCCTTGAATCTAAACTGCGAGGTACGCAATAAGATGACTCATGAAACTATCGTAACCGTTGATAATATTATTATGGTTAATCTAGATGGGCATGGAAAACCAAAACCTCATGGTAAAACCAAAATTGAGTTTGTAAAAGACAGACTTGCAAAAAAAGAACAAATAGGTTAAGCACCCTGTATTTCTGTTGCTATGGCTTGAACTTCATCTAATACACGCATGAGGTTGCCGCCCCAAAGTTTCTCAATTTCTTCTTCGGAATAACCCCTTTTAACCAGTTCTAAAGTAACGTTCATGGTCTCTGAAGCATCAGACCAGCCCTCGATGCCACCACCGCCATCAAAATCTGAACTAATACCCACATGGTCAATACCCATTTTTTCTACCAAATAATCAATATGATTAACAAAATCAGAAACGTTGACTTCAGGTGGGGCTGATGAATCATTGGCGACCATATCCTTGCCGATTTTCATAACCTTTGGGTAGTTAGCCATAAAAGACGCTTTTTCATTATCACTTAAAGAAGAGAACTGTGATCTCTCGTACCAATTTACTCCAAGAGAATCGGCGATTTTTTGGTAAACATTTTTCATGTAAGCTGACCTAGAATCATTCTTTTCGGTATTTAAATACGAGGTAAAAGCAACAGTTTGTACCACGCCACCATTTTCTTTCATGAGGGCAAGTTGTTCATCATCAAGATTTCTACTATGATTGCAAAGTGCTCTAGCAGATGAATGCGAGGCGATAATTGGTGCCTTTGAAAGCGCTATCATTTGTTTCATGGATTCTTTTGACGGATGAGAGATATCAATCATTATTCCCAATCTATTCATCTCTTTTACAGCGTCTTTACCAATCTTACTTAAACCATTATGTAACCATATACTATCTTTTTCTCCAGTATTAGAATCGCAAAACTGGCTATGGCCGTTGTGAGAAAGTGAAATATACCGCGCCCCTTTTTTATGATATTCCTCAAATTTTGAAAGGTCTTCACCTATAGGATAGGCGTTCTCAACGCCTATCATTGCTACCTTTTTTCCGGCTTTTTGTATTCTATGTACGTCCTCTGAATTTAATGCCAATTCTATTTGGTCTGGAGCAATGTCATTGCACAGACGATGTATTGCATCAAATTTTGCCATAGCATTGGCATCAGCCTTGGCATAACCCTCTGCATTTAATGAATCTTGACCGGTATAAACAATCAACCATGAGACATCAAGTCCGCCTTCAACCATTTTAGGTAAATTTATCTGTGTTTCAAGACGTTGGGTATAGTTAATGCTATCTGTAAAGTTTTTTACGTTAATGTCATTGTGAGTATCAATAGTGATAACTTTTTTATGGATTCGCTCCGCTTTCTCCTCCATAGTCTCAGTGTTTTGTTCTTCAGCTTGTTTACAAGAAAAAATGGTCATCAATCCTACTAGAAATAATAGCTTTTTCATAATCGAAATATTTACACCTACAAATAAAGCATTTTGACAACAAATAAACAGCTTTAGGTAACAAATAATTGTAAACAGTACATGAAATAAGGAGTTTTAAAATTATATAAACCAGTTTGTTAGGTTTTTTCGTTGAAATCTACAATCGCTTTTAAAGTTTTAACACTTGAATACTCGAGAATTACTATCACAATTATCAAAATTAGAAAATGGACTTGACAGTTTTTCTTTTTCAGAATTGAACACTTCAGAGGCTAGAAAATTGAAGAAGTCGTTTGCATCTTTTAAGAACGGACTTGAAGCTAAAGTTTTTGGCGATTATGAAGAAATAGAGGTCGATTATCAAGAGGTAAGGCCTACTACTATTTCAAAACAAGAAGAACATAATGTAATTGCAAACGTTAGTCATGAAATTCGGACACCATTGAACGGTATCGTTGGTTTTATTGAATTACTCAAAGAAACTGAATTGAATTCTAGTCAGTTGAAATTAACCACTGCATTAGGAGCTGCGTCTCAGAATTTGATGGATGTTACCAATGAGCTTTTAGAGTTTTCAAAACTTGCATCTGGTCGTGAAAAGTTTGTTTCCGTTCCTTTTAACTTGAATAATTTGGTCAACGAAGTTGGCTTTTTATGCAGAACATTGATAACGAACAAGAATATAGCATTGGATGTTGTTTTAGATAAAAATGTTCCTAAAAACTTAACTGGTGATCCTTCCAAACTTTCACAAATACTTTTAAATCTGCTTGGTAATGCTATCAAGTTTGTAGAAAAGGGAAAAATAGAGTTAAAAGTCACTTTAAAAAATAAAGAAGTTAATACAAGTTATCTGGAGTTTAGTATTACAGATACAGGCATCGGTATTGCAAATGATAAACTGAAGCAGATTTTTGAAACTTATCAACAGGCCGAACCAGATACGCAATTAAAATATGGTGGTTCTGGACTTGGATTGAGTATTGTTAAGGAATTGGTCGAAAAACTAGGTGGCTGTATTGCAGTTAAAAGCAGGCTGGGCAAGGGAACAACATTTAAGGTGATTTTGCCATTTGAAACAGATAGCATACAGGTTAAGCAAGAAAATCTTAGGGTAGAGCAACATATTGTAAAGAAAGAAAGCCTTGCAGGAACTAAGATATTAGTCTTTGAAGATAACACCCTAAATCAAAAACTAATCGAAAATCGTTTAAAAACCTGGGGTTGTGATACGTTTATTACCGATAATGGTATTTATGGATTAAAACTATTGGAAAACCATCATTTTGACATGGTTCTAATGGATTTAAAAATGCCAGGCATGACAGGTTTTCAAATTACTGAACGCATTAGGAATTGTGTTAATATTCAAATTCAAAATATTCCAATTATTGCAGTATCAGCTGATTTTAGCACTGTTGATAAAGAAAAGTGTGATGAAACAGGTATTACAGATTTTATCCTGAAACCTTATAATGCAGATGAGTTATACAACCTTATTAAACATAATTTGAATGAAACGCCTAGTGTTAAAGATGTAGAAATAGTATCAGCTCCTACTGTTGATAATACGCAATTGGTCAATCTTGATTCTATTTTAAAAGAGTGTTTAGGACAAACAGAACTTTTAGATGAGTTGATACGGCTTTTTAAGCAAAATATATTTGAATTTATTGGCAAGATGAAAATGCATTTGCAAAGCAATAATGTACAAGGTGTGGGCTTTGCAGCCCATAAAATCAAATCTTCTTTAAAAATGTTGGAGACTACAACCTTATCAGGAATATGCGAACAAATTTCTGAGGGCTGTAAAAAAAGTAGTGATCATAAGAGCCTTAATTTTTTGTACCATCAATTTTTAGATGAATATCCAAAAGTTGAACGGCAAATAGATATAGAAATAAACAAACTAAAAACAAACTAAACCAAAGCCCCCAAATTGGAACCAAAAAAACTACTATTAGCAGAGGATGATGCCATGTTGGCTTCCTTGTTAAAATATAGATTAGAAAAAGATGGCTACGCAGTAGCGATAAAATCTAATGGTAAAGAAGTGAAGCAAGATATTGCCGAACATTTGCCTGATGCAATTATAAGCGACGTGATGATGCCTTATTTTTCAGGGATTGAGCTTGTCGATTATTTAAGAAACGATTTAAAGTCAGACATTCCCATTATCCTTATTTCAGCAGCATCAAATGAAGAAAATGTTATAAGTGCCTTCAAAATGGGCGCTAATGATTTTATAGCTAAACCTGTGAGTCCATCTGAATTATTAATAAGGGTCGCCCGAGAAATTGAAAGGTATTATTGTACTTAAGTAGTAAAACATATCAACTTCCATTTTTAATTAACTCCCCCAAAATACATACTGACCTTTTGTGGGACCTAACTCTGCTATTCCTTGTATTAGCGGGCTTATATGTCTTTTTTATTTTCTTTTTTAAGAATAGATCAGCGACATTATTTAGAAAGAGAAAGAGTAAGCGTGCTGAGTTAGCACCTATTATCAGTAACTTTTTATTTCATAGTCCAGAAGACCCAAAAACAGAACAAAGAGAATACGTAGAGCTTAAAATCACTATTAGAGAATATCTTAGTGATAAGTACTTCAGAAAAGTATTAGCAGATATTCTTTTTGACTTACAAAAAGATGTTGCCGGGGCTACGCAGGAGCGTTTGTACAAACTATATGTAGAGCTAGGGCTGCATCAAGATGCTTATCAAAAACTATCTAATTGGCGTTGGAATACAGTTTCTCAAGGCATTCTTGAACTTTCTCAAATGAAGGTCACTGATGCTTTCCATTTCATATCAAAGTTTATCAATGATAAAAGAGGAGTGGTAAGAAAGCAGGCTGAAATCGCAATAATATCATTAAAGGAAGAAGGTATTAACCATTTGTTAAATAACACTAAATACGCTATTAGTGAATGGCAGCAATTAAGATTGATTGAGGCCTTAAGCAGTTTAAAAGATTATAGACCGCCAAAATTTAAAACATGGTTGATATCTCACAATAAAGATGTCGTTCTTTTTAGTTTGCGATTAATCAAGCATTTCAACCAGAATGATGCTGCCGCATCCATTACTGAATTGGTAAAGCATAAAAATGACCAAGTTAAAATAGCAGCTATTTCCTGTATAAAAGACTTTAATTTCAATGAGGCTAATTCTGTTCTTAAAAAAGTGTTTTGGAACTGTGGCAGTATGGTTAAGGTTCAAATTTTAGACACCATTGGAGCCATAGGCGATGAAGGTGATCTAATGTTTTTAAATGAAATCGGTAAGCTTGAAAGCAACTTTTCAGTTGTCAATAAAGCTCACGCCGCAATTAATACAATTAGCCCAGATTCCATATTACCTACCGAGAATATTGTTGAAGATTTGGTTGCTCCAATTACCAAATCAGAAAGCGGATTATATGACGTTGAATTTTTAGAAACTGAAGTGGAGTATTCTGAAGTGGTGGTGAAGCCAGAAAAAACAATTGAAACCAAGGAAATAGAAGTTGAAGAAATAGAAGTTTTCGACTTGGTTGAAAAGAAGGAGCCTAAAGTAAAAGAAGAAACAGAAGAGCCTATTGAAGCGCCTGACTTTAAGATTCAAGAGATGGAACGTGAGCTCAATAACACTTTGAATTTTTCTTTAGGGTTAATTGATGCTGCGGCATTAGGTAAAGACGAAGATGAATTAAAAGAGGCTCAAGAAGACTATGCTCAAATGTCTAAAGAACAGCGCGTAAAATTTGTAGACACTTTAGAAAGTGTTGGCGACAAACGAGAGACGCAATTGCTTGAGTTTATTATGGAGCACGAAGAAGATGCAGAACTTCGTTTTAGAGCTTTCAATACCTTGAAGTCTGTTGGTAACAAACCTGAACAGGCAGTTGAGATTGTTTCCGAAACCATAACTCCTTCAGTAGAACCAACAGTAAAACTAGAACCTCTTAAACTGCACGGTATTTTACCTGAAGAAAGTATTTTCTACGATTTATATGCCTATGCCTCGGATATGAATTCTAAAGAAATTCTTATTCAAGAAATCATGTCAATAGGTGATGAAAGAGACATTCCTTTCTTGATTCAACTGCAACAAACAGAGACTGATATAATTAAAGCTTTGGTAGACCAAGCTTTAGCGACAATTACTAAGGCCATCTCAGAAAAACCTGTAGAAGATGCTGTTGACACTAGTGTAGCAGAGGTAGCAGGAAATAATACTATTGACGAGATTGATTTTAGTGCTTTACAGACCTTAGTTGAAAAGCCAGAAACAAAACCTAACAAAGATACTGATGGCAAAGGAGGGCTTATTCCTTTAGAGCTTTGTTTTTTATATGATGAGTTAGGCATTCTATACGATGAGAATAATAACAAAGAAGACTTGGGTCTCAATTTTGAGTTATCAAAAGAATTTGAGGTGATGGTAAAATCAAATAATTACAATCTTCAAAATGAGTAGTGGACTTTTTGAAATAATATTGGAATACATCAACACCGTTTTCTTGGTGTTCTCTGTGGTACTATTTACCATGTTCAGTATTATGGCTTATTTATCCACTAGAAACTCAATACACTACAAAAACAAAAATAGTATTGGAGAAATGTCAAAAGTGATGGCTTCTCCGTTAGCGCCTTCAATCACTATAATTGCTCCGGCATATAATGAAGGATTGACCATTGTTGAGAATATCCGTTCTTTATTATCTCTTAAGTATGTCAATTATGAAGTCATGGTTGTTAATGACGGTAGTAAAGATGATACTATGCAAAAAATGATTGATGCTTATCATCTTGAAAAGATTGACAAAAGAATAGACCCCAACTGGAAGTCTAAACCCATTCGAGGCGTCTATAAATCAAAGCAACCTTCTTTTTCTAAGTTAACTGTTATTGATAAAGAAAATGGTGGTAAGTCTGATGCTATTAATACTGGAATTTTTCTTTCAGAAAGTAAGTATGTTGGTTGTATTGATGTTGATTGCTTACTGAAACCTGATGCTTTACTTCACGTGGTGAAGTCCTTTTTTCAAAGAAGTAAAAAACGAGTTATTGCAGTAGGTGGTGTCATAAGAACCGCAAATTCGTGTGGTATTTCAGGTGGTACATTAGAACAAATTAACCTACCTAAAAGCTGGTTGGCAAAGTTCCAACTATTAGAATATACACGTTCATTCCTTTTAGGAAGAATGGCTTGGAGCAGAATTGATAGTCTCTTAATTATCTCTGGTGCTTTTGGTTTTTTTGATAGAGAAATTGCTTTAGCTGTAGGCGGTTATGATACGGGTACTGTTGGCGAAGACATGGAGATTATTTTCAGAATGCGTCGCTATATGCATGACCGTAAAGAGGCGTATACTATCGAATATATACCTGACCCATTGTGCTGGACTGAAGTTCCAGAAGATTTAAAAATATTGGTGAACCAACGTGATCGTTGGGCTAGGGGTAACCTTGAAACTTTGTTTAAACATAAAGACATGTTTTTTAATTCAAAGTATGGTAGGCTAGGTTTAGTAAGTTATCCGTACTGGTTTTTTTATGAATGGTTGGCCCCCTTGTTAGAGTTCTTCGGTTTTTTTACCATCATCTTATTTTGGTATTTAGGCATTCTTAATTGGGAGTTCTTTGTGGGCATTACTGCAACTATTTATATGTTCTCAATCATGTTCTCTTTCTATGCTATTCTTTGGGATGTATATACCTATAATGAATATAAAAGAACTAAAGATATTTTGACCTTAATGTTTTGTGCAATTATAGAACCAATAGCGTTTCATCCCATAGTTGTATGGGCTGCGGTAAGGGGTAATTATAAAAAGTTATTTAGAATAAAATCTGGTTGGGGGTCTCAAGTCCGAAAAGGATTTGCGAAGGCCACTTAAAATTTAAAGATGAATACAAGTCAAAGAGATAGGTATACATTAAAACAATATACAAGATTGATTATCGCTTTTTTTGCGATACTCTTTGTATTGACTATTTATCAGTACACAACACTTTATTTTAAAGGTGTTGTAGATACTATTTTAAGTGGAAGTTTTTTTATAGCTGTTGCACACCAACTGGGTTACGCATCGGTAATAGCTTTGATTCTAGTATTTCCATTTAATTTTTGGGAGAATTTTAGGCCAGCCTATGGTTTAAATTTAGTCTTCTCGATTTTGATAGTACTGCTAATTATTGAGGCGGCGCTAATCAGTTACTACTGTACGGCTCTAGTACCTTTAGGTTCAGATTTATTGGGGTATAGTTTTTCGGATATTAAAATGACAATTTCAAATTCTGGAGGTATTTCTATTTTACCGGTATTAGGGTTAATAGTCATTATCGGCTTGTTTTTTGTTATGTACAAAGTAACATCAAGGTATTATCATTACCTCGGGCGAATGTATCCGTTCACTATTATCTTGTTTAGTCTATTTATTTCAACCTTGTTTTTAGAGGGGAAACCAATTAATCAAAACAAAAGTCAATACCTAGCCTTAAATCTTTACAGTTCAACTACGGAGGATACTAGTTATGAAGCCAACGTAGAATATCCTTTGATTAAATCACAGCAAATAGAAGATGTGCTTGGTGGTTACTTTGATTTAAAAGAAGAAAAGCCAAATATCATTTTCATTATTGTTGAAGGTCTTGGTCGTGACTTTGTTGGAGAAGGAGCCGAGTTTGGCGGATTTACACCATATCTAGATTCTCTTAGTACCAAATCCCTTTATTGGGAAAACTGTTTGAGTACTACGGGCCGTACGTTCGGCGTGCTCCCATCACTAATGGGCTCGTTGCCCTTTGGTAAGAGCGGATTTATGGAGCTAGAGAAGTACCCGAATAAACTCACCCTATTTAGCATCTTAAAAAATAACGGCTATCATACTTCATTTTATCAAGGAACAAATAGCTCTTTTGATGGGGTAGATAGGTTCTTGTTAAGTGAAAACCTTGACTTCGTTTTAGATAAATCAGGTTTTGGTAATCAATACAAGCTGCAAGCTGAAGATGCTGCAGGTTCTTCATGGGGTTATCCGGACAAAGAATTGTTTAAAAAGAGTATGAGTTTACCAAGAAAAGAGAGTCAACCACGTGTTGAGGCTTATATGACCATTAGTAATCACGAACCTTTTATTCCGCCACAACAAGCATTTTATGAAAAAGAGGTAAAACAAATCATGTCTAAAAGCTCATATGATAGCAAGAGCGAAAAAATCATCAAGAAAAATAGTAATGTTTTTGCAACGCTTCTTTATACAGACGATGCCGTAAAATATGCATTAGAAGAATATCAAAACCAACCAAATTACGATAACACCATTTTTATTATTACTGGCGACCATAGGCTAATTCCTATTCCACAGCGGAATACGATGAGTCGTTTTCATGTTCCTTTAATTGTTTATAGTCCTTTGCTGAATACTTCAAGAAAGATGAGTTCGATTTCATCACATTTTGATGTCACACCAAGTCTATTGGCAATGCTTGAGAATCAATATGAATTAAAAATGCCTAAAAAGGTAGCATGGATGGGTGGTGCACTCGATGTAGCTACGGAGTTCAGATCAACTAAGAACATTCCATTAATGCGGAATAAAAATGAATTAAAAGAATATGTAAGCGGCGAAAAGGTTTTCTCTGATGGGTCGGTATTTGAACTGGATGAAAATATGGATTTAGGCACCTCTTTCGGTGGGTCAGGTATTGAAGATAGGCTTAAAGCATTCAAATCTGTCAATGCTTATGTGACGACCAATGATAAAATTATACCTGATAGTCTTGCCATTTTTAGTATAAAAACTGAAAAGTTTAGCAATAGTGAACTCGTATGGTTTAATAGCTTATTGAATGAATACGATTCAGACAAGTTATACTTTAAAGCGAGGGATTTTGCTTTTAATAAAGAATATGATAAGGCCTTATTACTTGCCCGTTATGTCCTTTCAGAGTCACCTAGTCATATAGATACTAAAATATTGACTGGTAGGGTAAATGCTTGGATTGGTAATCGTAACAAATCCATTGAAATATTGAATGCCTGTATAAAAATGAACCCAAACTATATTGATTCTTATGCGGCCCTGTTCGATGTTTATTACTGGGACGACAGGCATAAAGAAGCTTTAGAATTGATAAATACTGTAAAACAAAACAGCTCAAGTGCCAATGAAATAGCTGATAAAATAGCCAGAGCACGACAAGAAGCTAGAAAAAATAGAATTGTAGCCTCCAATTAGTTAAATGAGAAATAACAAACAGACATATTTTCTACTATTCTTAATAGTACTTGGTTCCAAAGTTTTTTCACAAGACTTGGCTTCAATGAATTTTGAAGATGATAATTTTGAAGAAGCCTATGAACTAGCCTATGAAGGCAAGTACAATTCTGCAAAGAAAATATTGGTAGAAAACCCGTCAAGTACTTCAGAAAATCTTGATGCACTATTTCTATTAGCAAGCACGTATAGTTGGAATGGGCAATATGAAAAGGCTCGTGACGAATTTAATAAAATTCTATCTCAAGACAAAACCAACCGCAGCGTATGGATATCGGCGATTAAGAATGAGCTTTATGCAAAAACCAATGCTATAGCCTTAGGCCTTGTCAATAAGGCCATGGTTTACATAGCACAGGATGATGAACTGCAAAGATTGATGGACTTAGCTATGGAAGGTATTTCTAATACCAAGTACGCCGAAAAAGGATGGCATAATGTCGAAACCCATCTTAAGACTGGTAAGGCCTTAAAAAAGCAATTAAAGAATGAAACCAAAAAGGTTTCCAATAAAAAAGAGGTTGCTAAAGATGAGGAGGCTAAAAATGAAGAAGCCGATGTAGAACCAAAGAATAGGATAGGGGTCAGCAACGCTTTTACGATATTTAATGAGAGATACGACCCTGTCATTTTTTCAAGTGTCTCATTGAGAAAACAAACAAAAATAGGGGCGCTCATTCCTAAAATAAACTATAGTAACCGCAATGGAGTGCATGGTTTACAATATGATATTGATTTTTATCCAAAATTTTTAAAACGATTTTACGCCTATTTAAATTATGGGTATTCTAACGCATCTATATATCCCAGTCAGAAATTTGGTGGTGATATTTACATGAACCTGCCTAATGCTATGGAGTTTTCTGCAGGGGGGCGTTATCTAAGTACGAGAACTCAAACGGTAAAAGCAATTACGAACTCGTTAGGTTATTACAAGGGTAATTACTATTATTCTTTACGTTCTTTTGTTTCTCCACGAGAAGGGAATCTATGGAGTATTTCAGGTAATTTGTTAGTTCGTAAGTATCTGAAGGATGCAGAGAATTTTATTGGTGTAAGCATTGGTATGGGCTTCTCACCAGAATTACAGCAATTGATTGTTGGTGATGATTTATTGTCAGAGACTGTACTGTATGTAGAGTCGCAGCGTATCAATATGCAATACCAATTCACAACAAAGAAATCTCCGAATATTTATAGAGCTAATTTGGGGGTTAGTAGACAAGAACTGGCTTTTGATTCTGGCAACTTCTTTTTTGCTATCTCAGCAGGAATGAGCTATCAGGTAAAGTTCTAATCAAAGACCCACTTGTCGGCATACATACCGTATACCAATCCGATTTCATTTTCTTGAACATATAGTTCGTCCTTACCAGGGTCAAAATTGACATTATAAACATAGACTCTAATACCATGCTCTTTTAATTGCAGCATTAATTTGGTTTGTCCTTTTATAATTCTTCTTGAAACGGCAGCATACTTGATATTATTAACTTTCAGATAATTGATTTTATCACCTTTTAAGCTGAGTAGCGGTTCTTGTGATATCATGATGTTAATACCCTTTCTTGAAGCTTCGTCCATCGACATCATACTGAATAACTCCATAATTAATCTGCTTTTATCAACGAAAGCTGCTGCAAACGACACAGGGTCATTCAACTTATCTGTAATTAATATGGCATCAGGATGTTCTGCAAACCAGGTATTAATACCTTTCATATCAAGGGTTGTATAGTCACCGTATATTTTGCGCTTCATGAACTCTTCGTGAGAAGGGGGTAGGCTACCACTAAAATCGGTAAATCGTGACCACATTCTCCAATCGTGCGCAGCTACAAGTTTGCCATCAGATGTTTTAATAATATCTAGTTCAAAAAGACGAAATCCTTTTTTATAATTTTCATCTAGTGCTTCTTTTGAATTGGTCGATTTTACACCATTAACCTCGCCACCAGCATGCGCAATATAGCGGTCATTGCTGGGTTCAAACTCATAAGTGATTTTTGGAAAGTAAACTTTTTTGTCTGAAATGTCTTTAGGAATCTGAATTGTTTTGCTTACCGTGTTATCATCTACCGTTTCTTTGATTTCTGCATTCAATGAATACATGATATAGGCCTGCCTACTTTTTAGAGTACTCAATTGTACAAATCCCATTTGGGCCAACTCTTTAGCATTGGCTAAGGCACCTTTAACGGCGGAATCATGAGCCAGTATGGCAAAAGACTCCTTGTTTGCCAACATGTTTTTTAAAATACCGGTTAGCTCATTTAAAGCATCAGGACTGCCATAGGTATCAAAACTTTTAAATTCAATGGTACTTGCATTATTAAAATGAATCAAGGTTAAACCTCTTTCTATATTTTCTTCAATACCATCTAATGCAAAACCACTTCGTTTTTTAAGGTTAAAACCATGACTATTCAATACCAAATTGCCTTTATCTATTCCGCCATCTTGAGCGAAACCTGAACAAAGAGCAATACAAAGAAAAAAGCCGGCAAACTTTTTAAGTAAGTGCATCTCAATAATTTGATTTGTTTGGTAAGTTCAAACCTTTGTCACACAACGGTTTTGAACCTTAGTTGTTAAACGTTGGATATAATAGGTTATTGCAGCTGTAATAAGGTCGGAAAGCATTAACTATTCAATTGAAGGTATACTCCTACAAATATTTTCACAACAACTTTTAAGGACTTCACCACAAATTATTGTTGTGACAAAATGTTTCAGATAAGTTTACGTTCAAGTTTAAGACCCAAATTTTAAAACCATATCTAAATGTTATACGATACCTACGGTGAAGAATACTTAGCTTTTTTACAAGAGCTTAATGAAATTTTGAGTTTGAACGAATTGGCAGAACTAGATTATCTATAACCTGCCCTAAAAAAACTGAGACTATGGAGAAACAAAATCAAGAAAACAGCGCTTACGTAAATTTCATTCAAAATTTGAATGACATACTAGTAGACTTTAATATTAATCAACTGAATTGTTCTTAAGTTTAGTGTATATCAGAAAAAAGGGGTTCTTTCTAGAAAGAACCCCTTTTTTTATAGAGCAAAACGTAGGTTTAGCCCAAATAGGTTTTTAAAATCTTACTTTTTGAGTTGTGACGAAGTTTACGAATCGCTTTTTCACGAATCTGTCGCACACGCTCACGGGTCAAATCAAAAGTGCTTCCAATCTCTTCTAAAGTCATTGAAGGTTGTTCTCCAATACCATAATATAAACGAACTACATCAGCTTCTCTTGGAGAAAGCGTATCAAGAGCCCTATTTATTTCCGTATTTAAAGATTGGTGCATTAATTCCCTATCAGGCTTTGGTGACTCACCAGCACGCATTACATCATATAAGTTTGAAGTTTCGCCCTCTTTAAGCGGAGCATCCATCGATACATGACGCCCAGAATTTTTTAATGACTGTTTTACCTCAGTAACCGTCATATCCAATTCTTTTGCTATTTCTTCAGCAGAAGGTGGTCTTTCGTGAGCCTGTTCCAAATAAGAAAAAGTCTTCTTTATTTTATTTATTGATCCAATCTTATTTAAGGGTAAACGCACCACACGCGATTGTTCAGCAAGAGCCTGTAAGATAGATTGGCGAATCCACCATACGGCGTAAGAGATAAACTTAAAACCTCTTGTTTCATCAAAACGTTTTGCTGCTTTAACTAAACCAACGTTTCCTTCATTGATCAAATCTGGCAGTTTTAAACCTTGATTTTGGTATTGCTTTGCTACTGAAACTACAAACCTGAGGTTCGCATTGGTCAGTTTTTCAAGAGCAGCTTGATCTCCTGTTCGTATTTTTTGTGCTAGTTCTACTTCTTCTTGGGCAGTTATTAAATCAATTTTACTTATGTCTTGTAGGTATTTATCTAAGGATTTGGATTCGCGGTTGGTTACCTGCTTAATGATTTTAAGTTGCCTCATTCTTTGTTCTAGTTTTAATAAGTATAAGAGGTCATAATACATTTTTAGAACCGTAATTCCAAATGAGATTAGGTTTTCTTATCAAATTTTTATGAGTAGGTCAGAAAAATGTAGTGAAAATCAATGAATTCCAAATTGTTAATAGTATTTGAAATATTTCAATAAAAAGAACAAAATTTAAGTTCAAAAATCTCCTAATTTTGTAAGGTTTGTTATTCATCAATTATAAAGTTTATACTCTTTGGAGGTACAGAAGAAAGTTGCTATAAAAACCTTGTACGATTACCAGTTAGAAGATTTGACAAGAATCTTCAAACAGCTTGATGAACTGCCTCAAGGGAGTAATCTATTGTATCAGTTACCTACTGGTGGTGGAAAAACTGTGGTTTTTTCAGAGATTACCCGACGTTTTATTGAGCAGTCAAAAAAGAAGGTAGTTGTACTTACCCATCGCATCGAATTAAGTCGTCAGACCTCTAAAATGCTACATGGTTTTGGTGTTACTAATAAAATCATCAATAGCGATGTAAAAGAATTGGATGACCAAGACGAATTCATGTGTTTTGTCGCCATGGTCGAAACCTTGAATAATAGACTACAAGAAGAAAAGGTAAAACTTAAAGATGTTGGCCTTGTTATTATTGACGAGGCTCATTACAACTCTTTTAGAAAATTGTTCAAGTATTTTGAAGAGGCTACTATTTTAGGAGTTACTGCAACTCCACTAAGTTCTAATATCAAACTTCCCATGAAGGATCACTATAAAAAGCTGATTGTGGGTAAGTCGATAAAATCACTAATTGAGAAGCGCTTTTTGTCGAAAGCAAGTCTCTATAATTTTGATGTGAGTCTGCGCAGTTTGAAATTGGGCATTCATGGGGATTATACCGTGAAATCTTCTGACGAGTTCTATGGTAATCAAAGTATGTTGGGCAAGTTGATGACCGCTTATGAAGAGGTGGCCAAGGGGACTAAAACTTTGATTTTTAATAACGGAATTAATACATCACATTATGTATATGAAACCTTTAAAAAAGCAGGTTATAACGTACGGCATTTAGATAATCGAAATACTGCTAGTGAAAGAAAAGAAATTTTAGAATGGTTTTCCGCTACTCCCGATGCTATCTTGAGTTCGGTAAGTATTTTAACTACGGGTTTTGATGAGCCTACCGTAGAATCTATAATTCTTAATCGAGCTACACGTTCCCTGACCCTATATTTTCAAATGATTGGCCGTGGGTCACGGGTGCTGCCAAATAAAGACAAGTTCAATGTCATTGATTTAGGAAATAACATTGCCCGTTTTGGACCGTGGGATTCACCTGTTGATTGGCAAGAAATTTTTCATTTCCCCGATTTTTATTTGGAAAACATCAAGAATGATGAGGAAATAGAAAAGGAATTTATCTATGAAATGCCTGAAGAACTCAAGGTGAAATTTAACAAATCTTCTAATATTCATTTTGATATAAAGGCAGAATATAAAAAGGTTTTTGCAGAAGGAGGAAAGTCTAAAATTGTTCTAGAGCGCAGTATTGAGCAACATGCCATTATTTGTGTGGAGAATAGTGAAGATGTATTTGATGCCCGAATTTTAGCAAAGGAGTTGAAAGACGAAATTGCGTATCGGGTGCGTCAATATTCGTATTGTATTATGAATAACACTAAAAACTACAAAGAGTGGCTAGAAGAAGATTATGAACGAAAGTTACGCTCAAGTATTTCGAAGAAGTTTGCTCAAATGATGTAACATGTTAAAGGCCTTAATTATAGGATATGTATGGCCCGAACCTAAAACTACGGCTGCAGGGCATCGTATGATGCAATTAGTATCGGCTTTTAAAAACGAAGGTTTTGCAATTACATTCGCTACTACCGCATCTAAAACCAAATATTCAGAAAACCTTGAAGAATTCGGGATTCTAACCAAAGTGATTCTTCTAAATAATTCTAGTTTTGATGATTTTGTAAAAGAACTCAAACCTGATGTGGTGGTCTTTGATCGCTTTATGGTCGAAGAACAGTTCGGCTGGCGTGTGGCTGAACATGTGCCCAACGCGTTGCGAATATTAAATACCGAAGATCTACATTCCTTAAGAAATACTAGAGAATTGGCGCTTAAGAAAGATGAGGAGTTTACCATAAACCGTTGGCTTGGTGATGATATGACCAAGCGAGAAATCGCAAGTATCTATCGTTCTGATTTGACCTTGTTGGTATCGTTGTTTGAAAAAAAACTTCTGATAGATGGGCTTAATATTTCGCCAGATTTGTTGTACCATTTGCCTTTTTTATTAGAGACAATTTCTATTAAAACCCAAGAAGAACTTAGAACCTTTGAAGAACGTAAAGACTTTATCTGTTTTGGTAACGGAAAACACGCACCGAATCTGGATGCCTTCATCTATTTAAAAGAGGTTATTTGGCCTTTGATAAGAAAAGAACTTCCTAATGCTGAAGTTCATATCTATGGAGCTTATCTGCCACAACAGGTTGAAGAAATGCATAAGCCTAAAGATGGTTTTTGTATTCACGGATGGATTAATGATTTAGATACAGCATTGCAAAAGACCAGAATTAATTTAGCTCCGTTGCGTTTTGGAGCTGGAATCAAAGGTAAGCTTACCCAAGCAATGCAAAACGGAACACCTACTGTATCCACTACTATTGGCGTAGAAGGCATGTTCAGTGAAGGGTCAAGGCCAGTGGCAGTTGCAGATCATCCAAAAGAATTTGTTCGAGCGGTCGTTACTCTTTATAATGATGAAAGCAAATGGACAGATATTCAATCAAATGGCATTAAGACTATTAATTCATTTTACAAGAAAAAGACATTAGTGCCAATTTTCTTTGACCAGCTAGAAAAGCTTCTGAAAAATTTAATGGAGCATCGCACTGCAAATTTTATAGGTAGTTTGCTGCAACACCAGACCATGGCTGGTACAAAATACATGAGTAAATGGATTGCTGAAAAGAATAGTAAAAAATAGAGGATTTGTTATCGCTTGAGATATGAACATTACGATGGTAAACTAAAGTTTACTTTCCGCCATTCATATAGCGAAATCTTTTGGTTTTGTTTTTTTGTGTCAAAGCGAAATCCGAAAGATTTCGCGACATTATAAATACACACAGGCCATAGCTTTTAAAACCTAAGCCCTTATTAATACTAGATTTTGTTGTACGCTAACATTTTCGTCCGAGTGTATTTTTCAATTACTTTTTAGTTTTTCGGCTACTTCATCATAATACTCCTGCGTAACTACTTCAGTCCAAGAAGTTGGTTGTCCACCACCATATAAAGCCAAATATGTTACATCACTAAACTTAGCAGAAGAATGCCAATGTTCGATGTCTTTCTCGCATTTAATAACATCTCCTTTTTTCAAAATTACAGGCTCATATCCTTTCTCCTGATAATACGCTTCTCCCTCTACAATTATTAAAACTTGAGCAGAACCGTGTTTGTGCCAGTCCAATGTTGAGTTGGCTTTAAAAGTTGCTTTTGTAATATTATAACCCAATTCCTCATCATCATGAATAATTCCATTTAACCAAGCTTCGCCGATATAATGGGTGTTTGGTGCTTTTGTTCCCTCTACTAAATAGGAAGATACCTTGTAGTCCGGGTTTTGGGAAAATACAGATGCAGAGGTTAAAATCAACAGAGTCAAAATTGAATTTTTCATTTTCTTTAAGTGTATATTTTTTTTAGTTGAGTGGTTTATGCTTGTATGCAAAGCATAGCTAAGTTAAATTCAATCTATGGGTTGATAACAAAGTTCGTTGAAATAGGGGATACTTTCAAACGAATTAAGCCTTTCGAATACTTAGTTTTGAACAATTATTGAGTATTAAGAAGTTTCAACAAAAAAGTTGAATAGCTTTATTTAAAAATCAGCACTGCCATTGGCAATAGCTTTTGCAAACCATTTTGCAGATGCCTTTGGCGTTCGTTCTAAGGTTTTAAAATCTACGTAGTGCAGTCCAAAACGTTTTTCATAGCCAGAAGCCCATTCAAAATTATCCATAAATGACCAAGCAAAATATCCTTTGAGTTTGACGCCTTCGTCAATGGCTTTTTGACAGGCTTGTAGATAGGTTTTATAAAATTCCAAACGTTCTTGGTCATCAACTTCGTCATTGACCAATTCGTCAGGGTAGGCACAGCCATTTTCAGTGATATAAATATCAGGATTATCGTAGCGCTGGGCTATCCAATGCAATAATTTGGTGCAACCCCAAGGTACTACTGCCCAATTCATAAGTGTGGTTTTCCAACTGGGGTCTAATGATAAGTCCACGTTTTGATCTTCAGAAATACCTCCATTACCATATACATTTTGATCTTTAACAATTCCATGATTTTCAGCAGCGAGCATGGTTGTATAATGGTTCAATCCAAAAAAGTCAGAAGTACCCTTTATCATTATTTTTTCTTCCGCAGTGAACTTAGGTAGCCGCTCTCCCAAACGCTCTTTCATCACTTCAGGATAATCGCCTTTGTAAATAGGGTCTGCAAACCAAGACACAAAAAACTGTAAGGCTCTCTCTGCCGCATTCTTGTCATCTTCACTATCAGTTAGGGGTTCACGCCAATCACAATTATTGGTCATGCCTATTTGACCGCCATGATGGGCGAAATTGGTTCGGTATTCATGAACTGCTTTGGCGTGTGCTAAAATCAAATGATGCGCTGCCAGATAAGGTTCAGAATTTGAGGTTCGTCCAGGGGCGAAAACCCCTTGTCCATAACCCAGAATGGCAACTACCCAAGATTCGTTTAGGGTAATCCAGTTTTTGCATCGGTCACCAAAACGTTCAAAGCAGATTTTAGCGTAGTTCGCAAAATGGTCAATGATGGACCTACCCAACCAGCCATCATCTTCTAATTGCAATGCCAAAGGTAAATCCCAATGATATAAAGTTATCCAGGGTTCTATGTCCGCTTTTAATAGTTCATCTATAAGGTCAGAGTAAAATTGAATTCCAGCTTCATTGACAGTATCTTTTCCTGTGGGAAGAATTCGCGCCCAAGAAATCGAGAATCGATAGGCTTTTACGCCCATTTGCTTCATCAACTGAATATCTTCCTTAAAACGATGGTAGTGGTCACAGGCAATATTACCTGTTTCGCCTTTATGTATTTTACCAGGTATAGTGCAAAAAGAATCCCAAATAGAAGGACCTTTTCCATCTTTATCGTATCCACCTTCAATTTGATAGGCCGATGTTGCCGTGCCCCAAATAAAATCTCCAGGAAATGTATTCATAAAATAATCCGATTTTTATGAGGCTTCTTCGAGCGCTCTGCGTTCGTTTAAGTCTTTTGTAATGTGTTCCATCTTTTTTGCAGTCAAGGGATATAGAAACATTAGACCAGCTGCGATAACCGAAACTACTGCGGGCACCCAGCTCATTAACATCACCATACCGGGGAAAGCACCTTGAATAGTAGTACTGTCTTGACCATTATAATGAAAAGCTCCTAATACGAATCCAATAACAGCTCCTGCGATACCGCCACCAAACTTGGTTGCAAAAGAACCAGCTGAATAAATCAAACCTGTGGCACGTCTTCCATTTTTCCATTCAGAGAAGTCCGCTGCATCACCCAGCATTACAAAGAAGAGGGTAGGGAACATGGCTGCTGCAAATTCTGAAATAATACCTAAAGAGAAAATAGCAGTAATGTCTTCAGGGGTGCAAAATACAAGTAAGGCGTTTACAGCTCCTGAAAATATTAGGGCGTAAATGAATAGATTTCGTTTGCCCAATTTTTTACTCAACGATGCCGTTAAAAACGCGCCTAAAATGGAGGCTAACATCAATGCAATTAAATACGATGCTGAAAGTAGTTGGTCGTTAAGATAGTGTGTAAAATAAATAACTACAATGCCTTGTTTTATAGAGTTATAGATATTGAATAATAACCCTATAACTAATAACACTAACCAAGGTTTGTTTCTAATAAGGTCCGCAAAATCTTGTTTTAAATTGGCTTTTTGGTTCTTAGGAGGTAAAACACGTTCTCTCGTGGTATAAAATGTAATTAACATTAGTAGTGCCAGCAATGCAGACATGATGTACATAGAAGTGCTATACCCACTTTTTTGGTCAATCAATGTAATGGAATCTTTAGTAATATCTTTTTCACCAGAAAGTAAGAAGGTGTACTTGTTACCTTCTTCCATCGCAAAACTTTTGTTATTTGTAGGCGTATTTTCTTCTCCGCCAAATTCAGCATCTTGCCAAGAAAACAGCGCAATACCATTTTCAGTTTTAATGTTGACATGCTCCACATTTTTAGTGGCGGAAACTACAACTTGGTATTGCGTGTCGTCAATAGCATTTACTTGAATTTCAGGCGAAACATCACCGAAATGTACAACTAGAAAAAGTAAGGCCCCTTGCACCAACATTCCACCCGCAAAGGCACCAACCATTCGAAAAGAGCCAATGCTTGTTCGCTCTTTGTCATCACCGGTCATTACGGCCATTAAAGCTCCATAAGGAATATTATTGGCGGTATATAAAAGGGTGAAAAAGATATAGGTGACGTAGGCATAGACGATTTTACCATTTTCACTCAATTCAGGACTTGTAAATAAAAGCGAAAGAATAACCCCTAACGGAATAGCGGTCCATAATATCCACGGACGAAACTTACCGTATTTTGATTTAGTACGGTCACCAATTATACCCATGAGCACATCGCTGATGCCATCACTGAATCTCGCTACTAAAAATAGCACCCCAACAGTTACAGGACTGAGACCAAAAACATCTGTATAAAAAATAAAGAGAAAAGTCGCGACACCTCGCCAGGCGATATTGGCAGCACCATCACCTAAGGCGTAGCCTATTTTTTCTTTTAAAGTAACTTTATGGTTCATTGAAATTGGTTGTTGTGGTTATTTCTCAAATGTAGCGAAAAATCTAGTGCTACTTTTTTCTAAAGATTACCATCAATAAAAATTTTCAAGGCATCTAAATCCTTAAGGCCCTTATTATAGTGATAGGTTGTAATGCCAACAGATTGAGCACTTTTTACCGCTTCTTGATGATGCTCAAAATAAATAACATCCTCCGCTTTGAGGCTGAAAAAATCAAGCATTTGGTTATAGTAGTCAGGATTAGTTTTTTCAGGATTATGCTTTAGGGTAAATACCTCATAAGGCATTTGGTTCAACCCGAATTGCACTAACTGTTCATCATTGGCGTTAGTCAGAATGATTTTTTGATTCGGATAGGTTTCAAGTAGCTCATGCATTGCCTTGAAAATACCCGTATCAATCAAAACAAAGGTGTTGATGGCATCTACCAGTATTGTTTTCATTTTGTGATTTGATGTAATTGTAACCTAAAAATATGGAATTACTATCCATAGTTTTCAAAATTCTTATTTTTAAACACTAATCATTTTAACTATGGATAAGGTAACGTACTACGCCGAATTAATTCGCGATAATGCCATTGCCTATGCACCAAAGGTGCTGGGTGCAGTTTTATTACTCTGGATAGGATTCAAATTACTAAAAAAAGTAGACAAGCTGTTGAACAACAGCCTGACCAAAATGAAGGTTTCAGATACCATGCGGCCTTTTATTACCTCTTTGGTGTCTACTACCTTAAAAATTGTGTTGTTATTGATAGCCGTTTCCATTCTTGGAGTGGAGTTATCAGGATTAGTAACCATCGTGGCCGCTATGGGTTTCGCTATTGGTCTATCACTGCAAGGCAGCTTGGGTAATTTCGCATCAGGAATCTTAATCCTCTTTCTAAAACCTTATAAAGTCCATGATTGGATTCAAGTAGACGATAGTTTTGGAAAGGTAGAGGAAATTGGCATTTTCAATACTATTTTGATCACTCCAGGAAACAAAACTTTAATTGTGCCGAATGCAAAAATCACCGATGGGGTGGTCACCAATTATTCTGAAAAGGGATTGGTGCGTTTAGAGCTAAATGCCCACATTCCGTATGAAGAGAGCTTTCCTAAAGTGCAGCAAATGATACAGGTTGCTTTAAGAGAACTGCCCTTGGTTCTCAATGAACCTGCCCCCGAAATTGGTATTGAAAATTTTGATACGCATAACGTGATTTTAGCTATTCGACCTTATGTGCACCCGGATAATTACTGGGAAGCCACTTTTGAATCTCATAAAACCATTAAACAGGTGTTTCACGAAAATAATATTCGTGTGGCGTATTCTGAAGGTATTGAATTGGGCAGTATTGGGGGATAAGTGTTTTTGAAGTTTCGTTATCGTGTTTGTGAATGGTTAGTTGCGTGGTTAAGCAACTAAGTTAACAAACAAATCACATATAGAAATATTCCGCAGGAATGTTCGCAGGTCGGCTGTGACCAAGCAATTATTTATAGAAGTTGTTGTACTTTCAATGCTTATTCAATCTCAATTATTTTCAATTTCTCGGGTTATTAATTCTTTCAGCGCATTGGTCTGATTTAGAATATCTTTCGTAACCTTGATATGTCCTTCATTAACCCTTTTCATAAAATAAAAGGTGTTGACAATATTAACGGAATTTTTATCCCAATCAAACTCTGCAAAAAAATATTCTTTTAAGTATGAGTTACCACCACTTGGTAGTCTTTCAAAACTTTTTATAGACTGCTCTTGTAAAGTAGTACTATTATCTCTTATGATACGTATATAGTGTTTTTGTGCTCGATTTAAGTCTAATACTTCTTTATACACAGATTTCTTGATTAAATTCATATTGCCAGAATTTTGCAAGGCAAGGAATGTATTATTGTTAATATCATAATTATCATATATATTACTATCAATTTTACCGTGAATTATGATGTTTTGTATCGTATTGAGTTTAGCATCGGGTTTTTCTAAAATTATAGTAGCACTATCTACTTGTTTTAATTGATTGGTTAGGTTATAAATTTGTTCTTCATAAAGTTTTGTGTCCAGCGATAAATCTTGTTTAAGTTGTAGTAGATAATCCTTACTTAATTCATCTTTTTTTCTATCTTCATTCCAGTTGTTAATCTGAAGTGCAATCAAAATTCCAATAACAACAAGAACAATCTCCCCGATAGCATATTTGAAATACTTTCCAGTTTTACCTTCTGAAAGTAAGTTTTGTCTAATTTTTCTAAAGAATTTTATCATTGGTTAGTGGTTGGTTATAATGAAACAAGAAGAATAACTAATTGGAGTTTCAATTCCATCTCAGCGGGTGATAACGAAGTTCGCTGAAAAAACTTATTTTTTCCATAATCGGTAGGTTATCTTATTCATGGGTTTTTAACATAACTTCTTCTCATTATCTTTGTTGAAATTTTCTATTGTATGTCCACACCTAATTGGCAAAGCGCTATCGAATTTGAAGACATCACCTATAAAAAGAGTAACGGGGTGGCCCGTATTGCTTTTAACCGCCCGAACGTGCGTAATGCATTTCGCCCTAATACGACTAGTGAACTTATTAAAGCTTTTTATGATGCGCAAGAAGATACCTCAATTGGGGTAGTGCTACTTTCAGCTGAAGGCCCCTCTACTAAAGATGGTATTTGGTCATTTTGCAGTGGTGGTGACCAAAAGGCTAGGGGGCACCAAGGGTATGTAGGGCAAGATGGACAGCACCGGCTTAATATTCTTGAAGTGCAGCGTATGATTCGGTTTATGCCCAAAGTAGTCATTGCCGTAGTGCCGGGTTGGGCAGTTGGTGGTGGTCACAGTTTACATGTGGTTTGTGATATGACCTTGGCAAGTAAAGAACATGCCATCTTCAAACAAACAGATGCTGATGTCACTAGTTTTGATGGAGGTTACGGGTCTGCGTATTTGGCAAAAATGGTCGGGCAGAAGAAAGCACGAGAGATATTTTTCTTAGGCAGAAACTACTCTGCTCAAGAAGCTTTTGAAATGGGTATGGTGAATGCGGTGATTCCGCATGACGAATTGGAATCAACTGCTTATCAGTGGGCTCAAGAAGTATTAGAAAAATCACCTACCTCTATAAAAATGCTCAAATTCGCCATGAACCTTACCGATGATGGCATGGTAGGCCAACAGGTTTTTGCTGGTGAAGCTACGCGACTTGCTTATATGACCGAAGAAGCTAAAGAAGGCCGTAATGCCTTTTTAGAAAAAAGAAAACCAGATTTTGGAGATGATAAATGGTTGCCTTAAGCTGCTTACAATTTTTTCTGGAGCTTTTCTAAACGTGATTTAAGTTTCACTATTGACTCTTCAGTCTTAGCAATTTTAAGTTCTGCCTTGTGCTTGTCTACAGTGCTCATGTCGGCACCTTTCTTTTTTAATTTTGCTCTTAGCTTTTCAAGTTTGCTATTAGTAGACTTTAATTTGCTTTCCGTTTTACTAATGTCATTAGCCAAACTCTCTTGCTTTTTGAGCTCTTTTTCTGCTTTTTTTGCCGTTTTCTCTTGTTTTTTAGCCGCTTTCATGGCTTTGTCAACCTTTTCTATTTGTTCTTGGTCAACGACGGGTGTAGTCGTCGTTTCTTGGGCTTGAATAGATATAGCGCTTAGCAATAGTGCAAATACTAATATTGATAGCTTTTTCATATGTTCTGTCTTTCCAATTTAGAAACTAATATAATGGCAAAGTCACAATTTTAACCTTTTTCTAGGCAGAAAAATAAGCGGTTTCATACCACTGAGAGTTGGTTGCGCTGGTCGAAGACAAACACATCATTTCACTTTTTCAAATTTTAGAGGGAAGTAAGGGTACTAATATTCTGAATTTATGCGCTAGGGCCTAAACTAAAAAGAGCCTCATCTTGTGGGATTGAGGCTCTTTTACGAGAACACTATATGAAAATGAAAAAATTTATTTACTTGATTATTACACTGTAAATGTATTGCTAGGTGGTCTGCTTTTGAAATTATTGTTGTGAACTAGCAGAGTTTTGTGGTGAAGTGAAAGAAACCTTCTTTTTTTAATATTTTGAAGACAATTTTTAGGGTAATTCTTTCTTTTGGCAAAAGAATTAAATGGAGCAAATAGTTCTCTTTTTTGTTCGCTAGAGCTTAAACTAAAAAGAGCCTCGTCTTGTAAGACTGAGGCTCTTTTACGAGAACACTATATGAAAATGAAAAAATTTACTTTCTGATTATTACAAGGTAAATGTAGCATCAGAGCAGTATTCTCAGAAATTATTGTTGTGAACTATCCACCTTTTGTGGTGATGTAAGAAAAATATGATATGAATTCTAAAAAGGCCTTATTTAATTGCTTTGATAAGGGTGCTTAAAAAGCCATTAATATCAAATTCAGGCGACTCAGCAAGTCCTGTGCGTACCACAACCAAATCTTTTGAAGGAATCATAAACACATATTGACCTTGAAACCCATTCATAGAATATAAATCTTTGGGTACATCGGGAAATTTACCCTCAGCATTCAACCAAAAGTGAGCGCCATAGGTGCCATCGGAAAGAATTGTGGGCTTAGTAATGTAATCAACCCATTCTGGTGAAAAAAGCTGTTCGCCGTTCCATTCCCCTTTGTTTAAATACAATTGACCTAATCTGGCCCAATCTCTCGTACTTGCCCAAGTATAAGAAGAACCGACATAGTTTCCTTTTAAATCTGCTTCGATGAGCATGCTATGCGCTCCAACCTTATCAATAAAGGATTTGTAAGGAAAATCAAGGTATTCTTGATGGGTTCTAAATTGTTGGCGTAAAATTCCTGATAACAGGTTGGTCGTTCCAGAAGAATAGTTCCAAACCGCTGTAGGTTTGGCAACGGCCTTTTTATTTCGCTGTGCTTTTGTCATATCACTAGCTAGGAACAACATTTTGGTAACATCTGAAATTCCACCATAATCCTCATTCCATTCCAAACCGCTTTGCATGCGTAATAAATGGTTTAGGGTAATATCTTTTCGTTCATCTTCTTTCCATTCTGGTATTGGTGCTGGCCAATTGACCTCAAGTTTTCCTTGCTTCTGTAAAACCCCAAAACAAGTAGCTAAAACACTTTTGCTCATTGACCATCCTAAAACTGGTGTGTTTTTATCAAATTCATCCACATAATTCTCATCAATTAAATGACCTTTGTATAGTATGGCAAGAGTTCTTGTTTTTTGCAATTCAGGATTACTGAAGGCCATTGCAACGGCCTTTTGTAACTGGTCGTAATCAATATTTTCAAAGATGGAATCTTTGGCTGGTAAATGACCGAAAGGGTAGGGAAGTTCAATTTTTGAAAAATCTCTTTTGGGCTGTAAATATTGTTCTCCTTCTTTGTAGTCACCATTGACTAGAACACTGCCTAAGCCTTGTCGGTCAATTGTTTTTCTAGTCATTAATCCATAAACTGACGCATCAGCAGTTGCGTCTTCTTTATGATATGTAGTTGTAGCTAATTCAATCAATGGCATAGCTAAATCATTTTCAATGGTGTAAGAGGGCGCATGACCGCCTAGGTTAGTGCTAGACGACATATATTTTGAGGCATACCCAGAAATGATATTCAATTTTGAATAATTGAAGTAAACAATGATGGCAATGATGAGCAAAAGAGCAAAAAGAATCCTTTTAAAAATTTTCATACTAGGGTTTCGGGTTTTATTGTAACTTTTGTGGACTAAATATAAGCATTTGCAGTATGTCGAATATTGGATTGATTATTGAAGAACGCAGTCGCGATATTGGCGACTTTTTGGTAGGAAGATTAATTCCTTTTCGAAAAAAACGAATGATAGGTCCATTTATATTTATAGATCATATGGGCCCAACAGAATTAGGGCCTACAAAGTATATGGATGTAAATCAACACCCTCATATCGGTCTGTCTACCTTGACCTTCATGTTAGAAGGTGAAATTATGCACCAAGATAGTATTGGCACGAAACAATTGATACAACCAGGTTCTGTTAATTGGATGACGGCAGGTAAAGGGGTTTCCCATTCAGAACGAACGCCATTATACTTAAGAAATGGAAAAAAATTTACTGCACATGGATATCAGATATGGGTGGCCTTACCAAAGCATTTAGAAGACATAACACCAAGTTTTCAACATGTATCAGAAGATGAACTTCCAAAATGGAAAGACGATACCGCGTATTTTAAATTGATAGCAGGAGAGGGTTATGGGCAAAAATCACCTGTCTCAACCTATTCCCCATTATTTATGGTTGAAATTAAGAACACCAATGAATATCAGCTTAACGTCAATGGAAAACTTAAGGGTGAAATTGGTATTTGCATTGTTGAAGGAAGTATCACGGCATGCGGAGAAAAGGTAACCAAAGGTAATATTTTGGTCTCAAAAGTGGAAGATACTTGTGATATCACATTGAGTTCAAATACGCATTTACTCTTATTTGGCGGAGAACCTTTTTCTGAAGAACGCCATATCTACTGGAATTTTGTTTCTTCTTCCAAAGAAAAAATAGAAACAGCCAAACAACAGTGGCAGCACAAAACCTTTCCAATGATGAAAGATGATACAACATATGTTCCACTACCGAATTAGGATTTATAAGAAAATCACTGGTTATTTGTCTCAAATCAATTTTATGCTTCAACATAACATGTTCGTTATAATTATAGGTATTATCTTGTTTTTGGGCCTTGGTTCGTGTAGCCCAGAAAAACCTAGAAAAGAAGTTGCACTCTATAATCAATACTGCGCGAGCTGTCATATAGCTCCAAAAATTGAGGAACTACCAAAAGATATTTGGGAGAATTCAATTCTACCAGATATGTTATCTAGAATGGATGTGGAAGAAATGTATCGAGATCCAAATGATATAACGACAGGATTTAGACCAAAAATTAAACTGGAAGATTGGGTGATGCTCAAGAAATACATTGTTGATTTAGCACCAGAAGAGCTACCCGAAAATTCGATTCCACAAACCACTTTTTTAGAGCAATTTAAACCTACAGAACTTGCTTTAGATAAAGAAAATGGGGCATTGATTACATATCTGAAATCAAATGAAAAAGAACTTCTTTTTGGAGATATATCTGCAGCTCTAAAGTCTTATGACTTAAGTAAAAAAACTATAACGAAACTTTATCAAGGTAATACGCCCATAACGTGGTACAATAAGCTAGATTCTTTAGAATTGATTACGGAGGTTGGTATTCTTGACCCTTCGGAGTTACAAAAAGGAAGATTAATCACAAAGATTGATACTGATACGCTATCGTTAGCACATGCTTTTCATAGACCGATACATAGCTTGCTTTATGATTTGAATGGAAATGGAAAGAAAGAGATTATAGTGAGTGAATTCGGAAATGAAACAGGTGAGTTGTCACTTTTAATTCAAAATGACACCTTAGGTTATGACAGAAAAATACTGTTGAACCAACCAGGATGTATTCGAACCCTCGTAAGAGATATGAATGATGATGGTAGCCTAGATTTGATTATTATTACCTCTCAAGAAAATGAAAGTGTTACTATACTTTATCAAGAAAGTAACCTAAAATTTAAAGCTGAAAGGGTGTTAAAGTTCAGTCCTGTTTATGGTAGTAGTTGGTTTGAATTAGTCGATTATAATGGCGATGGTTTTGATGATATTATTACAGTTAATGGTGATAATGCAGATAAATCTTATGTACACAAGCCCTATCATGGTATGCGTATTCATTTGAATGATGGTGAGAATAATTTTAAAGAAACTTATTTTTATCCTTTAAATGGTGCTACTCGAGTTTTGGCAAGAGATTTTGATAAAGACGGGGATGTAGATTTCGGATTGATAAGCACTTTTCCAGATTATGAAAATGCCCCTGAGATGTCATTTGTCTATTTAGAGAATTTGAACTCCGCCGACTATGAATTTGCTTCAAAGGTTTTAAGGGATTCCAATGCGGGGCGATGGTTTTTAATGGATGCTAGTGATATTGATGGTGATGGAGATGAAGATATTTTGTTGAGTTCTTTTACCTATGTTTTTACCCCCGTACCTAACAGTTTATCAAAACGCTGGTCTGAAAATAATGTGGATGTCCTTATTTTGGAAAATAAATTGAATTAATGAATGAGCATGATAAAAACACTTACAAACACTGTCCTCACTATTTTTTTTGGCACTTGCCTAATATCATGCTCAGTCAGTAGGTCAATTATTGATAGGCCTATTGAATTTGATGAAGAGCGCATCACATTAACAAAAGAATATTTGTCACAGCGCTATAATTTAGACCAAGATTCTCCAAAGATTGTTCCCAAAATGATTGTTTTACATTGGACAGTTATACCCACGTTAGAAAAGTCTTTTGAAGCCTTTAAAAATTCGACCTTACCCAATTGGCGGCCAGATATTAAAAATGTTAGTGGCTTAAACGTTTCTGCACATTTTTTAGTGGATAGAGATGGCACTATTTATCGGCTTATGCCTGAGACTACAATGGCTAGACATGTTATTGGATTGAACCATTGTGCCATAGGGGTGGAAAATGTTGGTGGCACTGATGAGTTGCCCTTAACAAGGTCACAGCTCAAAGCAAATATTTGGTTGGTCAATTATTTGGCTTCAAAATACGATATTGAATATTTGATTGGCCATCACGAGTATAAAAGTTTTGAAGGGCATCCGTTTTGGTTAGAAGTAGACAAAGGTTACCGCACGGAAAAAACCGATCCTGGTGAAGAATTCATGAAAAAAGTGCGCAGAGCTTCTAAAAAGTTTAATTTTAAACCCATTCCTGAAAAGTAAAAATTATGAAATCAAGATTTTTAGTTTTAATAGCTTTTGTATTTGTCTTTCAATTTGGCGAATCACAAGAGATTACTGAAAAACTGTATGAAACTTATGGAAAATATAAAGAAATCACTTTAAGTAAAAGGCGAATAAAGCATATTCAGTTAGAACCTTTAATTGAAGAGCTAATTGCAAACCCTATGTTTGAGGTGAATAAGGTTGGGGAGTCCATTGAAGGAAGAGATTTGAATCTAATTAGTATTGGTACTGGTGAAACAGATGTTTTCTTATGGTCACAAATGCACGGTAATGAGCCAACTGCAACACAAGCGATTTTTGATATTTTTAATTTCTTGGATTCAAAGGACTTTAAAAAAGAGAAGGCTATTATTCTTTCTAATTTAAGATTACACTTTTTACCAATGCTAAACCCTGATGGGGCAGAAAGGTATCAACGGAGAAATGTTCTTGGGATAGATATTAATCGTGATGCACTACGTTTACAATCACCAGAAGGAAGAACTCTAAAAAGGGTTAGAGATAGCGTAGATGCTGACTTTGGCTTTAATCTTCATGATCAGAGTACGTATTACAATGCCGAACTAACTCCTAAGCCAGCAACGATATCTTACTTGGCACCTGCATACAATTATGAAAAAGAAATTAATGAGAAGCGAGGTAATGCAATGAAAGTAATAGTCTTTATGAATGATATTATTCAACGTTATGCACCAGGCCAAGTAGGTCGTTATAATGATGATTTTGAACCAAGGGCTTTTGGTGATAATATTCAAAAATGGGGAACTAGTACCATATTAATTGAGTCCGGAGGCTATAAGAATGACGCTGAAAAACAAGAGATTCGTAAACTTAATTACGTTTCAATTCTTTCTGCTATCTATACCATCGCCAATGAAAGTTATAAGGATATTTCAATTAGTAAATATGAAGAAATTCCGCAGAATGATAGAAAATTATTTGATTTAAAAATTAAGAATGTCACCTATGACCTTTTGGGAGAGGACTATGTTTTGGATTTGGGAATACATAGAAATGAAATTGATGATGAAAGACATATAAAATTCCATTACAAAAGCGTTATTGCAGATCAAGGAGACCTTTCGACCTATTACGGCTATGAAACTTTTGATGGCACTGGTTATAGGATAATTCCTCCGCGGATGGTGGCCAAAACGGTTCCTTCAAGCGGAAATGAAGAAGGTTTTTATATTTTGAACAGTGAATCACTTTTAAAATTTGGACAGGCATACATTAGAATGGCGAGTATTCCAAAAGAGCTTAAATATTCCAATTCTCCATTACATGTGGTGCCCACTGATTATAAATTAGATGATTTTAGATTGCAGCCGGGTATGAATCCTACCTTTTTCCTTCAAAAAGAAGGGAAAATAACACACGCCGTAATTAATGGTTTTTTAATTGATGTTAGAAAACCTTTGGATGATCAAGATTTTATTAATGCACTGATTTACCGTTAATAACCAAATTGAATAGCCATACCACTTTCAAAGGTTAATAAAACCACCAACATACCCATTAGGGTACAAACAATACTTGAAAAGATAGTAAGTAGAATTCCTTTAGTCCAAAGCGGAAATCCTGCTATCGGACCGTTTTTTAATACATCTTGAATAACATCCATAACAAAGAATTTTTGAGTTTAACACAATTTAGTTTTTAGGATGTTTTAATAAGTTTTCAATTATAAAACAACTAACATGCTATAAAACCCTACTTTTTAGAATCAGTTCAAGACCCCATTAACTTTCCAATAGAATTTCTGTACCTTTAATTACATCACAAATAATTTTGAAATGAAAAAAAATCACCTTTTTTATCTGCTACTATTAACAACTAGTCTTTCAACTTTCGGTCAAAATGAAGAAGCTCTTTTTAATGGAGAAAATTTAGATGGATGGGTTATTCATGGAACAGAAAAATGGTATGTTGACAATGGAGAACTGATTTGTGAAAGTGGGCCAGATGCAGCTTATGGGTATTTATCAACTGAAAAATTCTATGATAATTTTGAATTGACCTTAGAGTTTAAGCAAGAAGCAGACGGCAATAGCGGGGTTTTCTTTAGATCTACTTTTGAGGGAATTAAAGTTACAGGGTGGCAAGTTGAAGTAGCACCGCCAACCAAGCATACCGGTGGTATTTATGAATCCTATGGTCGAGGATGGTTGATTAAGCCAAATATGGGAAAAGATAATATGTTGAAAATGGGGGATTGGAACACTATGAAGATTATTGCCAACGGACCTAAAGTCACGACCTATTTGAATGGGGTTGAGATGGTACAAATAGAAGATGAAAAAATTGGTAAAGGTAAAGGTGCTATAGCCTTACAAATACATGACGGTGGCGGTATAAAAGTAAAATGGCGCAATATTAATGTGAAACCAATTATACCTAAACCGCAATAAAAGTTAGAAAACTAATTTATTATTGAGCTGGCGTGACCACGAATTTTCTGAATTCAACAGGACCATGATCACCTTGTATTAAAAAGGGCCCTGGTTCACCTTCCTTACTATTGATAGCCCCACCAGTAATACCAGGAATAGTTTGGTCATTTATAACAGTTTTACCATTTGCTACTATAGTTACGCGACGTCCTATTAAAGTAATGTCATAGGTTTGCCATTTTCCTGGGGCTTTAGCCACATTTTCATTAGGTTCTAAAAATCCATAGATACCACTAAAATATATATCTGAAGCGGGTAGGCCCTTATTGTCTGCTATTTGAACTTCATATCTTCCTCTTAGATAAACCCCACTATTGCTGCCTTCTGGGTACCTAAATTCGATATGTGCCTTAAAATCAGTAAACTTCTCATCACTAATGAGATTTGAGCCTGATTTAGGGCTTTTTAAAATTCCTTTTTCAACAACCCATTGATTCTCACCTTCTGCACTCCATCCTTCCAAATCACTTCCATTAAACAATTCAACTTGCTTTCCCCATTTAGGAGCTGACTTCCGAATTAAGTCAGGAGCTTTGGTTGCCTTCCAATTATAGAGCTTGCCATCAACGTATTTCATTGTGCCTATCATTTCAGCACCCATAAATTCAGCATTGAACTCCATATCGCCGCCTTCAGGCTCCCATTGTCTTGGAATAGTAAAGCTAATGGAACCTTCATCTTCAACAATTTCAGAAACAGGTCTTGCACTACCAAAAGCAAATACAAAACGACCAACCAGAGTTGCGTGCCCTGAGTGTCTGATTTCTAACCATGAAGGAACGGTTTTTCCTTCAAATTCCATTTCAATATCCCATCTTCCTTCTATTGGATTTAACTCTTGCGAGTTTAGGATTAATGTTGAAAAACAAATGCTCAGAAATAGGATAACAGATTTCATATAGTCAATACGTTTAAATGAATTTACAAGATACTAAAATCAAGAAAACTTATACAAAGTGAATTAGGTTATTCACATCCTCCGGTAAAATCAGTTGCATCAAATTTAGTCTGTACAGCACCTTGTAGTGGACCATTCGTTAATTGAATCACCAAATTATTTTCACCACTTCCATCACGTTTTGGGGTACAATATTCAAAGAGATAAAAACTATTGGCCTGTTCAGAAACACGAGCTGAGATTTGATTAAACGTAGCTTCTAAGTCTGCTGCATTGCTGGCAACAACACTAGCGGTTTTACCAATTTCACTAAGTATTTCCGTATCAATTTCCGAACCTAATCCAATCGTAAAGAAGGATATATTTGGATTTGCATTGTTTACGGCATTTAATGCGCTTTGTTCAGTAAAACGAGATGCTTGGTCCGTTCCGTCTGTAAATAAAACAACCGAAGCTGCACTAATCACTTCATTTTGATTTGTTTCTTGAATCAACTCTTCGGCAATATTGGTTGATTTAATGACTGCACCATAAAGATCGGTTGAAGGGTCATTACTGATATTTTCATCTATTCCGTCAATAGCGGCTGTAAGTTCTGTAATAGAAGTCGTTAATGGGTTTAATAAATGTAAAATATCTTCACCATCAAACCAATAAATTGCCATTTTAAACGATTCTGTTTCAGGTGTTGGCATTACGTTATTGACAAAGCTAGTAGAGGCAATTTTAAGTTCGTCTAAACTACTTTGCAACACGGAATTACTTAAATCGAGAACAAGTAAGGCATTATTGTTAAAAATCTGTGAGTTAGGCGAAATTCTTGCAAAAGATTCAGATGAAGATATGGTATTAAAACAATCATCATTTCGACCTTGTTCATAGATGGTAAACTGATTTGCAGAAAGACCAGAAATAGGATTTCCAAGGTTATCAGTTACCTTAAATAATATGGATACTTTGCCTGGTAGTGCGGTAAACTGCTCTTGTATGGAAAGTAAGAGTTCATTGTCCTCAAAACCCAAACAAGAATCTGGGTTTTCGCCTTTACCCAATTCTTCTTGATTTAGATTGAAATTTACATCATCATCAGAATTTCCGCAGGAAATAGCAAAAATTAAAGCAAAAATTGATAATAGACACTTGGTGTAGGTATTCATTTTCAAAATTTTTATGGTTCTTTCCAAAAAACGCAAAAACTGCACCAATAGTGTACGTTAAGAAAAATTTGTAGTTTCAAGAAACGATTTTCATATGAAAAATGGCTTAAAATTGTTCTTTAGTATCGTGTTGTTATGTTCATTTGAATTTAATTACGCTCAGAATATTGCTGAGAAGTTAGGCTATCCAAAAAATTCAAAGCTTTTAATTATTCATGCCGATGACCTTGGTGTTAGCCATTCTGAAAATAGGGCGAGTATTAAAGGTTTAGAAACTACACCTGTTAATTCGGCTAGTATTATGGTGCCATGCCCCTGGTTTCTTGAAATAGCCAATTATGCAAATACTAACACCGGCATGGATTTAGGGCTTCATCTGACTTTGAACAGTGAGTGGAGTTATTACAAATGGGCCCCTGTAACGGCAAGGGATTCTGTCCGTAGTTTGGTTGATGAAAATGGATATTTTTTTGACAATATTCCCCAAGTAGTTAAAAATGGAAATCCTGAACATGTTAAGCTAGAGCTAAAAAATCAGGTAAAAATGGCACTTCGAAATAAAATCGATGTTACTCACTTAGATGCGCACATGGGTACTGCGGGGGCTTCCTTAGAATTCTTGAAAAAATATATTACTATCGGTAATCAATTTCAACTACCTGTTTTATTGGTAAATGATGATAATTTGATGAAAGAACCTGAAGTTATTAAATTGATATCGGAAGGGAAGCAAATCGTTTTGGATAGATTATATACAGCTGGCCCAACGGATTATGAAAATGGCATGACTGATTTTTATACCAGGACTTTGAATGAACTTGAAAGTGGTCTAAGTACTATTCTAATCCATTTGGCCTATGATGATGAAGAGATGCAAGCTATGACAACAGGGAAGCAGTATTGGGGATCTAAATGGCGCCAAGAAGATGTAGATTTCTTCTCAAGTAACGCTTGTAAAGAGTTGATTGAAGCCAATAATATTGTACTGGTCACGTGGCGCGAAATACGAGACAAAATCAATAGATCAAAAAACTAATTACTTCTCAAAAAATTGTTAAAGAAAAATACTACTTGTTAAAAATAATTTTGCCTTTTTAATTTTTGGTAACTTCAAGGCAACAAAGAATCAATTCAATAAACTATGCCAACGTATCAAATCAAAGTAAATGGGGAATCAAAATCAGTTGATGTTTCAGCTGACACTCCTGTATTATGGGTCTTAAGAGACCATTTAGATTTAGTGGGCACCAAATATGGCTGCGGTATTGGCCAGTGTGGTGCATGTACAATACATGTTGATGGAACAGCGATGAGAAGTTGTTCTATGACACTGGAACAGCTTAATGGAAAATCGATTACCACAATCGAAGGACTTTCAGAAGATGGAACACACCCTGTTCAAGAAGCATGGAAAGAAGTTGATGTGCCTCAATGTGGTTATTGTCAGGCAGGTCAAATAATGACAGCCTCAGCTTTCTTAGAAAAGAATTCAAATCCATCCGAAGAGGATATTAAAAATGCTATGCATGGGAATATCTGCAGATGTGCATCTTATAATAGAATTTATAAAGCAGTTGAAAAGGCTGCCGAACAAATGTCATAAAACCCAAAAAAATGTCAAAAAAATCAAATATTACATTTAGTAGAAGGGCTTTTATGAGAACTTCTTCTTTAGCGGGCGGAGGAATGCTAATTGGATTCAACTTATTTCAAGCTTGTAAACCTAAGGCAATCCCTCCTGTAGATTTATCAAAATTAACATACACAGATTTCAATGCATTTATTAAGATAGCAGCAAACGGTGCAGTTACTATATTTTCACCAAACCCTGAGATAGGTCAGGGGGTGAAAACAGCAATGCCAATGTTGATTGCAGAAGAATTAGAAGTCGCTTGGAACAATGTATTTGTAGAGCAAGGTATTTTAGATACTAACAATTATACTAGACAGGTAGCTGGTGGTAGTCAGTCCATCCGTCATGGCTGGGAACCTTTGCGTCAGACAGGAGCAACTGCAAGGCAAATGTTAGTGAATGCAGCAGCTGCCAGATGGGGAGTTGATGCATCAGAATGTTCAGTGAGTGAAGGCGTAATTACCAACGCAGCTGGAGATACCTTGGGATATGGTGATGTGGTAAATGAAGCAGCTACCTTAGAAGTGCCTGAAGATGTTAAACTCAAAGACCCTAAAGATTTTAAAATTATTGGGCAAGATGCCCAAAATGTAGATATTGATAAGATTACAACCGGTAAGCCATTGTTTGGATTAGATTATAAAAAAGAAGGAATGGTCTATGCCTCGGTATTAAGGCCTCCAGCTTTTGGGCAAAAACTGATTTCTTATGATGATACTGAAGCCAAAGGAATGCCAGGGGTTATTAATATTATTAAAATAGGAGAAAAGGTTCAAAAACTTTTTGAAGAGGACGCAAGCTTTGCCAGTAAAATATCAAGTAGTGATAAAGTAGTTGTTATTGCTGAATCTACTTGGCAAGCTATGAAGGCAAAAGAAGCTATAAAAGCGGAATGGGAGAACGATATTCTAATGGAAAGTACAGCAAATCATGATCAAATGTTGACAGGCTTTTTAGATGGCACCCAATTTGAAACTAGACGGAAAGATGGAGATGTGAAAAAGGCATTTTCAGAAGCGGATATGGTCTTAGAACGTACTTATGAGTCTCCTTTTTTGCCACATAACTGTATGGAGCCTATGAATTTCTTTGCAGATGTTACTGATGAAAAAGTACATTTAGTTGGGCCAATACAGACGCCAGCTTGGAAAGCAGGACTCATAGCAAAATTGTTAGGTAGAGAAGAAGATGATATTTTATTGGAAATGACACGTATGGGTGGCGGTTTTGGTCGTCGTTTGTATGGAGATTTTGTTTTAGAAGCTGCTGAAATATCTGATGCTATCAGAAAACCTGTAAAAGTAGTGTATAGTAGAGAAGACGATATGGCCGTTGGCGTTTACCGACCAGCAATTAAATATCGAATTAAGGCTTCGGTCAAAGATGGTCAGTTGACGGGGTATCATTTGAAAGAAGCAGCTATCAACGATAATATGTATGGTTTGATTCCAAATTTTTTCCCAGCTGGTGCAGTTGAAAATTATCAAGTCGATACAAAAAGTTACAAGAGTAATATTACTACAGGCGCTTGGCGTGCACCATATACGAACTTCTTAGCCTATGCCGAGCAAAGTTTTTTCGATGAGCTTGCAGAAGTTATGGAGGTGGACAAAGTTCAGATGCGATTGGACTTACTTAAGAAAGTAGATGCGGAAGCTGATGAAAGTATTGAGTATTCTCCCGAAAGAATGATTAAGGTGATAGAAACCGCTGTTGAAAAATCAGGATGGGGTACACAGCCAAAAGGGGTACATCAAGGTTTTGTAAATTATTATTGCCACAACACCCATGTCTCAGAAGTAGCTGACGTTGTTATTGAAAATGGTAGTCCAGTAGTAAAGAAAATTACTTGCGTTGTTGATTGCGGAATTGTGGTAAACCCGTTAGGAGCCTTAAATCAAATAGAAGGTGGTGTAATAGACGGTGTGGGACATTCCATGTATGGTGATTTTGGTTTTGATGCAGGAATGCCAACGGCAACCAATTTTGACCGTTATCGTTTGATTCGTATGAAGGAAGCTCCAAAGGTTGAAGTACATTTGATTCAAAATGAGTTAGCACCAACTGGCTTGGGCGAACCAACATTACCACCAGCAGGGGGAGCTGTGGCGAATGCCCTCAAAGCCGCAACAGGTAAGCGCATTTATCAACAGCCCTTTGTGAAGAATCCAGAATTGCTTAAAGTCCCAGAAGAACTTATAATAGGATAAATAATATGACAATTTTATTGTTCGGGGTTACCAAAGATATTGTTGGTAGCCCTTCACTTTCTATACCTACATCGAGTGCCACAGGAAGAAGTATTCCAAAATCGGTAAAAGAATTACGAGTTTTTTTAGGGAATGCTTATCCTGAATTGGGCAAATTATCTTCCTTGGCAATTGCCGTAAATAACAATTATGCAGAAGACAGCGAAGAAATCAATTCTTATGACGAAATTGCATTGATTCCACCTGTGAGTGGGGGTTAGTTATTCTGTATTGTTGTTTTTGGTTTTGCTACAATTCAAACAACATAAAAGTGTCATTACACATACATGAAAAACATTTTCATAACAAATATTTTTAAAAAACAAAATTCATAGATTAAAAGTTTTATTTATTCGATGAACTACATTTTTAACAGGTTTTAAAGTATAAATATTGTTAAAAAAGATGTAGTTCATCGATAAAAAATCCAATTACATCGGATTACTCGTATCATAGTGCAAGAAAGAAAAATTATTTTTCAACCCCACAATTCTTACACCTATGAAAAAAGTACTTATTTTATTCTTTTTGACTATTTATTGCGCTTATGGTCAATTAGAAATTGGTGGTGATGCCATTTATTCACCAACTCAATTAGAAATTGTTGCTTCACGTTATTTGAACAATTGGTCTATTGGAAGAAATAATGAAATTGGAGAAACGATTAATTCAAGTGAGGATTTTTACAACGATGTAATTGTAAATGGAGTTGGTGATAGAGGTAGGTGGGATAATTTCCATAATAGCACAAGTGTTATACCAAACTCAGGACCAGACGGTAGATATGAACCACATTATCAGAGAGCTAGAAGATACGGAAGTGGCGATTACCCTAATGAAGTCAATGTCTCAGAAAATATTTCTAAAACTGCAAACTTTGCTCTTATTTTAGGCAAGGCAGCGGAACTACTTGAGGCTGGTGAAACATTTGAAAATGTTAACTCACAAGGAGAAATTTCATTTAATGGTCAGAATTGGAGGTTAAATGAGTTAGCTGAAGAATTAGCAAATGCAGTTTTTTTGGAATTGATTTGGTATGCAGAAAGCGACGCTTTAGATGCTAGTAATGGTGGTACTCAAAGAGAATCTGGAGAGCCAACGAGACAAAATTCAACACATGGTACTTTTAGTAGATTCATGTATAATCCGACTTCAATATTCGGTATAGACGGTTTAAGAACAGGAGCCCCATGGTGGGTGACTTTTGCCAAAATGTCAAAATTAGTCCATGCTTATGGAAAAATAAAAGACTTATTAGTCGGAAAGCAAATCTATCAGGATAACAAATTAAAAGTTAATTATTGGTTTAAAGATTGGCGAGATTTTTGTTTCGCCAATATGGATATTTTAATGAAAACCAAATTAGACACTAATTGGCGAGATTTTGAAAAAAATTGGAACATAGGTGGTGGTTTATTTGATGGAAAGGGTAATGCGCAAAGCTACACACATTACGATAGTAATGGTAATGGGCAAAACAGGATTCAAGGAAATTTATGGGATGTATTCAACAATAGGGAGAATGATCACTTCGAATATTTACATACCTACGCGACTTATTTTGGTGATGAAGAATTGCAAAATTGGATGTATGATTGGTGGAAAGCGTTTTACGCTGTTTACACATGGTCTGATGGAACAATGTATGAGTTTTATCGTGGTGGCACGGGCATTCCAGCCATGCAATACCCCCATATTATAATCGTACAATTAGTTAGTATGGCTCAAACACATGCTAATGCTGTAATCAATAATTTTCCAAATGTTGGTACTAACCCTAGGAAGTTTTACGATTATAAATCATCTATGGGTTCCGATGAATTGTCTGATGGTGATTGGTCAGACTCTTCAAGTGGAGGAGATAAAGGGCTAGAATTGACTATGAATAATATTTTACGTCATTTTCAAAGCTCATCTAATGGTGGTTGGTTTTTAAATAGATATGATGAAAGCGGTGTTGCTATGCCAGAAGATCAAAGCCAGACAAATACAATAGCATCTGGATTAGCTAATCTTTATTATGACAACAACTTTTTTAGAGCGGGTAATGTTAGAGACGGCTCTATGGGTTTGAATTCATATTCTAATCATGGTTCAGGAGGTTTAAACGGGGAATGGGGACAAGCCTGGTGGCTTGCTGGATCTCTGGGTGGTGAAGTAGCGGCTTATGAAATGGGAGGGGTATTGGTAGATGATATTACTGCATGGGAGAATGAAACCGGAAATAAAAATAACGAAGATGAAGATGAAGAGGAAGAGGAAGATGAAGAGGAAGAGGAAGAGGAGGATCCAGGGAATGATGATAGTGAGGGAGATTCGGAAGAAGGTAATGAAAATGATGATGATCAAGAGGATATGGAAGATGGAGTGGACGATAATAATGAAGAAGATGTAATAGAAGATGAACTTGGCGACAATTTAATTTCTGAAGAGCAATTGGATGAACTTTTAAAAGCAAATAATGAATTTTTTATTGCTGAAAATCCGGTTAGAGAAAGTATTTTAAAAATTGTTAAATCTGACGAAGATTGTGGAGAAGTTCGTATTTATGATATGAGTTCTAGACTATTATACCAGAAAAATAACTGTGGAAAGCAAATTGATATACCAATTGACTTTATTGTTTCAAGGGGAATTTATATTGTTCAAGTAGAAAGAGATGCTAAAGTTAATGTAAAACGCTTCTTGTATGGAAGAAATTAAAGTGTTAACTGTTCTCTACAAAAGGTTTTCTTGTACAAAGCCAATCTTTTTTGTTAAAGATTAATTACATTGATTAATCAATTGCTATCTTGATCAAGGTTTGATAAAAGATAGGAATATATGTTGGTTGATAACCATAATAGAACCATAAATTATTTAAGACTTGCCGTTACAGACCGATGTAACCTTCGTTGCAATTATTGTATGCCAGCTGAGGGTATCAATTTTGTGAAGAACGACAAATTGTTGACTATTGAAGAGCTTAAAAATATTAGCAAGGTTTTAGTTGGTCAAGGTGTCAATAAAATTAGAATTACGGGCGGTGAACCATTTGTCAGAAAAGATTTATTTAAACTGCTCCGTTATCTCAAACAATTAGATGGTCTTGATGATATTTCTATCACTACTAATGCTACTTTAATTGGGCCACATATTGATGAATTGAAAAAGCTTGGTATAAAGAACATCAATGTAAGTCTCGATGCCATTGATAGAGGCACTTTTGAACGAATTACCCGCAGAAATCAATACGACACCGTACATGGAAATCTTATTCGATTAATTACGGAAGGTTTTAATGTTCGGATTAATTTTATAGTATTAGATGGTCAAAACGAACAGGATATTATTCCAATTCTGAAATTGATGAAGCACTATCCGGTTTCGGTACGTTTTTTAGAAGAAATGCCATTTAATGGTGGGAGTAAATATTTTCAAAAAATCACTTGGGATTATAAGGCTATTTTGAAACATATTGTAAGTCACTTTCCGGAATATACCAAATTAGAATCACCAAAAACTTCAACATCAATTAATTATAAAATTGAGGGACATAAAGGCACTTTTGGCTTGATTCCTTCGTTTAGTCGCACGTTCTGTGGTAGTTGTAACCGTTTAAGGGTTACTGCGACAGGAGATGTAATTACCTGTTTATACGGCAAGCCCAAGGCTAATCTGCGAGACATTGTACGTAGTGAAAAACCTAAAAAGGGCATTGAAAATGCGATATTAGAGGCCGTTGGTAGTCGAGCTAAAACCGGTTTTGATGCACAAAAAGAACACACTGGGGTTTTTGATAACTCCATGACTTCTATTGGCGGGTAATTTATTAATTTATATGAGTAAAAAAGCTAAACTATACGGACTTATACTTTCTGGTGGGAAAAGCACCCGTATGGGCAATGATAAGGGTCTTATTTCTTATCATGGTATTCCGCAACGAGAATATTTATATCAACTTTTAGAAACAATTTGTGATAAAACCTTTTATAGCATTCGCTCTGAACAAGAAGAAGGGTTAAATATTGAGTCTAACTATATTATTGATAAAAACGAGTATCGCGGTCCTTTGAATGGAATTCTAAGTGCCCATAAAAATTACCCTGATGTCGCTTGGTTGGTTTTAGCATGTGATTTACCACTATTGAATCAAGAATCGTTAAAAGAATTGATTCTTCAACGCGATGAAACTAAAGTTGCTACGGCTTATTCCACAACAGAAAATGGACTTCCAGAGCCTTTAGTAGCTATTTGGGAACCTCAAGGGTTAAAAAAGGCAATCGCTTATATGGAAACTTCGGGTAGTTCATGTCCTCGAAAATTTCTAATAAATTCAGATGTAAAGTTAATTTTGCCAAAGAGTGATGAAGTTTTATACAATGCCAACTCACTTGCGGAATATGAGTTTGCAAAAACCAAGGTAGAAAAATGAGTATTTCTTCTAGATATTTAAGACAAACAAGTCTAGAAAGTTTTGGCATAGAAAACCAGGCTAAGTTATCTGATAGTCAGGTATTAATAATTGGAATGGGTGGATTGGGCATACCAGTTGCCAATTACTTGAATGCGATGGGGGTAGGCACAATCGGTATTATGGATAATGATACTATTGAGCTTCATAATCTACAGCGACAGGTACTGTATACAGAAGAAGATTTAGGAAAATCAAAGTTAAATATCGCTTTAAAAAAACTCAAAATCCAAAACTCTAATACTATTATCAAAGCGTTTTCTGAGTTTTTAACAACAGAGAATGCTTTAAAGGTTATAAAGGATTTTGATGTTATCGTAGATGCCACAGATAACTTTGCTACGCGCTATTTGATAAACGATGCTTGTGTTATTTTAAAGAAGCCTTTTATATATGGGGCACTTCATGCTTTTGAAGGACAAGTAAGCGTTTTTAATTTTCAAGATGGCCCTACATATCGTTGTCTATTTCCTGATATGCCAAAAACTAATGAAATTCCCAATTGTGATGAGAATGGAGTTTTAGGTGTTTTACCTGGTATCATTGGAACACTTCAAGCGCTAGAAGTAGTTAAGGTAATTACAGGAATAGGAGAGATACTATCAGGGAAGTTGTTGTTGTTTGATGGATTGACACAAACAACACAAAAAATTGGTTTTAAGCTTAGACCTAAAAATCAGGAGATTAACAAATTACAAAAAGATTATTGTTCTGTAGGGTGCACGATTGAGAATATCTTAGGCTCAGAGTCCTTTGAGTTTTTGTATTCAAAAGAAGATGTTCAATTAGTAGATGTTCGCAACCCTGATGAATTTGAGAGCTATCATTTAGAAAAAGCTGTTAATATTCCATTGTCCGATTTAACAGCTAACATTAAAAAAATTGATTTCACAAAACCCGTTTATTTGATTTGCCAGTCGGGAATACGAAGTGAAAAAGCATTACAATTCTTACAAAAAGCATATTCTAAAACAGCCATTTATAGTGTTTCTGGAGGAATGAATAAATTGCAAAGTTTATGTCATTAGCCTTCAGTGATTTAGCATTATTAATGCTTGTCTTCTTTGTTATCGCCCTACTATATGCCTCGGTTGGTTTTGGTGGTGGATCAAGTTATTTGGCTATTCTTACTTTGGTGCTTGCAGGTTTTTTTATGATTAGAAGCACGGCCTTGCTGTGCAATTTGATTGTAGTTTCTGGTAGTTGCTATATATTTTTCAAGAAAGGTCACTTACAGTTTAAAAAATTTTTACCATTTATTTTAACCAGTATTCCTATGGCTTTTTTAGGGGCATCTTTTCGGTTGGGTGAAGCAGTATTTTTTATACTACTGGGTACTGCCTTAATAGTTTCAGCACTTGTATTAGTGTTGCAGACCATGAATTTAAAATCGAATTATGCTCCATCGAAATATCCTAAAAGCATGCCTTATTTGTTAGGAGCTGGTATTGGTTTATTATCTGGGTTAGTGGGAATTGGAGGAGGAATTTTTTTAGCCCCAATTTTAAATCAAATGAAATGGGACAAACCCATTATCATTGCGGCATTAGCAAGTTTTTTTATTCTAGTAAATTCAGTTTCGGGTATTACCGGTTTAATTGTCAGTGGGACTTTTGATTTGTTTTGGCCAGAAATAATCGGACTTTTGATTGCCGTTTTGGTTGGTGGACAAACTGGCGTGCGTCTGAGCCTAGGTGCGATTTCAGCAAAAGGTATACGGTTACTAACAGCATTTTTAGTTTTATTTGTAGGTGTTCGCGTATTATTGAATAACGGATTGCAACTCAATTTATTTTCATGATCACATTTGAAGAAGCTTTAGTATTGGTTTTTAAGAATACCTCTGATTTTGGAGAGGTTAACATACCATTGGACAAAGCAAATGGAAGGATATTAGCAGAAAATATTTTTGCAGACCGTGATTTCCCACCTTTTAATAGAGCAACTAAAGATGGTATAGCATTAAATTATGACGGTGTTTCAAAAGGATTATCCCAATTTAAAATTCAGGCAATTGCTGCAGCTGGAAGCTCTCAATTAACTCTTAATAATAATAGCCTCTGTATTGAAATCATGACTGGTGCCATTTTACCAAAAAATACAGATACCGTTGTAATGTACGAACATTTAGAAATTGTAAATGGAATTGCAAGGCTTGTAAAGTCAGTTGAAAAGAGTCAAAATATTCATCCTCGGGGTAGTGATGAACGTCAAGGATCCTTGATTTTAGAAAAGGGCTTGCAAATTACTGCTGCAGAAATTGGTGTGCTTGCATCAGTTGGTAAATCGATGGTATTGGTCAAAAAGAACCCAAAAGTATGCTTGGTTTCTACGGGTAATGAATTGGTAAATGTAGATGAAATTCCCGAACAGCATCAAATCAGAAAATCTAATTCACATACCCTCAAGGCAGCGCTTTTAAATATGGGTATTGCATCTGAGATGGTTCATATCAATGATGATAAAATAGAAACTAAGAACATTTTGGAAAGTATAATAACCGAAAATGATGTGGTTTTATTGAGCGGAGGAGTATCAAAAGGAAAATATGATTATTTGCCCGAGGTTTTTGAAGAATTGAGCATAACTAAAGTGTTTCATAAAGTGAAACAACGGCCAGGAAAGCCCTTTTGGTTTGGCATTAATGAGACAAGCAATACTACAGTTTTTGGATTTCCTGGAAACCCTGCTTCTACCTTTGCCAATTTCCATATTTATTTTATCCCATGGCTTTATAATTGCCTGGGGTTTCAAACCTCAGAAATAGCAGTAATTTTAGAAGAAGAATTTGAAAACACAACAAGTTTAACACGATTCATGAGAGCTAAAGCGATACTTAAAGCAGGAAAAGTGTTTGCAAAATTTATTAATGGCAACGGTTCGGGTGATTTAACTAGTTTGGCACAATCAAATGGCTTTGTCAAAGTACCCCCCAACAAAATATACCCAAAAGGACAGGTAGTTTTTTTTATTCCAACTAGACGGATAGTATAGCATGATGCATGAACTTAAAAAAATAGTATCAGCCTATGAATCGGCAAAATCTAAAGGCATAAATTGTGTTTTGGCCACTGTTGTTGCATTAGAGGGCTCCTCATATCGCCGTCCTGGTGTTCGAATGCTTTTACAAGAAGATGGTAAAATGATTGGTGCGGTCAGTGGAGGCTGTGTAGAAAAAGAAATACTCTTACAAGCAGTTTCTGTTTTTAAAAATATGGTTCCCAAAGTAATGACCTACGACGGGCGCTATCGGTTAGGTTGTGAAGGTTTATTATATATACTTTTAGAGTCTTTTGAACCATCTCAAGAGTATTTGAATTCCTTTTGGACTGCCATTAAAAATCGAAAGCAATTTTTAATCGAAAGCCACTTTCAAAAGGAATTCAGTGAACATAACTCTTATGGTTCTATCTTTAAATTTGAAGACCTAACCAAATCGTTACAAAAATCTTTTGAACACAAAGTTGATAATCTTATTTTTTCTCAAACCTTATCACCTTGTTTTAAGCTAATTATTATTGGGGCCGAGCACGATGCTGTTCAGTTATGCGGATATGCTGCCATGACAGGATGGGAAGTTACCATAGTAGCCAACCCAAGTGAGGGTAAATCGCTGTCTGATTTTCCAGGAGCAACTGATTTTGTAAATGCAGAACCAGAAACACTTGATTTAAAAATTGATAAGCAAACAGCATTAGTTTTAATGACCCATAGCTATTCTAAAGACTTACAATTTTTGATTTCGCTTAAAAATCAGAATCCAGCATATTTTGGCTTGCTAGGACCTGCTAAAAGACGAGAAAAACTTTTTAATGAATTGATGGAAAGGGTGCCGGATATAAAAGAAGAATTTATAACTCAAATTCATGGACCTGCTGGACTAGCCCTTGGTGCTGTGACCCCACAAGAAATAGCCATTTCGGTTGTTGCTGAAATTCTTTCGGTTACAAACAAAGTACGACCAATACTATTAAAAGAAAAAGTAGGACGCATTCATAACGAATGAAAAATAAAGACAACATAGCTGTTTTAGTGCTTGCCGCGGGAAAATCATCTCGTATGAGGCAACCAAAACAACTATTAGGGTGGGGAAAAACCACGCTTTTAAATCATGCAATTGAGCAAGCTAAGGAGGTGACGCAACATGTTTTTGTTGTTCTTGGTGCTTATAAAGACATTATTAAAGTGTCAATACCCAAAGATGTGGCAATTGTCTTTAATCCCGATTGGGAGCAAGGGATGGGAACTTCAATTGCATTAGGAATCTCTGAATTACGAAAGAACCATAATTTCAATACTGTATTGATTATGCTTGCAGATCAACCGTTTCTTGACAGTAGATATCTTTGTGAACTTAAAAGGATTTTTGTGAAATCTGAATGTAAAATAGCCGCTACATTTTATGGAAAAAATAATGGTGTTCCCGCAATTTTTCACAATTCAGTATTTGACGAATTATTAAAGTTGAATAAAGACTATGGTGCTAAAAAACTTATGAAAAAATTAGCATCAGATATTAAAGGTTTGCATCCTGAAGGAAAAGAAATTGATATTGATACTTTTGAAACCTATCAAGAACTATTAATTAAATTAGAACAGTAATACTATAAAAATGAAAAAAATTGTAACCTTAATTGTATTTATAGCCTTGTTCGCAGTGAATGCTCAAGAAATGAGTTTTGAAGAGTACAATCCAAAATCTACCTTAGTCATACCTGAAAATCCAATATCAAGTGCAAAATTTAAATTTATTGACGTTCATAGCCACCAATATAGAATGGCAGGGCAAGATTTGTCTATGTTGATTGCTGATATGGATAGGCTTAATGAAGGTATTATGGTTAATTTGAGCGGGGGTTCAGGAGAAGGGCTTAGAGCAATACTTAAAAATGTAAATGATCATTACCCAAACCGTTTTGCCATCTTTGCGAATGTTGATTTTGAAGGTGTTGGAAATACCGATTGGGGAGTAAAAGCTGCTGCACAGTTGGAAGCAGATGTGAAAGCAGGCGCCAAAGGACTTAAAATATTTAAAAGTCTTGGTTTACGTTATAATGACATTAATGGTAAAAGATTGGCAATTGATGACCCACGGTTAGACCCAATTTGGGATAAATGCGGAGAACTGGGAATTCCTGTTTTAATTCATGCCGCTGACCCCAAATCATTTTGGGACCCTATGAACAGAGATAACGAACGTTGGCTCGAATTGAAAACCAGACCTCGCAGAAAACGTTCTGCTACGAATCCGGCGCCATGGCAACAAATCATTGATGAACAACATAGTATGTTCAAAAAACATCCAAAAACAAAATTTATTAATGCACACATGGGTTGGTATGCAAACGATTTAAAAAGGCTAGGGGAGCTGTTAGATGAAATGCCTAATATGTCTGTTGGTATTGGAGCTATTATCGCAGAGTTAGGTCGTCAGCCCAAACAAGCAAAAGCATTTTTTATAAAATATCAAGACCGAATACTGTTTGGAAAAGATAGTTGGAAGCCCGAAGAGTTTCCAACCTATTTTAGGGTCCTCGAAACGGCAGATGAATATTTTCCCTACTATAAAAAGTACCATGCTTTTTGGGCCATGTACGGATTGGATTTACCAGATGATGTTTTAGAGAAAGTATATTATACAAACGCCTTAAATCTTATTCCAGGTTTGGATAAGTCTTTGTTTAAAGATTAATTTGATATTTCTTCTCGATTTTTTTTAGAGGTAATTAGAGATACTTCCTGAAAAATTCCACATGAAATTTGTTTTCTAACCAAAGAAGGTTTTTTCTTTTTAGAAAGGGCTTCAATCTGTTTGTTTAAAAACTGCATGGTGTAAAAACGGATATTTAATAATCCTATTGTTTATGGTATATTAAAAAAAAATAGTCAGTTCTGTGATTTTTCTTAAAAATTAAATACTAACGAAGTATAATCAATGAATTTGAAGCAAAAGGAAGTGGTGTTTGTTAAGCTCATTAAAGAACATGAGGGGCTAATTTTTAAAGCGAGCACTATATATACTAATAATACGCAGGATCAAAAGGATTTGTTTCAAGAGATTGTGTATCAATTATGGAAATCTTTTGATTCGTTCAAGAATAATTCAAAAATAAGCACTTGGATGTATCGCGTAGCTATGAATACAGCAATAACCCAACTAAAGAAACGTAAACGTTCACCAATAGCTGAGCCCATTGAAAAAATAGTTTTAAAACAAATTGACACTAATGATTCCTCTTTTGAGGAGAAACTTAGAAAAGTTTACCAGCATATCAATCAGCTTAATGTATTAGAGAAAGGGATTATGCTTTTGTTGTTAGAAGGCAAAAATTATGAAGAAATAAGTGAGATTTCAGGATTAACATCAACTAATGTGGGTACACGAATTAATAGGATTAAGAAAAAATTAAAATCTCAAATCATAAAAAACAAATAACATGGAATTTGAGGAACTACAAGCTGCATGGGGTACAATGAATGAAGAATTAAAAAAACAAAAAAAACTAACAGACAAAATTATTATGGATATGACCAAACAGAAATATAAAAATAAATATAGCACCGCTAAAACTTTAGAGTCATTGGCTTCTATAGTATGTTTTGTGATGGGTTTTTATGTAATTGTGAACTTTGGAAAATTGGATATTTGGTATCTTCAAGTTTTAGGAATATTCACCATTCTATTTTATACCGTCTTCCCCATATTATCTCTCAATGCTTTGTTTAGGCTTAACAATTTAGACCTGTCACAAGATTATGGAGCTTTGATGGTAGATTTTAATAAACGTAAAAAATGGTTCTTATTGGTACAGCAATTGAGTATTGCGCTTTGTTTTGTCTTAGTCATTGCAGCATTACCAGTAATAGTTAAGATTTCCGACGGAAAAGACATGCTTCTTGATAGCGGCACATGGCTTTGGTATATGCCATTAGCTATGATTTTTTTAGTATTTTTTACAAGATGGGGCTATCGTTGCTATAAAAACATGACAAACTCAGCGGAACGTATTTTGACCGATTTAGAATAATTATTCTAATACCGTATGATAAACAGGCTCTTTTAAAATTAATTTATGACGTATGTGCTCAAAAATATTTACCCAGTTCATTTTTAAAATTAAAGCAGCGGTAGGAATATTGTCTTCCTCAATAGCTTGAATAATCGATTCATTTTGATTGTCAATTTGTTCATAAAATGAAGGGTCGGTAATAA
>Ga0316204_10001545_pt1 | contig 60690 bp, 56 predicted proteins | sample 6monrhotite_MG_2_FD_205661 | JGI IMG/M metagenome (GOLD analysis project Ga0316204, IMG submission 205661) | Microbial mat bacterial communities from mineral coupon in-situ incubated in ocean water Damariscotta River, Maine, United States -... | ecosystem: Environmental > Aquatic > Marine >...
GATTCAATACCCCGGCGGCATCAATGGTGACAACTCTGCCACGGCTATCAATAGAGCGGGTTTCAAGCACGCCGTTACCCAGTGTGCGGGAGATGATGTTACCCAGTGCATCATAAGTAATGGTTGAGGCCAGATTCACAGGTGATCCGTTGGCACTGGCATCGACTGAACCGATACGACCTGCTGTATCATAGTTATACGTCACCACGCGGCCTGTTGGATAGGTGAGACTGGCAAGGCGGCCTGATGCATCGTAGGTGTAGGCCAATGTCAGGGTGAGTGTACTTCCTGTCGGTTTCCATGCGGCAGAGGTGACACGGCCCATCGTGTCATGCGTATAACTCGTGATGCCCGCAACATCGGTCATGTTGTTTAACCGACCTGCAACGTCATAAGCAAAACTCACATTGCGCGATGGATCAGCTGCGTAGCTGATGCCTGTCATACGATGATTGGCATCATATGTATAACCGGTCACCACACTGAGGCCATCAACCTTGGCGATCAGATCACCGGCTGCATTATAATTGTAGGTGGTGAAGCCTCGGTCACTCGAGGTCTCCTGAACCAGTCGACCTGCCACATCAAAGGCAAAGGTGGTGGTCACACCATTGGCAGCCGTGCTACGAATCAGACGATCTGCTGCATCATAGGCATAGGTAACAATCTCGGCATTGGCATTGGTGACAGCAATCAGGCGTCCCAGTTCATCATACGTGTTGGTGCTGACTTTGCCTGCTTCATCCGTGGCAGTGAGCAATCTGCCCACCATATCATAGCTGTTTGAGCTGGATGTGGCATCGGCATGGGTGGTCGAGACCAGACGACCATCGCCATCATAGGCCATCGTTTCTCTGAATGCAGAGATGCCTGCTGCATCGAGCACATCACGGGCTGTCAGGTTGCCCTTCGTATCAAAGGTGGAACTCACCGTTGTACCATCCGGGCGGGTGACCGAGACAGGGCGATGTTCCACATCATAAGTATAAGTGGTGATCAATCCGGCACTGTCGGTGCTGGAGACCAGATCACCGGTTGCATCATAGGTGTTAGAAGTGCCCGTGCCATCGGCATAGCTCACAGAGAGAACACGATCACGAACATCATAGGTATAAGTCGTGCTTGCTCCTGACTCATCGGTGAGCGAAACAATCCGGCCCGCACCATCATAAATCATACTGCGGGTGGACAGGTCAGGGTTGGTGATCGAGGCCACCTGACCAAACAAATCATAGGTGTAGCTGGTGATATTACCTGCGGCATCCGTCACCGATGCCAATGTACCATCAATATTCCAGATGTTTGTGATCGTGTTACCCAAAGGATCTGTACTGGTCAGCCTGCGACCATTCACGTCATAGGTATAGCTTGTGCTGTTACCCAGACCATCCGTCATGCTCGCAACATGCCCTGCACCATCATAGATATACGTCATAATGCGGGATACAGCCGTGCCAACAGCTTCTGTGCTGGTCAATATCCGACCATTGGCATCGTACGTATAACTGTTCGAGATGCCCAGCTTGTCTGACTCACCAGTGAGTAACCCTGTTGCTGGATCAAGGATAAAGTCTGTTGCACTACCACAGTTACATGAACTGTCAGATACGGAGGTCACCGAAGGAATACCGTTCACGGTTGTCACCGTGTAGACGCGTACCGTGCCATCACTCTCGGTTACAGATACTGTAGCATCGGCATTGTAGGTAACCGTATCGCTATAACCACTCAGTGGAAGTGAAGAGAGAATTGCACGATCCTGTGCATCATAGGAAATCTCTTTGTAAACACGGCCTGCCTCATCAATTACCTGTGTCAGATTGTGAATATCATTTGTATCAGCATAAACATATTGGCGTGACGTACCATCAGGATATGTCACAGAGATCAGGTTGTTGTTTACATCATAAGCATAAGCCCAAACACGACCGGTCGGGCCGGTGATTGTGGAGATATGACCATTCACATCTACCGCAATCGATACACTACGACCAAATGGGTCAGTGATAGAGCCAAGATTACCATTCACATCATAAGCAACAGTAGTTGACTGACCATCTTCACTGTTCAGTGAAACAAGTTTACCCGAGGCATCAAAATCAGCGTAAGAACCATTGTGATGGGTGTAGCGGAAGCCCCAAAGCGTTGCGACAACTGTCTCATCAAAACGTTCAAGCTGGCGGACATACGTGCCCGTGCCGTTGTCATTGAACGTCATCAGCTTGCCACCTGCACGGCGAATGGTGATCTGACCTGCTACAGGCGGTGTTAACGCCCAGCCATAGCTCCATGTCCAGCCGTAACCCATATATCCATTGTGATTAGATTGCGAGTGATAACTGCGCCCAACGTTCAAACTTCCAATCGAAAAATCATTTTCTGAATGCTCTTTATTGCCCGTAGCCAGACGAATCGGGTTCGATGTTGTCTGGTTGCTATTAAGTGAACACCCCCCACCAGCACCAGGCTCACCTGATGGGCCAGCTGGCGCACCACTACCAGGATTTGTATCCGGCCCGCCGGGGGTGGATTGTGGAATGTCCACTAACGGTGTAGGTGGTGCAACGACTGTAATCGCAACTGGTGAAATATTGACAGGCTGTCCAGCTACGGTGCCAGAAGCTGTAAGTGAATGGTTACCAAGAGGCAACCCCGTTGTTGGAATTGAGACAGCATAGTTACCTGGCCCATTGATGGTGAGGATTTGAGATGCACCTCCCAAATGCACAGTCACACTGCCTGTGAAAGCACACGTTGCTGTGCTGCTTATATTCAATGTGCCGCTTACGGGTACACCCGATTCAACAGCGGTAGAATTTACAACAAATATCGCGGTATAGCTCGCAGCCAATACCTGCGCTGATGCGAAAGCCGAATTAGTAGTTCCTGCTGCCGTAGTCACTGCTGCTGTAAAGTTCATCGTTTGGCCGGCAAGGCCCGTAGCCAAATAGCCATTTGGCAGTCCAAAATCAGTGAATGAGAGTGTGGCCGTCTTGCCTGTGAATGGCGCAGTAGCAGATGTGCCATCAGGCAGTGTCAATATCACCGTACCACCATTGGGGGCAGGATCATTGGATGTCACCGTGATCGTACCTGTTTCAGGCTCACATTCACTCAAAGAGGGTTTAGCAAGATTCATCGAAATGGCAGGTTTGGGGTTACCAATTGTGAAAGTAAGAGTTGCCTGTGCAAAGTCTGCGCCTTCTATTTGTCTCTGGTTATATACAGGAGCGCCACACACTCCTGCATAAATATCACGCATAAACACTGTAACGGTATGTGTTGTACCAGACGGCATTCCTGCAATATTTACCCACGTCGAAAATGTCCCTTCGGTGTTTAAGCTAGTGTTTCCCCATACATCTCTGGTTAAATGGGCAAGAGGATACGAGTTTGTGGTTTTTGATATGCCATCAACTTTATAATGAAGCTTAGCGAACGTGTTAAACCAGTCTCCCCAGCTATGATGAGTAGGACTGTAACTTCCTGGATAGTTTACTCCCCAAGCTCTACAAATTGCCGCTTCAGGGCCAAAGCCGCCAGTGGGGCTATTATCTGAAGTTAGCAGATAAGTCCCCTTAATTAAAAAACTGGATTGAGTGTAAAATGTCTGAGTTGCATCCTGAGAGGTAATATTTACAGTGCCTGTCGCAGCAGATACTATATATGGAGACAAACACAGAAATAAAAAACCTGTAAATTTGCATAGCCACCAACGGTTACTAAAAAAACACTGAAACATATCAACACCCCTTCCCAAAAAAATAATTATTAGAAAAAAGAGACATCACCCTTTTATCCAGCCTGCTGCAATACGGGTTATTTAAATATGAATTAGCTTGATGCAAAATGTCATCCCCCTCTCCCAAGAGTTATTTAGACGCCTCAGTGAAAAGCAACCGGAGAGGAATGTCAAATGACAATACCACGCATGAGAGAAAAACAGCGCTAAAAAAGGCTCTACACCCCCTGCATTTATCACGTTCATGGCACACTGGCCGGTGTTGTCATGTTAATATTTTACAAATAGGGAACGACTGAATTAGGCAAACTGAGAAAAACATGTCTATACTCATTCGTTCAGGGGTTCATAAGGATGCAAGGAAGGGCATCTTTTTGTGACGACACCCCATGTAGGAAGGCAAAAACTAAAAATTCACTCCCAGTAAAAATGCACGGCTTATTTGCTAGGCATCTGCATACCAACAGGGTGTTTTTTTTGTTTTAATTAAGGGGCGAAGGAAACAGCAGATGCGGCACGAGGTAAGGGGGGCGTGAAAACGGGAGGAATCCCGATTGGGTATAGTGACCCCATTGAAGATGAAATTTTCATCAAGGTTTCCTTTTCATCTTATGCGGACTTACAACAGGCCCAACAACTACTTTCTACAATCAAATGTGTTGTCAATGTCGGTCATCCTGAGAAAAATAACCATAGGGTACCTGTCGAAGGTTGCCATTATCCCACATCTGAAAGATTGTCTGAGCGAGAAAAAGAGATGTTACTTCTTCTGGCCAAAGGTTTTAGCTATAGCGAATCAGCCTCATTCTTGGGCTGTAGTATTTCAACCATTCAAACGCATGTGAAACGGACCTACCGTAAACTTGGTGTTAATTCACGATCCGAAGCTGTCTATGAAGCACTTCAACTTGGCTTGATCGATATTTAAAAAAGTGCTGTATAGTGCATCGCTGTCGATTTCATATCGATCAACAATCATCCTGAATGCAGTCAATTTGAATATAATTGATGAACATTTAAGCCTCATCCAGATCAATTTTTTCAGTGTTTCTCTAACTGTCCCATGAATATGGGACATTTCTATTTCTCAATAAAACCTACTGTTTGCCTCCTCTGACGGGGCATGACACTCCCCGAATCAGCAGAAGGCTTCAGCAATATGCTGACGTATATTTTCGAGGTAAGGGTGGAGCGATTGGATCGCAGATTTACACTTCAAGACAACGTAGTCTGGCATGATGGCATGCTGCTCACAGCAGAACATTTCCGATGTTTGTCAGAGCGTATGGAAGGCGTTGCCTTTTACCACGCTGAAAACCGCTCGCCATTCAATTGGGGTATCCGTTCACTTATTCTCGATGCAAGTCAGATTGAGCAAGGACTTTTTGTTATCGAAGCACTCGATGCTGTACTGCCTGATGGCACGATTATACAGCATACATCTGATCATCCGCTATCGCTGCAACTCATGCCCGGAAATACCAAGGATGGTGAACTGCTTATCTCTCTCGGCATCAGCTCTGCTCAACTGGAAGGCACTGATAAAGAAGCTTTCTACGAACATCAACCCGGACACGACCCGACAGATGCGCAGGATGCCGATGCAAGCCCTGTCATTCTCTACAAACCTGAACCATCACTTCATCAGGTGCGTGAAGCCGAACCGCTTGGTAACCGGCTCATTATCGGACGTGTACGCCTTCGTGATGGTGCTTTCACGTTAACTCAATACTGTCCGCCCAGTCTGCGCTTAGACAATAGCAGCTTCCTGTGGGAAGAGATTGACATATTACTCTCCGAAGTACGAAAAAAAGCGTGGCATCTGAGAAAAATACACAACGAGACACGCCCCACAGGGCTGGATCAAAAAATGGAGCGAAGGCTTGTATTGCACGCGCTCACATCAGGCCTGCTTACGTCAGAAGCGATTCTTAAAATTGAAATTTCTCACCCTTATGACCTCTACCTCTCTCTGTGCAGCATGTTGGGTCAAATGGATGTCTTACGCGATGAGGCATTGCCCCCCATTCTTCGTCCTTACAACCATCACGATATTTATGCCTCATTCAAAGAGGTGACAACCCATATTCATCTGATTCTTGAGAGTCTCTCCGGCAGCCGTTATAACATCCATCAGTTCGACAAAGATCAAAGCACCTTCCGTCTGGTTATGCAGGAGAGGTGGCTAAAACAGCCGCTTATCCTTGCCATTTCATCTGAAAATCAGGATCGAAGAATGGAAGTTGTTCGCTGGATGATGGATTGTCTGATCGGAAACCCACAACAGATGCAACAGATGAAGCGAACCCGGACACTCGGGGCCAAGCGGACGCTTGCAAACCATGCACTGCCCAATCTAAATCGCCCGGATCTTGTCTTTTTCACCATTGAGCCAACTCAAATGCATACAGGTGAAGAGCTGGTCATTGCCAACTACACCTCTCAGGTTCCACCACCTGACTTCATTCAGCTCTACATGGGCGATGAACGGGGCGTGCGATGAGTGCACCTGACCCATGGCAGCAGCACCTTATCCACTGTTTTCACAACCTCTATTTTCGTCTGGAAAAGCTGAAAAACGAGTTGGAAAAGACCCGCAACCTCAAAGAAGTTCGTCGCAAAGTGATCAATGAAATCAAACGGATGCATGGCATCGTCAATCAATACAAAGGTAACACCTCCAAGGAACAGAGAAATGAGGTCTCCTACGTGATGACGGTGTTTGCCGATGAGATGATGATTTACAGTCGTTACAGGGAGAGCCTGCGCTGGGAAGATCACCTTCTGGAAGAACTTTTCTTTCAGAGTCACCGGGCGGGAAACCGTATTTTCAGGCGCATCGAACATCTGATACGTAACTACAATGACAACGACCTTGGTATGATCTCAATCTATTTCCTGGCCATTGCCCTTGGCTTTAAAGGACAATACAGAGACAATAACAAACAAACGCTGAGCCGCACACAGACCCGGCTCTACCGGCTCATTCGCAGCACCGATCCAACATTCCCGCATGAGATGAGTCGCCTGTTTCCACAGGCATATAAGCATTCGCACACCAACAATCCGACCCATCAACCCGGGAATTTCAAAATTTTCTACCTGCTCACCATCGCTGGTTTTATCGCTGCTTTTTCCGCTTATCTATTCTTTTCGAACGATCAGTCACTTCAAATACTGACCGAGATGGCGGCAACGCTGGTAGAACTTATCTGGGAAAATCGTATTTTTATCTCACTGCTTGTCTGCATTGTACTTATTGCCATGTTGCTGGGCAAAATCTGTTTCTATTCCATCTCATCATTTTCCAGATTTTTCTACATGCGTCTGGCATTGAGAAAGCTCTTCTCCATGCTTCGCTCAGATATACACACGCTTGATACAAAACTGCACTGTCGACACGACCTGTCCCACCATCTTTTTCTTTATGCCGAACAGCAAAAGGAAAATGAAACCACACCTTCGTCTGCTGCCACTCAAATGACCTCTCAAAGACAGCTCGTTCAGAAATCCGGCATGAAACTGGTCAGTAGCCATGCCGTGGATATGGAAGTCGGCAATCAGCAATTTTGTGGTTATTCTCTGTTCAGTCAGGGAGCCATTATCGACCTCCCACTCAAAAAAGATCACAGCTTATCAGGTGATCTCTTCTTCTTTAACATGCTCAAACATCTGAAACGGCTTCGTCCCAACAGACCTGTGGACAGCCTGTTAGTCAGCATGCCCTATCAGTTATTAATTCCCCCAACACCCGCTCCCGGTGCGCCCGATGCCCCTGAGCTCAATGCGCCTTCTGGCGATACCGAAGATGCACTGCTCGGCTGGGTGGATGTACTCAATCGGAAAATTCGTCTAATTCAGCAACAGGCACAGATTAACCTGCCAGTCTATATTGTAATCACCGGCTGTGAGCAGATCGAAGGTTTTAAAGAGTTTGTCAGCCGGATTCCCACTGAATATCGTGGACAGATATTTGGCTGGTCCAATCCGGACAGCTATTTTGCCTATGGCAGAGAAGATTATGCAAACGATGCATTCAATTATCTCAGAAGCCGCCTGATACAGATTCAGTTTCATCTCTTCTCATACGCACAGGATGATCTTCTCAATCAAAAAATCATCCATTTCTCCAGACGGTTTTCGGCATTGGAAAGGCCACTTTCTAAAATCCTCAAAGCCTTGAGCCAACGTTCGCAAGCTATCAACGGCGAAATATTTTTCTTCCGGGGGCTCTACTTTAGTGGCATGGGTCAGGATGTCAGAAGCAAAGACAGCAATCTTTTTATTCGCTCCCTGATGCAGGAAAAAGTACTTCCCGAATCAGCTTTGGGCACGCATTACCTGCCAACGCGTTGGCAGCGAATCACACTGCCCTGGGCTATTTTTAGTGGGAAAAACATCTCATGAGTAGCCTACAAATCATGACCGAATTCGACTACCAACAACTGCCTGCCGAAGTACTGCTACAGCCCATCAAGGGTGAGATACGGGTAGGCACATGCCAGCGCTACGATGCTGTTTATGACCAGGTGAGAGAAGCGATTCGCGCAGACGCCAACACCCTGCCAAAAGAGCTGCTCGACCATGATGCCAAACAGGCCAACTGGCAGAGTGCTACGCAGATATGTCTCCATACATTGGAACATCTGAGCAAAGATTTACAGATCGCTGGCTGGTTGGCACTGGCGGAGTTACACACCCATGGGTTTTCCGGTTTTAAAGAAGGTATACAACTGCTTATTGAGCTCTCTGAACACTACTGGGATGACATTCATCCCACTTCGCCAGATGACCCTGAGATCCGTCTTGCCCCATTTGTCTGGATGGAAACAAAGATACCCATGTATCTCTACCGCATAAACCTGACGCCCTATCAAAACAGCATCGAACAGCGGCACACCGAAATCAATAACTTGGCAAGCCTGATCCGCATGAAAAACGACAATGAAAATGAAGCAGATGATGCCCATAGCTTATATCTGAAAGCAGCCTTGCATGCACCTACCGGATTTCATCAGACGATGGATGAAAACATCCAGGAACTGCTGACGCTATTCGACAAGTTGAAAACGCTTATTCACCAAAAACATGGCCCGGAGGCTCCAGTCTTTTCTGAAATTTTTCAGTTACTGGAACATATCCGCCTTATTAATCAACAGGCTCTGACCACGCACACAGAAGATGAAGTGGAACAGGCCAGCACACATCAGGAAACCAAAACCATACAGCATGATGAAAACCTCACTGTCGAACTTGACGAGGTTTTTGCCAAACTGGATGAAATTTCAAGTTTTCTGATTCACACCGCTCCCGGATGCCCAACAGGCTATCTGGTTCAACAGGCGGTGAACTATCGATCAACTGATGTTCGCGAAATCATCGATTCGCTTCCATTTGGCACGTCCCTACGTGATCAGTTGCTCACAATTGGTCACGAACCAGAAAGAGATGCTACGCATCAACCATATCAACCTTTAATTGGAGGAAATACAAATGAGTGAAAGTCAGCAACATAAACTGGACAGGGTAAGACCCCCACGGGTACAGATCACCTATGATGTCGAAATCGGTGATGCCATTGAGAAAAAAGAGCTGCCGCTGGTAGTCGGTATGATGGCCGACCTCTCAGGCGACAACAGTGGCAAAGAGGAGATATTAAAAACCCTGAAAGAGCGGAGCTTTATCGAGATTGATCGCGATAACTTCTCCAAAGTGATGGATGCCCAGCAGCCTGCGCTGGAGGTCAAAAGCGCAGACTGGTTAACCAAACACGAACTCGGTATGACCAAAAGGATCGAAGAGCTTGCCAAAAAGGCAAAAATGATCGGTAAGGATGCCGCTTATGTCTTTACCATGCGTGGCTGTGACAAACTGCTCGAAGGTTTTGTCGCGACCCTGAGCGATAAAGACAAAATGTTACCGGGCATGTTTGGCCTAAACCAGATGATCGGCGAGTATGGTGAACTGGACCATGCCGTTCAGGACTTTCTTGAACTGATGGTACGATTCATGAAAACCTATCAACCCCTGCACGCCGAACTCGAAGACGCCTTCCATAAAGGTGTTGTCGATACGCTGTCAAAAATGATTGCCAGTATCGGCACAGGCAAAGTATCGGATGATTATTTAACTGCCCTGACAGCACTCAAGGCCAGTTTCACACCCGACAATGCCATGTTCAAGTTGCGTTTTCATTCCGTCGATGACTTCTCGCCTCTGGCGATCATCAAACAGCATGATGGCCTGACCACATGGCTACAGAAAAAACGGAAACTGACCGATCTTCTGCATAAACTTGATGGAAGCCCGGAACTGCTGGAGACCGTTAAGGGCCTGGTCGATGGCACTGCAAAAGCCGTCGATATGGCAGCCATTGATAAAACGATGCCTGATGCAACCGACTTCCAAAAGAGCTATGTCTTAACATCAGTGACTGAATTTCAGGAAGCTGTGAAAGATGGTTTTCTATCGGTGGCGATCTATAAAGATAAAGACACAACCGACTTTATCTTTGAGACAAGCTACTTGATCAACATTCTTGTGGATCGTATTGCCGATATCAATGAACGCCTCACCAACCAAATCAATGCGATTCTTCACAACGATAGCTTCCAGAAGCTGGAAGCATCATGGCGGGCACTTTTTTTTCTAGTCAGCAACACTGAGACAGGTACAAGGCTCAAACTGCGCCTGTTAAATGTATCCAAAAACGAGTTGCAGAATGATCTGGAAAAAGCGACCGAATTTGACCAGAGCCAACTGTTCAAGAAGGTCTATGAAGCCGAATACGGCACCTTTGGCGGCCACCCCTACAGCCTGCTACTTGGTGATTTCGAATTTGGCAGAAGCTCTCAGGACATCGCTTTGCTTACACTCATATCAGGCGTCGCTGCTGCAGCACATGCGCCCTTTATCAGTGCAGCGGCTCCCGGCCTGTTTGATATGGCAAGCTTTAGCGAGCTGGCTGTCCCACGTGATCTCAGCGGCCTGTTTGAAAGTCAGGAGCTAATCAAGTGGAATGCGTTCAGAGATACGGAGGATTCACGGTATGTGTCGTTAATCCTGCCGCATTTTTTGATGCGTCTGCCCTACGGCCCCAATACTCTGCCCGTAGATGGTTTCGATTTCACCGAAGATGTCGATGGTAAAGATCACGATAAATTCCTCTGGGCCAATGCGGCTTATGCACTGGTGCAACGTATCACCGATGCTTTTGCCAAATATAGCTGGTGTGCTGCTATTCGTGGTATGGAAGGCGGCGGTGTGGTCTCAGATCTGCCCGCCTATCTCTTCACCACCGATTCAGGCGATCAGGTTCTCACCTGTCCCACCGAGGTAGCCATCACCGACCGTCGTGAGAAGGAACTCAGTGACCTTGGTTTCATCTCACTGGTACACTGCAAAGGTATGGACTTTGCCGCCTTCTTTGGTGGCCAGACCGCGCAGAGACCAAAAAAATATGATCTGGCAGAAGCCACTGCCAATGCACGTCTTTCTGCCGTATTGCCCTATATTCTCGCCTCATCACGCTTCGCTCACTACATGAAGTCGATCATTCGCGACAAGGTCGGTGGCTTTCTCACCGCAGATAATGTCAAAACCTACCTGAACCGATGGATCGGTGATTATGTACTGGGTAAAGATGATGCAGGTCAGGAGGTCAAGGCCAGATATCCGTTGCGTGAAGCACGGGTAGACGTGTTCGAAATCCCTGGCAAACCCGGCTGTTACACTGCTGTGGTCTACCTGCGCCCTCACTTCCAGCTTGAAGAATTGACCACATCCATTCGTCTGGTAGCCGAACTGCCAGCGCCTGCTGCGTAATCGATTACTGACGGCTCAATTGCTGACAACATATTAAAAACAGATAACGGAGATTTAAAATGGGAACACATTCGTATATGAAGATTGATAGCATTGATGGAGAATGCTCAGCCGAAGGACATACAAAGGAGATTGAGGTGCTGTCGTGGAGCCACGGCTTCGCGCAGCCCACATCTTCTGTCCGGGCATCATCCGGTGCCACGGTCGAGCGAGCACATCACGGTGATTTAAGCGTCACCAAATATCTCGACTCTGCCACCGACGATCTGCTTAAAGTGATCTGGACAGGTAAACAGATCAAAGAGATCACCATCAGTTGCTACCGTGCAGACGGTGATGATAGTAATAAACCGGTGGACTATCTTGTCATCAAGATGGAAGAGGTGATCCTCTCCAACTACAGCGTATCGGGCGGCGCTGGAGATCTGCCAATCGAAAATCTATCTTTAAATTATGGCAAGGTAACCTACACCTACAAACCACAGAAAGAATCAGATGGCACCGCCGGAAGCGCGCAACCGATCTCCTGCGACCTGGTAACAGGAAAAGTAGCGTAACGAGGCAAATTAAACGTGGTTCAGACATGATCGAGACAGGCTAAACAGGATGCCCCAACATCTGATACGAACGTCGCTGTTTGATCGACTTATGGATGACTTTCCAGAAGCGCAAAACGAGTTTGCAACGCTCAATGCCTACGACGAAAGCCGTTATAAAGCGAGTGTGCTGCGTGATATCAGCTGCCTGTTCAATACGCGAAGTTCACGACCTGTGCAAAGCTACAAAAGCGAGCCGCTTACCGTACTGGATTATGGCATCCCAGACCTTGCTCACTATTCATTGGCAAGCACTGATGACCAGCAACACCTGGCACTGTTGTTTCGTAGGGCAATACAGGCTTTTGAGCCACGTTTATGTAATCCAGTGATTGTGGTTAACAGCTCACCCCTGAATGAAAAACGTCTTGAGATTCACATTCAGGGACGGCTGATACACGAGAAAGGAGAACTCTATATGACGTTTTTAACAAGTCGGCAGACTGGCTATGACAGTTGGGCGATTCATGAGCTTGAAGGCGGATAGACGTGAAAACTGATAGTCGGCTGGACTACTACCAGCGCGAAATATCTTACCTGCGGGAGAGTGGCAAACAATTTTCAGCCCACTATCCCAAAGTGGCAGCGCGTCTTGATCTGAGCATGGAAGCCAGCAGAGACCCCCATATTGAGCGTATGATCGAGTCTTTTGCCTTTCTCACCTCCCGCGTCCGACAGGAGATGGACGACGAACGTGAAAGAGTTGCCGACATGATTCTGAGCGTCGTGCACCCCCAGCTTTCAACCCCGTTACCCGCTATCTCTATCGCACAATTCAACCCCGCAAAGGTTGGTCCGCCCACGCATATTCCACGCGGACATATGTTGGTGAGCGAAGGCTTCAACGGCAAGAAGTGCCACTTCCAGACTTGCTTTGATGTCGATACATGGCCACTGGAAATTTTCTGGGCAAATCTACTCCCCGCCGATCAGTTTGATGGGCCACTGCCATCACAAAACGGTGAGGTACTGCACCTTAAAATTCGTCTGAAAAAAGAAACGCCCGAAGCCCCACCAGCCAAAAAACCGTTACCTGTTCAACAGCTCCGTATTCACCTCGAAGGTGAATCACGCACCACCCATGCACTGCATGAGATGCTCTTTTGTCATCTTGAAAAAACATTTATCCGTGTGGATGGCGGCCCGCTGCAAGCCCATAAGCTGCGCCCACAACCTGTTGGATTCAGTGAAACAGAGACCGTGCTCCCCCACCCGGAGAACGCACACCCCGGCCTTGGTCTGTTGCAGGAGTATTTTGCCTTTCCTGAAAAATTTCTCTTTTTTGATCTGGAAATACCGGAGTTACTGGGTGCCAAAGAGCATCTGGAGCTGTTCTTCTGTCTGAAACCTTCAAGATACAACAATCTCGAGATCAGCCGGGATATGTTCCAATTGGCTTGTACGCCGGTGATTAATCTTTTTCGCCAGCGTTCCGAGCCGATCCGAACCGGAGAGTACAAACTTGAATACCCCGTTGTGCCGGATCAATATCAAAACGACAGCATTGCTGTTCATTCGATTTTATCGGTATCCACTACCGACAAAAAAGGACCCAACCTTCTCCAGCCCTATCTCGGCTCCCGTCACCATGAGCAGGCGAGTCAGGCTGGCCTCTACTGGCTGTCACACAGAGAAAACGGAGTCGGCACATCGGGTTATGACAGCGTCACGATTTCACTCGTTGATGATGCACTGGCCACAGCCAGCTCTGTGAGCAAAACGCTTTATGCCGATACCCTGTGTACCAACAGAAACTTGCCTGAAGGTCTGCTGCCCGGTAACCCTCTCTTCTCCGAAAACAGTCTGCCGGGCATGGATATTTCACTGCGCAGGAAACCGACCCGACAGGTTGCCCCGCCGCAAGGAGACAACCGACACTTGCTGGTCTCTGCGCTCTCACTGAATTACCTTTCAATCGTATCTGGTGAACAGGGGCTTTCCGCACTCAAAACGCTGCTCAAGCTCTATAATTTTGAAAAGAGCGAAGCTGCATCAGCACAAGTGGATGGTATCTGCGGACTGACATCTCGCCCTGCCCTGATGCGCATGCGTGGAAATACTGGCAGCAAGGCATGGCCACAGTTTAGTCGCGGCATCGAAGTGGAACTCACTTTTGACGAGGAAAATTTCGCAGGCGATAGCGCCTTTCTTCTCGCCTCTGTATTAAACCGCTTCTTTCCCATGTATGCCGCAATCAATACGCCCACGCAGCTTATGATTCGTCGTAAAAAAGATCAGACAATATGGAAGCTATGGCCACCCAGATGCGGCAAACGAATTCTTTTATAGCCAGTCAAATCTCTGAAGAGGCGTTCCGTTTCGACTTTTTTCAAGCCGCGCGCCTGCTTGAATTGATCTATGCCGTCCCGCAGGAGAACCGCGCTGAAACTCTTGCTAAAGATGCTTCCAGCAAGGCGTATATCGCGCCATCACCGATACGCTTTCGATCACACATAGGACTCGCCTTCCCAGCCAGCCAGTTGGCCGAAGTGAACCTGCCTGCGCATGAGGGTGAAGCCGTTGAGATGGTGGTGAACTTTTTCGGACTGGCCGGTATTTACGGGCCACTGCCTTACCACATCACAGAAACGATTCTTGAGAGTGAAAAAAAACATCCCGGCAAAAGCGCCTACAGGGAATTCCTCGATATTTTCAACCATCGACTGCTTGAACTTCGTTATCAGATTCGAAAGCTGTTTCGCCCAGGTTACCAACCCGGCATACGGCGTAACGATATACTGCACACCACACTCTTCTCCCTGCTCGGTATCAGCCCGATCGAGTTTCGTGATCGTATGGCTATCAGTGATAACAGCCTGCTTCGCTACGCAGGACTTCTGGCCAACCGTGTACGTTCTCTGTGTGGACTGGAAAGCATGCTCGCCGACTATTTTCAGGTCCCGGCCGAAGGCAGGTCACTCACGGGAGGATGGTACCCCCTGCAAACAGAGCAGCAGTGCCATATCGGCAGCGAAGGACAAAACAACCGGCTGGGTGATAATGCTGTGATCGGCAGCCGGGTTTGGTGTCAGGAGGCTGCGTTTGAGATGCACCTTGGGCCAATGAACTGGGATGTATTTCTCAGTTTTCTGCCTGTTTCCGGTGCCAAAGCCTTCCCGGCGCTATTGGATCTGACACGCGCCTACGCAGGTTTCGATCTTGATTATGATCTTATCCTCAAACTTAATACGGATCAGATTCCTGCACAGGGCATGGGCAAAGCAGGCAGCAGGCTCGGCTGGAACGCACTGCTGCCCGGTATCAATCCGACAACAAAACATATTGAGGTACGGCTTGGTTCTGAATTATGGCGACAGGGTACACCCGGAGTGGCGACACATGGCTGAATCTGAAAAGGTATACCTCTATCTCACGACCCCGATCGATGCTTCAGAGCGCAAGTTCTCACTACTACAACTGGAGGGGAGCGAACAAATTTCTGGCCTGTTTCACTATCGGCTGACGCTGAGCAGCAGCGACGAAAATATTGATTCGACAAAACTTCTGGGCAAGCAGGTCAGCGTCACCATTGAGAGTTACAATGGCAACAAACGCCAGGTCAACGGCATCGTCAACCGCCTGATTCAGGCAGACAGCGACAACCTGCACACCACCTATTTCATGGAGTTGGTGCCGTGGTTCTGGCTGCTCTCACAAACATCTGACTGCCGTATTTTTCAAAATCAGAAAATCCCCGACATTCTTGCTACGGTGTTTAATGACTTTGATGACGCCAGCTTTGATGATCGCACCAGCGCCGCCTACCCGGAAACCGTCTACTGTGTTCAATATCGGGAGTCCTGTTTTGATTTTGCCTGTCGCCTGATGGAGGAGTCGGGCATCTTCTACTTTTTTGAGCATGCTGATGGTAAACACAAACTTATACTGGCCGATGACAAAAGTGCTCACAGCGACTGTCCGGGCATTCAGGCCGCGACGCTGACAAAGAGCAACAAAGAAAACGATGAAAGCATCAGTCACTGTGCCTTGCAGACGCAGATGACAGCCAACCAGTTCGCCAGCACAGATTATAATTTCGAGACACCCGACGTGGATCTGAGCGGTACAACCCCTGCACCGCAGGGTGCTGCCCTGAAGGTGTATGACTATCCGGGTCGTTTCAGTAAAACGGCTGACGGAACCGCTATCGACAAACTTCGGCTTCAAGCTTCTCAGTTGCCACAAAAACTGCTGACCGGCACGGGCCAGTGCCGAGCTTTTGTCAGCGGTTACAGCTTCACCCTCAAAGGGCATGAACGCAGTGACATGAACACATCTTATGTCTTAAAAAGTCTCTCCATCACAGCCGGTCAGAGCGGTTATCAAAACAGTTTTGAAGCATTTCCTGCCGATGCTATCTTTCGCCCGCCTATCATCACGCCAAAACCACGGATTCACGGCAGCCAGACCGCTCTTGTGGTTGGCAAGGCGGGTGAAGAGATATGGACCGATAAATACGGGCGCATCAAGGTGCAGTTCTACTGGGATGCACTTGGCGAAAAAAATGAAAAAAGTTCATGCTGGATCCGTGTTGCTCAAGCCTGGGCAGGCAAAGGCTGGGGCACACTCTTCACACCCCGTATGGATGCTGAAGTCATTATCAGTTTTCTGGAAGGTGACCCCGACCGCCCCATTGTGACCGGCACCGTCTACAACGCATCACAAACCGTGCCCTACGCCCTGCCCGACAAACAGACCACCAGCACCATACTCACTCGCTCATCCAAAGATGGAAGTGCCGGTAATGAACTGCGTTTTGATGATACCAAAGACGCCGAAGAGCTCTACTTTCATGCCCAGAAAGATATGAATGTGCTAATCGAAAATGCGCGCACAGAAACCCTCAATGAGGGTGATGAAACGCTCACCATCAAAAAAGGAAACCGCACTGAAACCATCAATGAAGGCAATGACTCACTGACCATTGATAAGGGAGACCGAAGTGTTGAAGTAAGCAAGGGAAAAGAGACCCACAGTGTGAAGTCAACCCGTGAAGTGACCGTGACAGATAACGAGACACACACCAACAAAGCCGATTTCACGCAGAAGGTGACAGGAAACTATTCGCTCACCATTGATGGGACACTCGATATCAAGGTGACAGGCAATATCACCATTAACGGCCAACAGAACATCACCAGCAAGGCAGGCATGAATATAGAGAATGAAGCAGGCGTCAGCATGACCAACAAGGCCAGTGCATCGATGACCAACGATGGCGGCGGCATGATGGAAAACAAGGCCGGCATCATTAAACTGAATTAGGACTTTGCACTATGGCACTTAAATACAGGGTTCATGCAACCATCGACAACGTTCTGGACTGCGACTACAGCACCATGGATGCAGATGCAGCGTTCACAGATATCCACGCTGCTCTGGGCGGGGGAACAACACCAACAGCTGTCGCATTTATGGCAAAGAGAGTTGAGGTTACAGCCGTCCTAACCGAATGGATTGGTGTATCATCCTCCAGAGTGATACGTGCCATCGGAGGGGAACAGGCCCACAATCGCACCTACTATTCAAAAGAAAATATCGCGCGTGCACTCATGGGGGAAACAGGTTCAGCAGACAACCTTGCTGTTGAAAATGGGCTGGCAACTGCAGCACTGATCAGTGCTACCCTGAAAGCAAATCTAACTGCCGTGGTAAGAAAAGTATATTTAATGATGATGGGTCATATGAATCAAGATGAGAAAAGTAATATTCTCTCAAACTGGTACAAAGGTAAATATTTTCCCTGGTATTATATTGGTTTTACTGGTGGTTTCAAAGATGCACTTGAAAACCCTGCCACCTACACAACAGGTGCGCTTATCGCAGTGCTTCATGATGTCACGGATGTGATGTGGGACAGTCCCCGACTTCGATTTGCAGTCACTGTACCTGCGCCAAAATGTCAGGCATCTGTCTATGTTTATCCCGGCCCTCTTGAAGTTGCCCCGATCCACACCGTAAAGCGACCCCTGACAAACACTGCCGATTTCAGACACCAAACAGGCACCCTGAAAGAGGATCGGGAGATCATCGAAAGTGCCAGAGCAGCAGGCATGCCAATCTGGGCTGGCCCTTCTTTCACAACGGCCAGGTTCATGGAAATGGCTTTCAGAGCAGGCTGTAACGTGGCGGAATTAGAGGCTCTGGCCTGGGGCCTCTTTGCATTCTGGACAAATGAATACTACACCTCTCAAACGCCGATACACCGATTTCATTTTGTCATGGACATGGCCAACAATTACAACGTGCCTTACGAGATATTCACCTATCCGGCCAATCCTCCCTGAACCCGGCCTGTCAAGTACGGCCAGTGCAGCACGCTGGAGAAGGTGACAGGCACCAACAACGGACAGCAGAACAGCACCACCAGAGCAGACATGAATATAGAAAACCGAATGGGCATCAGCATGCCTATAAGACAAGTACATTGATGAGCAACACTAAGGAGAATGGATATGTTTTTATGCTTAAACACAACCAATGGGGCATTGGACTGGTCAAACTCATCTTCATATCGGCGAAAATATTATGACTGGTTTAAAACCAATCGGTTGGGAGAGGGCAGCCACAACACACAAAAACTCGCTTTTGGTCATCCGAACAAAACATGGGATAGCTTCAAATGCATCGGCTGCAAACGCACCTTGCCCATCGACCTCTCTGCAACTGACCACATCGTTCCCAAAGTATTTTTCAAGAAACAGTCCGTACAACTGCTCAATGATATGCAATCGCTGCAAAACTGGGAGAACCGCCTGAAACAACAGCAGCAACAACAGCAACGGCACCCACTCTCCGGCCCTGTCGTTCAACATCGCATACAGCGTCACTACCAAAAAGACCCAAAGGGTACGATTCCTGTTCTGAATCAGGGAAAATTTGAAAACAGTATTTTTCAAAACAACCGCTATGCCGGGTCAAAAATTAAAAGCTGCGGACTCATTGATACCTGCTGGTCCAACCAGCTTCCCAGTGCGTTTAAGCGTTGTATCTATCTGATGCAGGATATTAAATTTAAACTTCTCAATACAAATACAAACACAAATACGAATACAAACACAAATACGAATACGAATACGAATCCATTTTCAAACATAGGAAAACACCTGAATAATTACAAGTTCGTATCCATGAGCGGAAGCGTCTCATCCACCACGATGTGGATTGTCAACGAAACAGACAAAGTATTCTACGGCTACGATGTCGGAGATGTGCTGCTCAATGATCTGGATAACACCCAGCTCCTGTGTGTCAGTTGCAATACACAGAAAGGCAATAAGGCACTCTTCTTCAGAGTCAACGGCATCGGGCTTAACACACCCAATAACCATCAGATAAAGACCAGACAGGTGCTGGGTAACTAAAACCCGTTATGAACCTGTTTACCGAAGAGCACTTGCTACTCATCAATATGGAAATTGCCAAAACAAAGGGAGGCTTCTGGACAGAGAACGGAGGTGAACAAAATGCAAAATCCGTCATCAGGATCATCAATGACGTATCACTCAGTTTTGATGTCCGTGCTGCAAAAACAGCACTGGCGATTACCGCTTATCAAATTTTCAGGGATGGAAACCACAGAACAGCGATTGTGCTGTTACACTACCTGATGATTTGTGGAAAAATGATGCCAAGAAAAAGTCCGCTGCATATCTATGGAAAGCTTGAAGATCTATCACACCTCTTTGAGCATGCCTCGGACGAACAGGAACAGAATGAAATCGCTGTCCGACTATCCGTTTTCATGGGGAAAAAACAGAAAAAGTGGCGTAACAGCAATCATGAAATTCTGGCGCATATGGATCAAATCATCCCTGTCGTCTACAAACAGGTAGAGAAGTTCTCCGAGCAACTTGCCGATATAAGCAGGATTCGCAGATTTTATGCTCAAAAGGGCAGCAGACTCTCGGTCATGGACAGTGCCAGCTTCTATCAGGAAGATACCAATAAAATACGCATGTTTGTCGCCTACTCCCGGGCAGGTGGTTACACCTTCTAAACTATCTTTATCACCACCGGACAAGCGTTCTGACCCACCCATGCAGAGCCTGATGCCGCTTCCAATCAATAGAATCTATCCTCCTCTGACCATGAAAAAATATAAAAACGGTGAGCTTCCCCCGATTTAACGGACATAAAAATTAAGAGACACTATTTGCTTCAAATTCGACTGGGCTGATATAGCCCGGAAACGAGTGTCTTCTTCTACGATTGTAGAATGCTTCAATGTAATGAAACAAATTCACCTTCGCCTCATCTTTGGTTTTGTAGTTCTCATCGTAACCCATTCAGTTTTCAAAGTGCCAAAGAAGCTCAATGAGACCCCATGGTGTCCCATAGATATGGGATTCCCGAAAATAACCATCGATTCAGCATATGCACGTGTAAAGAGAGTCAAATCATCATGGATGGTTCGATGATAGGAGCGACATATGGCAAGACGCACCCAAAAGGCACTCGTTGACCTACGCTGCAAAGCAGAATGGCGATTGTTCTCCTGCCTGTGGGATCATACACGCGAAACACTCATTGAACATTGGGATGAACTAAGGGCAGGCTGGCGACGCATTGATCGTCCGGCAGCACAGGATTTTGGTATCGGTGACGAACCGACATTCCTCTGCTGGTGCAATCGCTCACTGCCAACCTATCTGGCACAGGTAGATCACGTTCTTTCACAGGAGGAGATGCACGGCAAAGTCATTTATAAAAAAATCAACCCTCCCCACTCGCCGGGCCCCGTAAGGCAGATTTTATACTATGACGCAGATGAAAACGGCGTTATCACACGTATTGATGGCCGTTATCTTGTTGAGTATCAGATCAATCCGAAAAAACCGTCATCTAATCCTTTTAAGGATCAGAGCATTGGCAGATATTCCGTTGAAGCAGGTACCGGCCTGATACGCATCGAAGCCCAGACAATATTCAGGAGAGAACCAATCTGTTTTGAATATGAGCCAAATTTTTTCTCCGGTGGCGCACCGACGATGTACACCACCCTGACACATGCCGGAGACCCTGACTTTAAAGTCTCTCTGGGAGACCTACTCAAAAATGATCTGAAAAATCTCCAACTATTATGTGGCCCATGCAACGCTTCAAAACAGGAAAAATCATATCACCTCTACAAAGGACAACCTGTAAATGATCTTCTTCCCAGTTAATGGCAGTGCTTTTATCTCAGAAAAAAACGTTGTTATCACCGCGTAACAAGAACAATGGCTGATCAGTATTTCAATCAGCTTTACGATGGTTCAGTGCGTCCGCACTGGGCTGCTCAAGTGCATGTGAATTACAATACGTTTGATATCTCCAATGCCTCATCAGACCGGCGAATACTAACCCTGAGCAGAAGACGCGAGACGGTAAACCGACCCAACCTAGTCTCCGGCATTATTTTGCCCACATCCACAACAGGGCGTGTCACCGAAGATGTATCAGGCCGTGATCTAGCACGCTTTCCGGAAGACAGAGGCCATCTCATGGCTTACTCGCTCGGTGCACCCCAGACTGAGCTGATCATGGTGCCGCAGCCCAGAAGCATGAACCAGGACGTATCCCGCGACAGTATGGCCCCCAACAATCTGAACTGGCGAAACATGGAGATATTCCTCGCTTATGCCGCACTGGTCGTGATGGGGATTCGCGAAGACTCTTGCTGGGCATGCTGCTTTAAATCATGGCGGGGTCTGCATATTGCCACATCCATCTTCAGAAAACCTGTCATCATTAGAGGCTTTCGTGGCCTCTACAGCATCAATGGTACACGCCTGAACCCACCGGATGCATCGACATGGAGCAGAAGAAGAGAGCCCCGTTTTGCACTGAACTACCGTGCCGATGTCGAAGGTTACAATCGGATGGGCACCCCCACCGTGGTGCGACTTCGCATTCACCTGATTGAGCTGGAATCGGATAACACCTATCTGGTTATCGATAAACGATACGATTGGGAAGAGACAGAAGATGATCAGGATACGCGACTCGATCGCCTTGAAAACAAATATGATGATCGAAGACGCCTATTGGCTGAATCAGAGCAATACAAAAGAGAACGGCTGGGCCGTAGGTACCGGTCGCGTCACGATTCAGGTGATGAATCCGATGACTATTAATCATCAAAACCGAATGAGCAATGCATATGGAATTTATCTTTTCCCGCGCCAACAGATAATGAGCCTGACCATGAACCCATCATGAAACATGGTACCCCCGAAGACGTCAGATATCATTTCATGCGCTGCAAGCAAACCATATAAATAGACCATGCAAATTTTCGTAAAAAAAATCACGGATCAAAAAACGCTGGCCGTAGAGGTTGAGGCAGAAACAACCATCAATGAAATACAAACGATGGTGACCGGGGGGATACCGCAGTTTGGTGGAACATGGCCGCCCACGCTTGCACTGCAACTGGGTGGTGTTTCACTGGATCCTGAGAAAACAGTGGCAGATTACCCCATTCAAAAAGAGACCACATTAACGATGGGCATGGCTGAAAAGCCCAAAATCTGGGCTGACCCCAGACCGGAAGTAATCTCTGTATTGCGTTGGGTATTAAACATGGCCATGGATACCCGCACCAAAAAGCGTATAGCCCTCTTTATCGCTGTTGGCAGTGCCTGTGAATCAGGCAAACGATGTGTTGAACAGCAGTTTCCGGACTGTTTTTCGCGGTTACGCCGTCGCTTCGACGAAATGTTTATTATACTTGCGGATGACGGATTTAGCGGAAATAACGGCAATGAAATTTATGACCTGGACAGAAGATGGGGAAACCCGGTGCCGCTGAAAGGCGTTGCGAGCATGTATCACCACGACCGTCATGATGCTTATCTTTATGTCTTCCCCACCAATGCATTAAAGGGAGAGTATGATTTTCAGGGGTGCCCCCTGCCCACAACACTCGCCGGAATCCCCTACACACGCATCGGCAGAGCTATTGAAAGCACCGGTGGCATGCTGCTTGCAGGTAATTTTTATGCCGGAGGGGCTACCCCTTACTATCTAAGTAGAGGGTACGAAGACCTGCGTTATGAGTTGTAAGTTTTGAGCTGTGAGAACAGCCTGTGGTATAATGACTACAAAGATACCGTTTTTTGACCCTGTCCCATGAATATGGGATTTACCCTTTTTTGTATCATCCAATACTTAACCCATGGCAAATAGCAATGATACAAAGAACAGCGAAGCCCGAACCGAGACACTCCGTCATGAAGAGAGCGGCATCACCATCATCTCCAACTACCTTGGCAACATGCTCGAAGGGGAGCAGAAAACGCTGGGGGCAAATGATGAGCTGATCCAGTCTGCATCGTTCAAAGCGGGAAAACTGGACGGTAAATTTCAGCTCTTTGATCAGAAAAAGTTAAAAACAGAGCAACGCTATCAACAGGGAAAACAGCATGGAGAGAGCAGCTATTTTGATGCAGAGAACAACAAAATAGGCACGGCGAATTATGCAGAGGGTGAACGTGATGGCATCACTGAATGGAAAACCAGCGAAGGAAAAGTGAGCACGCGCTCCAGTTACAAAGAAGGACAGTTGGATGGTGAACAACTGGAGTTTCATACCAATGGCAACCTGCGTAAAAAAAGTCTTTACAAGTTGGGAGAGATTCAGGGTGAAGTCGAATACTTTGAAACCAGTGGCCTGCGCACTGATGCATCCAGAACTCAGCGAATCATGCAGCCGCTACGTGGCCTCTTCAAAAAAATGAAACAGATAAAAAAGGAGAGCTGACCATGGCCCAGCAGTGCTGCATGGGCGCAAGCATGCAATGCAGTTTTGGTGTAGCTCCGAGTTCACTGGTGGTTCTGCCAATCAACCGCGTACTCACCCAAACGCCCGATGCCAACATCATGGACAACAAACCCTTTGTAAACATCCTGCCATTTGGCATGTGCAGCTCCCCGGCCAACCCGGCGGTCGCGGCAGCCACTGCCGCAGCACTGGGTGTACTCACCCCCATGCCCTGCACACCCAACACCCCTGCACCGTGGGTGCCGGGCGCACCGACCGTGCTGCTCGCCAATATGCCCACACTCAACAACACCTCAAAGCTGATGTGCATGTTTGGCGGCGTCATTCAGTTCACCAACCCCGGCCAGACCACAGTGATGACACCATGACCCGGAATCTTGCAGGCCATGCAGGGAGAGAGGGATGATTGCCATCCCCATGCCCGCCCCGATCATTTTATACGATCCGACAGAGGTACAGATGGGTGGACGAACAGGTCGACAGGAAGCACTTCATTTGGCCAATAATCGGGGTATCCCCGTTGCCAACGTGCTCGAAATTCCGCTATTTGGATCACGTAATTATCTGAATGTCCTGCACAATGGGAACGTCATCATCATCACACATGGAAATCTGGCCACAGGTTTCGCCACCGCGTCACAACGTACACGCGGCCCCAACCGGAACCGTGTCACCGCCGCGCAGATGTGCCGTACACTGGCCAGCACCGGTCTGCTGCGAGACCGAACCCTTGCCTACCGCTTTGAACTATTGATTTGTCAATCAGCCAGTGGAAACAACACCTTCGCCAGACAGTTTTACGATGAGATGCGCGCTCGGGTTGCAGACATTCGGGTCAAGGCGTCGCCGGGAAGCATATCCATCAGCCGGGGCGGCGAGCTTTCTGTCACTTACTTTACCATTCAGCAGACCTCATCACTGTTCACAGCACCGGTCAGGCTGGCCGCCTTCAGCCTGATGTCACCTCTCCGGTTTATCTCCAATCGATTGCCGGAGTTGCCGGAAAATCCGATCAGCAGCTACAACATCATGCTGCATGACTGGGTCTTTTACCCTTCAGGCACAGAATTTTAGAAACCCTTTCATGACTGTCTATTTTTTAAGGAGGGAGGAGGGGATTATCCTAGAGAAGTAGTCAACACTCTTCTTTAACCCATTGGGATCAAAGAGAAAGCTGTGCTGACAAACCTGCATTTTCAATTTTTTCCACCATTGATTGCAGCCACACCGCATCAAGTTGACTTAAATGCTCCGCCTCAACCTGCATGGATGGTCGGGCAAGGCCATAAAGCAACACGCCTTTCACCGGCACAGTTTCAACTTTCAAGCCTTGAATAAAAGTAAGGTATGCATCCACTTCATCTTTTGAAGGTTCAGAACCATCCCATGCAAACATGCAGGTTTGAATCCATGTCGGGCACATATTGGCAGCCTCTTTGATTTGCTTGAACAGTAATTCAGGTGAAGCAGTGATGCCATTGATGCGTTCGATTCCCACTTCTGTTGCTGAATCGACCTTCACCCACACCTCACCATTGCAGAGGCCCATCTGTTTTAGTCCCTTTTGAACACGCAATTTATGAAGATATGAACCGTTGGTAATCAAGCGTAGTTTCACATCCTCAGACAAATCAAACTGCCGCATCACCACAACAATCAGCTCAACGATCTCATCAAAATTTTTACAACTGGTTGGTTCACCATTACCTGAAATCGCAACATCACAGAGCTTTTGACAATCATCAGGTACCCGATCCTGCATAAACGAACCATGGATGATTGAATCGAACATCGAAGTCAGCTCATCTTTTAACTGATTCATATCAATGACAGGTGCAGAGCCACGAACCAGATCAGGAACCTGACAGTAAGCACAATGCCAGTTACAGGCATTGTTGGGATTCAAATTGATGCCAACAGACACGCCGCCTGCACGCCTTGAGACCACAGGATAAACATAGGTCATCCCAACTATGTCACGATCATGATTTTGTATATTCAGCATCTCTTCAGACATTTGAGCACCCTATCTGTCTGACAATCAAGAGGCATCTGAAAAAGAACAGTTTCCATATCAACTGGCACATAATGACCGGAGAACACAAACAACAACCGCCCCAATTCATTGTCCAAATTTTCTGGAAGGTTTACGTCATCAGCCTTTATCGTATAAGGTACCGATTGGAAGCAATTTGTTTCCCATGTTCAGATAAAGACACGGGGTTTCATGGATTCAGGCAATAAAAAGATTCGTTTTGGCGCCTTCATACGGGAAATATCCGTCAAGCAGAATGTTGTCAGCTTTAATGACATTATTCTCAAAACAGACCTTGACCAACAAGGCCGCCCGACTGCTAAAGCGACTGCAAAATCACGACTTCGTTCACTTGATATTTATCGCCTGTTACAACCCTACATCAAAGTTCGTTTTCTCGAACAACTGAAAGCTGTCATGCCTTTGGCAATCTATCTTTTGCTCTTCCAAATACTTGTTTTACATCAGGAAGTCAGCATTCCTGAAAGCATTATTATGGGGCTTTTGGCTGTGATTACCGGGCTCATGCTATTTATGGAAGGTTTAAAACGTGGCTTAATGCCCTTTGGTGAAGTAATCGGCAAAACCTTACCCGCCAAGGCTTCGTTGAAGCTCATTTTATTGATTGTGCTCCTGCTCGGCATTGGTGTCACTTTTGCAGAACCCGCCATTGGTGCATTAAAAACTGCGGGTTCGATTGTATTGGTCGAAAAAGCACCTTACCTCTACACCCTCTTAAATGACTGGAGTACTGCACTCGTTTTTGCAGTCGGTGCAGGCGTTGGCCTTGCTGCAGTTCTGGGTACCATCAGGCTACTTTACGGCTGGAGCTTAAAACCACTGATTTATTGCACCCTGACGCCATTGATCGGACTCACCTGGTTTATGTCCCTTGATCCTGAATTATCCCGAATTTTGGGGCTTGCATGGGATTGTGGCGCTGTCACAACCGGGCCCGTTACCGTACCTCTGATTCTTGCCCTCGGCATTGGTATTGCCGCAACAGCAGGCAAAGGAGAATCGCCGCTGGCCGGTTTTGGCATCGTCACCCTCGCATCCCTGTTTCCAATTATTTCTGTCATTTCACTGGCGCTTTTTGTTGCCAGCACCACATCCCCTGAAGCCATCATTGCCGCAGCACACCAAGCACAACAATTGACTGAAAACAGTGTGAATATTTCATGGTACAACACGAGTCCATGGCAGGAAATTATTGCAGGTTTTCAAGCCATCGTACCACTGGTTGCTTTTTTAATCATTGTGCTTCGCGTTGTTTTACAAGATCGCCTTCGCCATCAAGGCACAATCATTTATGGCATTATACTTTGTATTTTAGGCATGATCATTTTCAATATTGGCCTGGAACACGGGCTATCCCGCCTCGGTCAGGATTCGGGGTCACTGTTGCCCGCAGCATTTATCGCGATGTCAGATATGGCTGCGTCGCCCTTTTACAGTTGGAGTGTTGGCATCTTTATCGCCTTACTCTTTGCATGGTTCCTAGGTTTTGGTGCAACACTGGCCGAGCCTGCACTCAATGCTTTAGGCAACACCGTGCAGACTCTGACCAATGGCGCTTTTGAAAAAAAGATGCTGCTGTATGCCGTATCTATTGGCGTGGGTTGCGGCATTGCGCTCGGCGTCGCAAAGATTGTATTTGATCTCTCCCTCCCCTGGATACTCATCAGCACATACACCTTTGCCTTGATACTCACCCGGCTATCCACCGAAGAATTTGTCAATGTGGCATGGGATAGTGCAGGCGTTACAACCGGTCCCATCACTGTACCACTGGTTTTAGCCATGGGACTTGGGCTTGGCAATGCAGTTCATGCCATTGAAGGGTTTGGCGTTCTCGCCTTAGCATCGATTGGCCCAATCATTTCAGTTCTCACAACTGGTCTTTGGATTCAATGGAAAATCAAACGCCACCACCAGATTCAACCAAAAAAAACTGCCAACACACAAATGGAGACAACATGAGTGGAAATAATATTACCGTCTTAACCGATGCCTCACTCATCACCTGTATCGTACAGCGTGGCACCGCTGATGATATTGTGAAAGCCGCACAGGAGGCTGGTGCACAAGGTGCTACCATTCACTACGGACAAGGCAATGGTATGCAGGAAGTGCTCGGCATCCTCAATGTCGCCATTGATATGGAAAAAGAAATCATCAACATCGTGGTAGCTGACGATCAGGCAGATCGAATTTATGAGCGAATGTTTCTGGCCGGAAAGCTCGATACACCGGGCATGGGCATCATGTACATGACCAAACTTGAAAAAACGGCAACGTACATCCCACCCGAAATCCTTGAGCGCTTACTATAAACATGGCAAGTCACCAGAAACTCATCACCTGTATCGTCCCTGAAGCCAATGCCATAAAAGCTGCGGCTGCCTTGCGCGAAAAATATGGCCCGTACACCATCAATCACCATTTTGCCCGTGGCATCGGCAAGAGTTCACCCCTGATCAAACGTGGCCTAGGTGAAAAAACAGAAAAGGTTGTATTAAACGTGATTGTTGAGAAAAAAATGGCAGATGAAATTTTCGAATTTCTTTATCACGAAACCGATATCAATCGGCCTCGCGGTGGCCTGATCTATATCAACAGCATTTGCACGCCGGCCATGAAAACGCCGCAAAGTTTGTAACAAGGCTAAAATGTTAAAAATCATTGCGTTGTTTACAACCGCCATTCAACGATTATATGCAGTGACCACCCATGTTGCTGCATCAAGTACAATACCCTGCTCCGTTCGATAGGGCATAAGTGCTTCACGCAGCTCAGCAGAAATAAGGGATTTTGTGGCCTCATCAGCATCAGCTTCAGAGATAGCGCCATTGGCCGGCCCCATCTGCATCAAAAATGCAGCCGCTTCATTATCATCAGCAGCGACCGTAAAAGGTGTATCACACGATTTAATTAGCACATCAGAAAATCCAGCTTCAACCAATACACGCTCTAATTTATCTGCATCACCAAACGAAAAAGGGCCTGGCTCTTCCGGCCCCGGTGGTAGTGGCAAAGGTAGATGATTGCCCACAACCGTAAGTGGTAAGCTAACCCATGTATTGGCTTTCACTGGCTGCCAACAAATAAAGGCTAAACGCCCATCGTGCTTCAATGCTTTTCGAATGTTGCTAAATGCCGCAACTGGATCATCAAAAAACATGATGCCAAAACGCGAAAAGACCGCATCAAATGCAGTAGCTTCAAACCTGTGAGTCTGCGCATCGCCATGTTCAAACGAAATATTCTGTACTTCCTCAGCCCCAACCCGCGTAATCGCCTGTGCCAGTATCGGCTCAGAGATATCAACGGCCTTTACATGACCATTCGGCCCAACCTGGCGTGCGATCTCAAACGAGGTATCACCACAGCCACAGCCAATATCCATCACCTGTTCACCCGTTGAAAAAGCAGCCGCTTCCATAGCAGCCTGACCAAAACCAACAAGGCTTTGATCCAGTCGATGCTGAAAACGAACCCACCGATGGCCCCCCTCACCATTCCAAAATTCACGCATCCCAGCATTTAGTGTATCACTCATATTGTCGCCTTATAATTTCTTGTATCTACTACTGTAACATCATACATATCGACTCCTTCGAAATCTCCAATAAATACTTCAACGCACTTATCTCAGAGCATTATTGTGTAGTCCATGGTCATCAATAAGCTGCTTAGCATATTGATAAAATGACACTTATTGACCGAGACGAACCCTATTCCATTCAAAATTGATTGATAATAGAGATTAATAGAATATTATTTATTCGGTATGGGAATATAAGGAGTTCGGATTATGGATATGTTTGTGTCGATGTCAGTTTTTAAACGGGTTGCTGAACTGGGCAGCTTTTCTGCCACGGCGCGCGAAACAGGTTTGTCTCAATCCACCATCAGTAAACATGTTGCAGCACTTGAACAACGATTGGGCACAAAACTACTCAACCGCAGCACAAGACAACTCAACCTTAGCGAAGCCGGTCAGGAATATTACAAGCACTGTATTCGTATCCTTGATGATATTGCTGAATCTGAATCCACGATTGGCCGCGGCCAATCACAACCAGCGGGTACATTACGCATCACAACCCCCGTAATGTTCGGCAGACTTTTCATCGCCCCGATGCTCTGGGAATTTCTAGAGACCTATCCTGACATCAGCATTGAGTTAATCATGGATGATCACTATGTAGATCTAATTAAAGAGGGAATGGACCTGGCTATCCGTGCCGGACGCCAGCTTCCCGATTCCACGCTTGTTGCACGCAAACTTGGCCATTGCCCGGAGCAGGTGCTCGTTGCCAGCCCTGATTATCTTGCTAAACATGGCGAACCCAAAACACCCGCCGACCTTAAACACCATAACTGTCTAATTCATTCTCTACTGACCCCCTCCAATGAGTGGGAATTTAGCGGCCCTAAAGGAAAGGAACGCGTACGCGTTCACAGTCGTTTCATTTCAAACAACCGTGATACAACCAACACCGCAGCACTGGCAGGCATGGGTATTGCACTCACCTTTTTGTGGCCAAACAGTGCTTATATTCAACAGGGACAATTAAAAACCGTCCTGGCTGACTATGTGCCAAATTCGATGGATATTTACGCAATTTATCCTGAACGTCGTTTTGTACCGCAAAAAGTTCGAAGCCTTATCGAGCATCTGAACAATTGTTTTTCATCATCAAAACAATTTCGAACCATGGTTGAGGATGCAATCCCTTAAAAAAACATTTTCAAATGTCCCATATTTTACCAGCCGTTATTCGTCACTTAAGAGAGATGTAACCCACTGTCCGATCTTAATAATTTCCTCATGGCAAACGGAATGTTCCATCGGATAGCTATGCCACGTCACCGAATAGCCAAGTGATTGCAGGGTACTGTGTGCACTCTCTCCCAATGTATAGGGTACCACAGGATCGTTCATCCCGTGTGCCATAAAGATGGGTGTTTTTAGTGTTTCCGAGCGCATCTCTTTTTCAACCGTTTCAGCCAATGGAAGATAGCAGGAAAGCGCGATGATTCCGGCCAGTGCTTCGCCCTGACGAAGCCCTACATGCATTGCCATCGCGCCACCTTGAGAAAAACCAGCCAAAACAATTCGGCTTGAGGGTATGCCGTGCATCTCCTCCCGATCAATCAACATCTGAACCATGCGTGCAGATTCAATCACACCTTGTGCATCCTGCTCATAACCAATATCGGTATGTTTAATATCATACCATGCAGGCATGATATAACTGCCATTCACAGATACCGGTATAGAAGGCGCATGCGGAAATACAAAACGTACATCCAGATCATCCGGCAGACTTAATTGAGGCACAACCGGTTCAAAATCATGCCCATCCGCACCCAGACCATGCAACCAGATAATAGTAGCAGATGGATTCGGGCCTGTTTGCAATTCTACGGTAGGTAATAGTCGCGTTTTCATGTCTGAATCATGCCATGAAGTTCAACCAACCCCAAACAGGCACGCTTTTTGCTGTTGAATTATTTTTATATCATGTAATACGACTGGCTTTGACGTCATCTATCGCATACGCTTTACTTATTCATACTCGTAAAAGGAGGAAAGCAAGTACATGAACATCGAATGTGAACTGGCTCAGGAAGACCCAATTGAACTGCTTTCCAAAGCCTGCAACCGTATTCATGAATCACTTGAAATCCCCTCTATCATGCGTGCTACCGTTTCTTCAGCACTTGATTTGGTCGATGCCAAAATTGGTGCTACAGGCCTTCTAATCAATGGAAAAATGGCTTTTTCGGAATGTTTTAGCGATGGCGAATGGATACAGCTGCAACACAGGTTCAATGCCGAAGATGGGGTCGTTGGCCATATCATCAAACAGGGGCGTCCTTATCTGAGTAATGATCTCTCTCAAGAGCCCCGTATCCCCCCTGAAATTGATGCTGAACTTGGCGGCCTGCGTCAACTCATTGCCATACCCATTTATGGCAGGCAGGACGGACTGATCGGCTGTTTGCTTGTATTCAACAAAAGACATGACATTTTTACAAACTCAGATCAAACCACACTTGAACATCTGGCATCCATCACATCCACTGCCATTGATAATGCCATCCAGATTTCTGAAAGCAAAACGATTGAAGAAGACCTTCAAAAATCCGTTGCTACTTACCGAACACTTGTGGAGCAAATTCCGGCTATTACCTATATCGCCACACTGGATCGGAGCAGGATTCTATTTGTCAGCCCTCAGGTTAAATCAATTTTAGGTTACTCACAGGACGATTTTCTCTCCAAACCTGAAATGTGGCAGAAACAAATCCATAAGGATGATCGCAAGCGTGTTTTATCAGAGGTTCATCACAGCTATACGACAGGCGAATCTTTTCATTCAGAATATCGCATTTCCAGCCGTGAGGGTAATGAACTGTGGTTCAAGGATGCAACAGCAGTCGTTCGGGATAACGATCATGCCCTTTATTTACAGGGCGTGATGTATGACATCACAGAACGCAAACAATTTGAAGAAACGCTGGTCAAAATGGCTCATTTTGATCATTTAACCGGACTGGCCAATCGTGCGCTGTTTCATGATCGCCTGAATCAGGCGATTGCGCAGGCAAAACGTCAAAAACAAAAATTTGCTATTTTGTACCTTGATCTTGATGGCTTTAAAAAAATCAATGACGACCTGGGACACAAAGTCGGTGATGAAATATTGGCTGAGACTGCACATCGAATGCAACAAAGCGTTCGTGAAACAGATACTGTCGCTAGAATGGGCGGTGATGAATTCACCATTATTTTGAACAATGTAACTTCGCATGACGATATTTCACGGGTTACAGAAAAGATTTTAAAGAGTATTTCCAAACCCTACAAACAAGCAGATACTAAACATCATCTCAGTATCAGCATTGGTGTCTCGATTTATCCAGATAATGCCTCGCAAAGAGATGCACTGATTACATCTGCAGATAATGCGATGTATCACGCCAAAAACCATGGGAAAAACCAGTATTATATTAGCAAAGAATAATGAATGACCTATCCAATCCGTGCGTTCCCATAAAACCAAAAAATCTTATTTGTTGCGGTTATACATCTGAAGAAGCTGAGATTCCATCCGTGTATCTGAAGCTTTTTCGCTGGATGCCTGACGTGCCTCTGATGAAATAGAGACCTGATCTTTTCCACCCAGATCTCCACGCTTCTCAGCAAGCTGCTGAGGTGCACTACGGGTACTCTGCTGAAGCAGTCGATTGATAAACCCATCAGTTGGATGAACGGTCAGTGCCACACACATCTCCTTCTCAAAAAGAACTTGGAAAACCCTGTAAATAAAAGCGGAAGTTTTCCTACAGTTACATTCATCGGATACAAAAAGTCCGACTTTAGGGCTGATGTGTTTTTCTTTACTAAAAATCAAAATTAATTTTTTGCCCGGCAAGAACAACTCGAACCCCAGTCATCCAGCCAAAAATCTATCATTCATGCCTTTCATTTCATACGCAGCAGCCTATCATCGCGTCCGGTGATAAAAGAGAGACAGCATATCCATATTCTAGGCATCTGTGGCACGGCCATGGCAGCCATTGCCAATCTTGCAAAAGAAAAAGGTTTTTTTGTTACCGGCTCTGATTCCAATATCTATCCGCCGATGTCTGATTATTTGGCGTCACTATCGATTCCCGTTCAACCTTTTAGCGAATCAAATCTGACACCTGCACCTGATTTATGTGTGATCGGTAACGCTATGAGCCGTGGCAATGTGGAGGTGGAAGTAATTCTAAACCTAGGGCTATCCTACTGCTCCGGGCCTGAATTTGTTGGCAATCATATTCTACCCAATCGCCATGCCATTGTTGCAACGGGTACGCATGGTAAAACATCAACCGCCAGTATCATGGCACATCTGCTTGAAGTGGCCGGAGCTGCCGATCATCAAGGTCCCGGTTTTCTGATTGGTGGTATCCCGGAAAACTTCGAGGGTGGTGCAAGGCTCGGTGAAGGTGAATATTTTATACTCGAAGGTGATGAATACGATACAGCCTTTTTTGATAAACGTTCAAAATTTTTACACTATCACCCCAAAACGCTGATCCTGAATAATCTCGAATATGATCATGCAGATATTTTCCCTGATCTTGATGCAATTAAAACACAATTTTCCCATCTGCTGCGCACCGTGCCTGCCAATGGAAATATCATTGCCAATGCCGACGATGCCAACATCATCGATGTGCTTAAAAAGGGTTGCTGGACCCCCATCACCACCTTTGCCCAATATGGGCAGGCAACCGCCGAGTGGCAGTGGCAAGCAACTGCCAAAGATGGTTCAGCATTCAAACTCTATCATCATGAAGTCTGTATTATTGAAGTTACATGGGGAATGCTCGGCATTCACCATGTCGCCAATGCCTGCGCTGTAGCTGCCGCCGCCACACTGCTTGGCATCCTGCCTGACACCATCAAAGCAGCCTTTAAATCCTTTGCAGGCATTCGCCGCCGAATGACACTGATTGGTGAAGCCAAAGGTATCAGAGTCTTTGATGATTTTGCACATCACCCCACCGCCATTAAAGGTGTGGTTTCGGCTGCCAAAGCCGCCATGAAAACAACCGGAAGACTCTGGGTGATTGTCGAACCCCGTTCCAACACCATGCGCACAAAGATTCATCAGAATCGTCTGCCTCTCTGCTTTGATGAGGCCGATCAGGTGCTTTTTGTGCCACCCTCAGATCACAACCTTCAAGCAGATGAGCTGCTGGACATCGATCTGATATGTAAAAGCATCGGTGAATATGCACAGGTATTGCCTGATACAACGACCATCATCCATCATCTTGCAACCCATGCTCAGCAAGGCGATGACATTCTAATCCTCTCTAACGGTGGTTTTGATGGCATTCATCAAAAACTACTACAAAGACTTCAACAACTTTAAAACTGTGTTAACCTCTCTCTGCTAGAGGGTGGAGAGGTTCTCATAAACACGGATAACTATTCTGGATGCTTAATCGTTAACCGTATTTCGCTTTTACAAGCAGCCTTGTTCCATTAATACTTTAACGTCATCGAAAAGGGAAAGAGTATGAATTGGTATTTTGAAGTTTTAAAAAAATATGCGGTGTTTAGCGGCAGAGCAAGACGGAAAGAGTATTGGTTCTTTGCGTTATTCAACCTGATCATAACTATTATTATTGCTGTTATTGATAATGTCATCGGCACCTTTGATGCCCAGACTGGTATCGGAATACTGGGAATCATTTATGCATTAGCTGTTTTTCTTCCAGCTATTGCTGTCACGGTCCGAAGGTTTCATGACATAGGTCGAAGTGGTTGGTGGCTCCTTATCATATTCATCCCCCTCATCGGTGCTATCGTTCTTTTGGTCTTTGCTGTGCTTGATAGTAAACCCGATGAAAATCAATATGGCCCTAATCCAAAAATAGAATCAGCATAATTTTACGTAACAAGACAATTGAACCCGGTTTGCCAAAAGCTGTCTCACATGATGGCTTTGGCAGCCGGTGTTCTTGTTTTTTTATTCCACACTTAGCTGGCTCATAACTCCCACCAAAAACTTCAGAAAAGTCTCTAACTGCTGTAACTTGTTTTAAGCTTCTCATCCGCAAGCCATGCGATAAGTTTTTCCTGACAGCCATGAGAGCCTGCCAGCTGCATCGCAAACATTTCGAGCTCTCTGTCCTGCAATATCAACGCCGCCACATCGTGCATATCCTGCTGTCCACCTGGCATACATTTACTGGCAATAAAATCGTTAACGGAAGCGATTCTCATGCCCACCTTCTCCAGCACATCATCAAGATGAACACCTTTATTCTTAGCAAACAAAACCTGAAATCTAATGCCGTCGCATTCTCCCAAAATCACCCAGGGTAAAGGTTCAAAGACTTCACCTGTAAGAACCTTTGCCTCAATGTCCCGCTGTTTCAACAGTTCGACCACTTTCCCAGGTTTAAGATCCGTTGCAATATCAACATCACGAACAAACCGCTCAATGCCATACATCGCACCACAGATACCACCGATCACAACGCCACGTGGTTCCAAAGCCTTAGTTAACTTTTGAGCCACACCCACCAGACCCTTCACACCCAGGCTCTCCCTATCATTCAACCGCAGCAGCCGCTGATAATGGACGTCATTGGAGATCACCCATGTCGCATCCCGATTATTCAGTTTGACCTTTTCAAGCCTGACCAATCCCATCTCGGCGAACTTTTGCACATTGTCATGCACCCGCCGGTATGGCCGTCCAATATCTTTGGCCAGTTGATAAATCGTCACTGGCTCCTGTCGCTCCGCCTGCGCCAATAGCTCCGCCTGTTTACGGGTCAACCTAATTTTTGTCATATATGACATATTGAGAGGGAAAAAGTGTTTTGTCAATCATTGAGACAAGTTCAAATAGCAGTAATGTCCTGCTTCCTGGAGGGTTGAAAGGCGACCATTCTCTTAACGTGACCAGTTTTACACGCTATTCTGTTTCAACCTATTCTATTCTTGCGCAAAACTGTCAGGCCATACAAAATATTAGGGGCTGTAGTAGATCAGCTTAAATTTCAGTCCATATTTTCAATTGCTTCAGTTGCTGTTCAGGCGAACCATAATTAAATCTAAACTCACATTCTTTGAGGAACAAGGGGAAACTGTTTTTTGGGATACCATTGTATTTTCTAAGCACTCGTTTTGCCTGATTCCAAAAGTTTTCAATACCATTGATATGGTTTGATCCTTTGGCAAACAATCGACTATGATTAATTCTCTCATGATGAAAACCACTTACATCTAAGGCATTGTAAGCACGATAGCTATCCGTGAAAACCAAACTGTCTGGTGCTATTTTCCTTTTTATAACAGGTAATAAGGTAGAAGTCTTTGTGTCTTCAACAACTTGGGTGTAAACACGACCTCCGCGTTTTAGTATTCCAAATACAGCGACTTTACCTGCCGCTCCTCGACCACGCTTACCTTTACGATGACCTCCAAAATAGCTTTCATCTAATTCAACACTTCCATCAAAAACAATTTGAGATTCCTGATCTAAATGATAAGAAATGACCTGCCTGATTTTACGATAAAATAAAGCTGTAGAATTAGGTTGGATATCAAGCAAATCGGCTGCTGCGCGTGCTGTTACTTCTAATACAAAATATTCAAGAAGCTTACATTGCTTTATTTTTCTTAGTTTACAATGAGTTAACTTCATCATGGCAGGGTAACACTCCTGCTAATCTACTACAGCCCCAAAGGGAAATGATGCGCATCGTTAAAATAACAACACTAAGTTTATTGCTAACTTACTTGCTGGGCTGTGCGTCAATGAACACACCATCCTCCTCTTTAATTACTGAAATACCCGTGATTACGATAGGCGATACAAACCACCCACCTGAAAGGCATATTGTTTTCATTCCCGCAAATACGGAGTTTCCAATTAATTTCTCAGCCAAAGGCAACGTATTCAATAAAGCAGTATCCTCAAAAGTCATGGTCAGCTTCAAAAATGATGTATACCTGTATAAGTATTGGGCCAGCCTTGATGGCAAAACATGGGTCAGCTCTCATAAGCTTCTCAATGTAGAACCATCGGGAGGCTTTGATGCATCCGGTGGAAAGATCGAGGTCAAGTTAGATTTCTCCAAATAAAACATCATAATCAGTTTAAAATCACAGGGCTTGAAGCACTGCCCGAACGCTACAAAAAGCACAGTACTGCTTCAGACTCGACTTGCCTAAAATATTAGCTGGAATACTGAGGCTAAATTACAGGAAAGAATCAAACCCCTGAGAAATACATAACTCTGAACTGCTGTGTATCTATGACACCAATATTAGCGCTGTAAATTCCGACGATCATCTTCGTAATCTGCCAGTCGATTATGCAAATCTTCCAACGCCTGTTGCGTCTTGACCAACTCATCCATCAAATGATCCGCTGTTGGCGGTGTCCGTAACTCACGCAGGCTTTCCTGTTTGGCTTCTTCCAGATTATTCAACACCACTGCAATAAACAGATTGATAATCACAAAGGTTCCCATCACCACGAAAGATACAAAATAAATCCAACTTAGCGGATGCATCTCCATAGCTGTATACATGACATCGGTCCAGTCTTCGAGCGTGACAATGCGAAACAGCGTTAACAACGAAATACCGAGATTTCCCCAGTGCACAGGATCATGGACATGAAACAGCTGTTGTCCGGCCACTGCATAAATATAAAAAATAACACCCATCAACAGCATGATATTTCCCATGCTGGGAATAGAGCGCATCAAGGTCGCAACAATCAGGCGCAACTCGGGAATAGCCGAAATCAGACGCAATACCCGCAACAGGCGCGCAGTACGTGCCACCATGGCAAGGTTGCCAGTGCTTGGTATCAGGGCTAAAACAATGATAGAGAAATCAAACAGGTTCCAACCATCGTTAAAATATAACTTCAAACGCGGAGCCACCGCATACATCTTCAGAGCCGCTTCAACAATGAAAATGCCCAGCACAATGTGATTCCCCCAATAAAGAAAACCTTCATATGATTGGAGAAAATCTTCGGAGGTTTCCAAGCCAATCAACACAGCACTGAAAAGAATCACAGCAATGATAAAATACTCGAACAAACGGTGTTCGATAATTTGTTGGACCTTAGCCTGCATTGAAATTATCCTGTAAACAAAAGATCGCTAGCCGACAAACGGCAAAAGCCGCAGCAGTGTATAAATCATCTTCTTACATGCAAGCAGTACAACCCAACTACAGATAGCCAATGAATTTCTATCAATGTGTGTAGAGGGTTCCTCATATCTACCTTCACCGCTATGCTTCCGGGCCATGCGCTATTCACGATTTTTTGCCCCCACGCTCCGTGATGATCCGGCTGATGCCGAGGTCATCTCACATAAGCTTTTATTAAGAGCAGGTTATATCCGCCGTGTCACCTCCGGTGTGTACGATTTTTTGCCCATGGGCCTGCGTGTGCTACGTAAAATTGAGCGCGTCGTGCGCGAAGAGATGAATCGTGCTGGCGCACAGGAATTGCTGATGCCGATGGTGCAGCCCGGCGAACTTTGGAAAAAATCTGGCCGTTGGGAAAAATATGGCCCGGAACTGCTTCGCATCACAGATCGCCACCAACACGAATCATGTCTTGGTCCGACCCATGAAGAAGTGATCTGTGATTTGGTGTCTCGCGAACTTCGCTCCTACAAACAATTACCTATGAACCTTTATCAGGTTCAATCCAAATTTCGTGATGAAATTCGCCCACGTTTCGGACTGATGCGTGGCCGTGAGTTTGTCATGAAAGATGCCTACTCCTTCCATGCGGATGAAACATGTCTGGCTGCCGAATACCAGAACATGTTTGCAACCTACAACCGTATTTTTACACGTCTGGGACTTAAATTCCGGCCTGTTGAAGCCGATACAGGCTCGATTGGTGGCAGTGCCAGCCATGAATTTCATGTTCTGGCTGAATCGGGCGAAGATCTGATTGCGCACTGTTCGAAATGTGATTATGCCGCCAATGTGGAAATGGCCGAATCCAAACGTGATGTTCCAACAGGAAAAACCACAGCATTAACAGATGTAGAGACACCACATGTGACATCCGCTGAAGATGTTGCTGTATTTTTGAATGCTGACATAGCTCAACTTGTGAAGACACTGGTTTACCACGTCACTGGTGGCCCTGAAGATGGCAATATTGTTGCTGCCTGTGTGCGTGGTGATGATCAATTGCAGGAGATCAAATTGATCCGTGCCCTGAACGCGACAGGCATAGAAATGGCTTCCGATGAAGCGATTAAATCCATGGGTGGTATTGCCGGATTTGTCGGCCCAGTCGATTTAAACTGTAAACTTCTGTTTGACGATACACTAAAAAATTCTACTGGCCTGATTGCCGGCGCCAATAAAAATGACATCCATCTCTCAGGCCTCGACATAAGCCGCGATCTGGCCTCGGCTGAATTTGCAGACCTGCGTGAAACCCGTACCGGAGACACATGTCCAAAATGTGATGGCACAATCGAACTTTCGCGTGGTATCGAAGTGGGTCACATCTTTGCACTTGGAACCTGTTATTCTGAACCGATGGAAGTTCAGTTCCAAAATCAGGAAGGTAAACGCACCACCGCCACCATGGGCTGCTATGGCATTGGTGTATCACGCCTCGTCGCCGCAGTGGTTGAACAGTGCAACGATGAAAATGGCATCGCATGGCCAGCACATCTGGCACCTTTTCAGGTTGCGATTATCACGATGGGCAAGAGTGATTCCGGTCTGGCTGCATCAGAAAAGATATACCATGAGCTACAGGATGCAGGCATTGAAGTGCTCTGGGATGATCGCAAGGAACGTCCGGGTGTAAAATTCAAAGATGCTGAACTGATGGGGCTCCCTGTGCATGTTGTAGTGGGTGACCGTGGTCTTGAAAATGGCATCGTTGAAATTCGTCCACGTGGTGATGAAAAAACAGAGATTGCAATCAATGCTGTACTCAGTTCTGTACAATCACTTCTTAGCGGGAGCCACACCTGAAAAGACGTATTGCTGACTATTTAAACGGTGCTTCTGCCAAAGGTGTACTGGCCGGTGTTCTGATTGCCGGTTTTGCCATTTCATTGCCTTTCTGGATCATGAGCAGCCCGGAAAAGAAACAATATCTGGTGCAAACGACAACAGCCAAAATGATCGTAGAAAAAAGCACGGGTTCGCTCGACATCAAACAGGAAGAAAAAAATGAGCTGCGGGAAATGCTCAAACCTGTTGCAACCTCTAAATCACCCAACTTTGAACAGGATATTTGGATCAAAGATATTCGCTACCTGATTAAAAAATGGGTTCCTGATGAAACCGAAGCCGAAACCATTGCGCGCTGGGTTTATCTTTACAGCGTCCGGTTTGAACTATCGCCTGAATTGGTACTGGGTGTGATTGCGGTTGAGTCCCGGTTTGATCATTTTGCCATGAGCAATGTAGGTGCCCGTGGCCTGATGCAAGTGATGCCATTCTGGAAAAAGGAACTTGGCACACCGACAGATAATCTTTTCGAAATTGAAACCAACGTACGGTACGGATGCGCCATTCTTCGTCACTACCTGAAACGTTACAAAAAGGTGGACCGGGCACTTGCAGCTTACAACGGTTCACTGGGCCGCAGTAAATATCCCAATAAAGTTTTTATTCAAATGCGTCGATTCAAAGCAACAAAAGAAGATAGTATGATGAAAAAAAGCTAAGAAGATACTTAATAAACACAAAAATAATAACCCAGTCAGGCTAAAGGTTTCGCACCCCGTAACAGAATACCTTATCGGACGAGTTAATCAGCATCTCCCAGGAAACTAAAAAGGCTAGGCTTAAAGGGATCAATACCCCTGTTATGCAATGGTTCATTATAAATCCAGGCTTCTAACAACGACAATCTGCAAACAAGGCATTTGGCCCTGTTTATGCTTCTTAACTTTACATGAGTATTAAAAGTTCACTCTCATGGGGGATACGCACGGTCAAAACTTCTTTGTCCGCCTTATCCATGGCAACCCTTGGCTGGTTTATTTTTGGTAAGTTAACACTAAGATTATTTCGCAGTAAAAGTCGTACCGTTATTGTGCCTGAAGATGCGTACAAACGTAAACACAACAATTCTCTTTGATAAAATCCATCACATCACCACCGCCCATCAAACACACCCAAGTATTTTTCAGCTTCCAGATCGTGCCGCTAACTGCATAATATTGCTAAACATTTCAGCAGTCAGTCGTTTTGTCTGTGTATTGTATCGAGAGCAATGATAGGAATCATAAAGCATTCGCCCATCCGGCAATTCATGGACAGCCCCATGCCCAAATTTTAACGCACCAAGCTTTAAGTTATAAACACGGAGTATCGCCTGATGCGCAATCAACCCCAAAGCAAACAGGTTACAATTTTCAGGCAGTTGCTTGATTTCACTGGCAAGAAAAGCATTACATTGTTTGATTTCAGAAGTTTCAGGTTTGTTTTGAGGCGGCAAACATTTCACTGCATTGGTAATTCGTACCCCATCGAGACTGAGGCCATCATCAATGTGCTCCGAAACCGGAGAATTTGACAGTCCCAGATCATACAATGTCTGGTAAAGTAAGATACCCGCATGATCCCCGGTAAATGGACGGCCTGTCCGGTTTGCACCGTGCATGCCCGGAGCCAAACCAACGATGAGTAATCGGGGACTTTCATCGCCAAAAGCCGGAACAGGTGCTGCAAAATAGTCAGGCCGTTTTACCTTCACGTCATCAAGAAACCCAGCCAGCCGTGGACATGCCCGGCAACCAGGATCAAAAGAAGATAAATTTGTGTCAGACAAACTGCGCCAGTTTTTCTGCAAAGCTTCTTAACGCACGGCCACGATGCGACACACTCGCTTTTTCTTTCGCATCTGCAACGGCAAAACTTTTATGCAAATCAAGCGAATGAAACAGTGGATCATAACCAAAACCCTCTGCACCATCCGGCTCAGAAAGGATATAACCATTTACGTTTCCTTCTGCGGTTACAGATGCCTGTCCATCAGGAAAAACCAGACATAATGAACAAACAAAATGCGCAGTGCGATTTTCAATACCCTTCATCGCTTCGAGCAGCTTGGCATTATTCTCTGCATCACTGGCATTTTCGCCTGCATAACGGCTGGAAAAAACACCCGGTGCATCAGCAAGCGCGGCTACACAAAGGCCGGAATCATCCGCCAGCGCAGGTAATTTATTGGCAATAGAAAAGGCTTCTGCTTTCTTTTTTGCATTCTCTGCAAAAGTCTCGCCATCTTCAATGACATCAATACATTGCGTTTCTTCGGCTGAAACCACACTGATATTCAACGTAGAAAGAATTTTCTCAATCTCCCTGCGTTTTTTTGCATTGTTGCTGGCGATAACAATTTTCACAATCTAGCTCTTTTACGCTATCGCCTGGCGGCTTCCAACTGGAGCTTAGCCAGATCCGATATGCCCTTATCCGCAAGCATCTTCAACTCCATAAACTGCTCCCAGGCCAGCGGTTTATCTTCGGCTGTTGCCTGTACCTCAATCACACCACCATCCGGCGTCATGACAAAATTAGCATCCATCTGAGCCTGTGAATCTTCAGAATACTGCAAATCCAGAAGTCCCTGATTTTCAACAAATCCACAACTCACTGCCGCGACCTGACCAATCACTGGGTCTTGCGCAAGCAGTCCCTTTTCCAACAATGTATTCACAGCCTGACGCAACGCCACCCAGGCACCGGTAATCGCGGCTGTACGTGTGCCACCATCGGCCTGTAATACATCACAATCAAGACTGATCGAGCGTGGCCCCAACATATCCAGATCAACCACAGCCCTGAGAGAGCGCCCGATCAAACGCTGAATTTCAACCGTCCGTCCCGTCTGTTTGCCTCGGGATGCCTCACGGCCACCACGTGTATGGGTCGCCCTTGGCAACATGCCATATTCAGCCGTGACCCAACCACGTTCCGTGCCCCGCAAAAAAGATGGCTGCTTCTCCTCGATACTGGCAGTACATAATACCCGGGTATGACCAAAACTGATCAAAGCCGACCCCTCAGCATAACGGTTAAACTCAGTATCAATGATGACAGGACGAAGTTCATTCGCCTTACGATCTTCACGCATAATGTCCCCTAAATCTGTTTTATTTTTGGGCTAGCCAGGCTTTTAGCTGCGCAGCAGGCATCGCACCACTACGCTTGCGCCCATCACGGGAAATGATGGTCGGTGTACCGTGGATATTCAGACTTGCTGCCAGAACTGCAATATCAGCCAAAGGTGTTTCACAACCGCCGCCTGTAATGGGTTTGTGATCCAACATCACCTGCGTGAGTGCTGTATGTTGATCTTTGGAACACCAGATAGCCTCAGATTTACGTGTTGCATCTGGGTGCAACTGTTTGAGAGGCATCAAAAATGTATAAACCTTCACACCTTTTATATCTTTTAACGTCTCTTCAAGCTTCAGACAATATGGGCAATCAGGATCGGTGAACACAGCCATTTCTGCGCCTTTCGGATCGCCTGAAACAATCGCCTTATCCAGAGGCAAAACACCCCAGTCAATCTTATTCATTTGTTCAATGCGTAGCGCTGTTAAATCCTGCTTGGTGCTTGTATCAAAAACATGACCATTAGCAATCAGATGTCGACCTGTACGATCAACATAAAAAATATTACTCCCGGCCTGTACTTCATAAAGTCCGGCAATTGGGGAGCGACGAACTGCATCAATTTTCAGATCTTTAATCTGAGCACGAATCTGTTCTGCAATTTTGGGTGCAACGTTCGGATCATCAGCCGCATACAGCGACATCGGTAACAACATCAGTACTACTAATAATAAACGCATCATTTTACCCCTTGCTTATTTTTATGCTCGACATGTTGGATCAGCTACCTTCAGGCTGCAAGTGTAACTTGTCCGGTTCAGCCAGTGAAATCACCCGAATCACATCACAACGCCTTAACTGCCGCCTTCATCGCCTGTAGGATCATTCCACTCTCGATCTTATTATTCCAGTTCACTGCACCGGTATGGCTTTTACGGATGCGACTGTCTCCACCAATCACCAGTGTTGTTGGCAAGCCTCGTACACCCAGCCTTTGCGCCTTCGCCATATCACCTCGCAGTGCAGGAAAAGCTATACCCTGCGAACGAAGAAAAACTTCAGCATTTTCAATATCCTGATCCAGTGAAACAATAATCATCTGAACATCTTTGTTTGCCTCACTCCACGCCTGCATCTCGGGCATTTCACTGCGGCAGGGTGGGCACCAGCTGGCCCAGAAATGTAAAATGACTGGTTTACCTTTATAATCTGCCAATGATTTTGTTGTGCCTGAGCTATCCTTCCACTCATATTCTACAGCTGACACGATCGGTACTGCGAACAACAATGCTGCAAATATAATCCCAAGTTTGGTTTTCCAATATGACATGTCTCAGTCCTTCACATATTTATTTTAATAGTGGTCGAATATAATCATCATTTCTTGCAAGAATTTCATTTGGCATTAGCTTCAATGCACCATGCATCGCGTCACATCTCTGATCATAATTGCCGCTCTTCTCTCGGTCACCAGCCTGCCACTGATTCCACAGGCGGCTGTGTGTCACGGGATTGAGGATAATGCTGATTGCGAGACATGTCATTCACAAGCATCAAATACTGAGACGAAACCCACGCATACCATGCATGCAGCTGACACTGAAATGCAACATGACATGGGACACAACACACTTCAAAAATCTGCAATGAACCATCATTCGCCCAAACAAAACAGGCATAGTGGACACGACGGGCATATTAAAAAATCACACGAACATCAGAACATTGAAACACCCAAAGCGCCTCACAAACACCAAAAGAAACTCTCAACAGCAGAAAAAGAGTGCCGTATTGAATGCGGTTGTGGCTGTAATCGAAATCTCGATGGATTCCCGCAGGTATTATCACCTCATGTAAGCTCGGCGATCCATTTTGAAGTCGGCGACCATATACCTCACAGTATATCGAAAAACTTTCCAACGCTTCACGCCCTGGAAAGCAGCGTTTCTCCCCCACCTCCTAAGCATATCTGATCCATCCCCATAACATCACCCGGCATCGTCGGGAAAAGCGTATGCATACACCACCCTGTCAGCTGGCGGGTATCGGTACATCTGCATATGACATCAGATATTTAAGAAATCATTTAAAAAATGATTCGGGAGATTACATTGAAAACAATAAAGTTTCTGAGCATCGCCATTGCGATGGCTCTAACCATGACTGCGGCAAACATTGTTGTCGCAAGCGAATGTGGCCTATCCTGTTGCATCATCGCGGGTGTGGAAGGTGTTGGAAGTGGCCTGGGCCTTTCGCTCACCACACAATATGACAGCATGGATATGAAAACCACGCTACAGGGCACAACCAAACTTTCACCCAATCAGGTGATTGCAAACAATTTGGCAGCACGTCCAAATGGCAGTATGTATGTCGTTCCAACCAAGATGACCATGACCAAAATCAGTTTAAATGCCGCCTACCGCGCAGATGAAGATAATGCATTCATTCTGACACTTCCTTATGTCATCAATGACATGAAGATGAGAAGAGGCATGAAAATGATGGGGAATATCACCTATAGCGATGCCTCCATGGAGACCATCAAAGGGATCGGCGATATTTCACTGCTGTATCTGCATGATGTTTATAAGGATGCAGATATTCGTACCCGCCAACGTTTATCAGTGAGTATCGGTGTGAAAGCGCCAACTGGCAAATATAAATCGCGCAATGCTTCGGGCAGACTGGTTCATATGATGATGCAGGCCGGAACCGGCTCATGGGATGGCATGTTGCTTGCCAACGCATCCTTTGGTTTTGGTGAACATGAAGATGGCGGAGCTCAGTGGTTTTTCAATCCATCCGTGATGTATCAGATCAACACCAAAAATGATCTGGGCTACAAAGTGGGCAACCGTCTGAATTATGATCTCTCTGCACGCTATCGCCTCACCTCAAATCTTAATGTGAAGCTCGATATGAATGGCATATACGCCAGCAAAAACAGCACAGATGGAAGCATTGATGCGGTGAGCGGGCTGGTCGCATTCCAGAATCCGATGATGTCGGTGGTTGATAACGTGGCCAATACAGGCCTGAACTCCATTTTCATCTCACCCGGTATCCAGTGGCTTATTTCACCTGAGTTTTCTATCAGTGGTGAATACCGGGTTCCCGTTTACCAGAATGTGAGTGGTATCCAGAAAGTCACCGATAACTGGTTCTTCCTACGTGCATCCGTACGTTTTTAACATCAAACAACAGGAAGAGATCCATGCGGTTGCCAAGTAAACCTGACTGAAAGATTCAGACCTGATATTTGACCTGCCGCGACAGAGTCAACAGCATTGCTGGTCGATGGCGTTTGTCATCGGCCAGTTTTATTTCAGGAGTATGCATTGGCTTCATTTTTTTCACGACTCACCAAAGGCTTAAGCCGTAGCCGCGATAGCCTTTCACAAACGCTTCCTGCAAACAGTGAAAAAGCACTTTCAAACGCTGATTGGCTAGACATTGAAGATGCTCTGATTATGGCCGACTGCGGGGCTGAACAGGCCATGGCACTGGTCGAAAAAGCAAAAAAAGAACGAAAATCACCCCTTGAATCATTAAAACAGGCCATGATTGCAAAAATAGAAAATCATCAGCCTGTCACACACCCAAGCGATGGCCCTTTTGTCCTGCTTGTGATTGGTGTCAATGGCACAGGCAAAACCACCACCATCGGAAAACTGGCAACCATGTTTGCCAATGAGGGTAAAAAAGTACTGGTAGGTGCTGCGGATACCTTTCGTGCTGCGGCAGTCGATCAATTGGCCGTATGGGTTGAACGTGCGGGTGCCGATATGGTTCGCCAGCATGAAGGTGCCGACCCTGCTGCGGTTGCATTTGATACCGTGCAACGTGGTGTTGCCAGAAAATATGATGTAATTATTGTTGATACAGCGGGTCGAGTCCAAACAGACAAAGGCCTGATGGATGAGCTGGCCAAGGTTCGTCGTGTCATCACCAAAGCTTATCCGGATGCACCACATGAAATCTGGCAGGTTGTGGATGGCGGCACAGGCCAAAATGCCGTCGTGCAGGTCGAAAAGTTTCGTGAAACTGCTGGCACAACCGGCCTGATCGTCACCAAGCTCGATGGCTCAGCCAAAGGCGGCATCGTGCTTCAGCTCGCCGACAAGTTCGGCCTGCCCATCCGCTATATCGGCGTTGGTGAATCACTGGAAGACCTGATGCCGTTTGATGCAGAGGCATTTGTATCAAGCCTGCTGCCGGAACAGGAAACTGAAAACACCTGACCTCCGGTTAGGACAATCTAACATTTTCTGTTACTCTCTTTTCATAAAGAGACTGAAAGCTTCTTCGAAAACATTCCTGAATAAGCCCCCCCTGTTTTCCACTCATTTAAACAGTACCACTTTCTTGAAACTCTGAAGCGCTTGCGACAGAGCAGAACACACAAGCAAGCTCATTTGCGGCACTGATCATTCGTTCATGAAATTCCACATATTGATTTTAATAAAGAGGAAACGGCATGAACAAATTATTAATGGGCGTCATTGGGACTTCAAAAAAAACGGATGAGCGACGTTTACCCATCCATCCTGAGCATCTCTTACGCATTCCTGAACAGCTTCGTAATCAATTGATATTCGAAGAGGGCTATGGCGCACCCTTCGGTATTTCGGACTCGGACATTGCTGCGCAGTGTGGCGGCATGGCCACACGCCACGAGCTGCTGGCGGAGATCGGTTCAGTGATCATTGCCAAGCCGGTATTGGCCGATCTGCAGGAACTTCGGGAAGGGGGTAACCTTTGGGGTTATGTCCATTGTGTTCAGCAACGCGACATCACCCAGGCGGCACTCGATCGTAAGCAGACGCTCATTGCTTTTGAGGACATGTTTGTTTGGGCACCTGACGGTCATATGGGGCGTCACACATTCTATAAAAATAACGAAATGGCTGGCTATTGTGCCGTCATCCATGCGCTGCAACTTAAAGGTATTGATGGCCACTATGGCAACCAGCGCAAGGTGATCATCTTCAGTTTTGGCGCAGTCAGCCGCGGCGCGATATACGCGCTTAAGGCGCATGGCTTCAGGGATATCACCATCTGCACGCAGCGCCCCGATCACGAGGTGCGTGAAGAGGTGCTTGATTGTCACTACGTCAAGATCAGAAAAGGCCAAAAGGGCGAGCCACGCATGGTTGTGTCCGAACACGACGGAACTGTGCGACCGCTGTCCGACCTGATCAGTGAAGCCGATATCATCGTCAACGGCACCTATCAGGAAACAGAAAGTCCTACCGACTTTGTCGTTGAATCAGAAAGTGCGTGCCTCAAAGCCAACAGCTTGATTATTGATGTCAGTTGTGACGAGGGTATGGGATTCTTTTTTGCCAAGCCCACCACATTCAAAAATCCGATGTTTAAGTTTGAAACCATTGATTATTACGCCGTAGACCATACACCCAGCTATCTATGGGAGAGTGCAACACGCTCAATTTCTGCCGCACTGATTGTTTATTTGCCGACCGTTCTGGCAGGCCGCGGTGACTGGCAGAATAATGAGACCATTCGACAAGCTATCAACATTGATAGCGGTGTGATTCAGAATCACTCAATTCTATCGTTTCAAAAGCGTGAGCTGCACTATCCCCATGCTCACTTCACCTCTGTTGTGCCAATCAATGATGTCAGACTTGATTGATTTGAAAACTAAAACAACACGTCGGCAAATGAACCGGCCCAATCCAAACTAGTCCAAACTAAATCGAGCAGGCAATGCCGCCAAGTCGGTTGGTCAACTTCATGTTTTCGCGATAATCAATAGGCACAACTACCAGACTGGGTCCTGCTTCTGCCAACGCAACTTCAAGGGTTGCTCGCAATCCATCACTATTGACAACTTGATGACCACCCCAGCCAAAGGCATCTGCTAACTGTATCCAGTCAGGATTTCCAAAAGAGAGATCGGTATGTTTGCCAAAGTGTGATTCCTGTTTCCAGGCGATCAGTCCATAGGCCTTATCTTCCCACACCATCACAGTGATATTCGAATTAAGCCTGCGGGCTGTCTCCATCTCCTGCACATTCATCATAAATCCTGCATCACCACAAATCGCCAGAATGTTTCGATCAGGAAAAACAAGGTCAGCCGCAATCGCACCCGGAAGTGCAAATCCCATCGAGCAAAAACCATTAGGAATCAGACAGGTATTCGGTTCATGGCAATGATAATGCCGGGCAATCCACATCTTATGCGCCCCCACATCCGACAATAATATGTCTTCCGCTCCCATCACTTCACGCACGTCCCAAAGTACCTTCTGTGGCCGTACCACGGTTTCTTCTTTATCATCTTTATGCGCTTCGAGATCTTGGGTCATCGAAGCCCGCATTTGCTGCTGTTGTGAAAAGTCAAAGGCCTCAGGAGCAAAGTCCTCCTCGGCGTCCACACATTCATTTAACATCCACAAGGCATGGGCAAGATCACCAACCACTTCAATATCAGGGTGATAACACGCATCAATTTCTGCTGGCAGAAAATCAATATGCACAATTTTTTCATCGCCATTTGGATTCCACAGACTTGGATGGTATTCCACCATGTCATAACCGATGGCGATGACCAGATCTGCCGCTGCAACTGCACAATCCGCATAATCTTTGGCCTGCAAACCAATGGTATAAAGCGAATAATCCGCATCCATATCCACACAGCCTTTGGCCATAAACGTACTTACCACACCGATGCCGGTCTTTTCACAGAGCTTACGAAGTTGTTCACTGGCACGTTTGCGAATGCAGCCATTGCCAGCGATAATGATCGGGGATTTTGCCTGTTTAATCATTTCAAAAGCGCGTTCTATAACCTTGCTATCTGGAACAGGACGGCGAAAACGAATCGGTTTCATGGGTTTATTTTCGGTTTTATGTTCAGCAATATCTTCCGATAATTCGATCAGACAGGCACCGGGTTTTTCCGATCTCGCCAGCCGCACAGCCTTGCGAACGATTTCAGGGATGTTGTCTGCATGCTGAATCGATGTCGCCCATTTCGTGACCGGCTCAAACATAGCCACCACATCCATGATTTGGTGAGACTCTTTGTGCAGCCGCGTTGCTGCGCCCTGCCCTGTTAATACCAGCATCGGAGCACAATCCATATTGGCATCTGCTACGCCTGTGATCAAGTTGGTCGCACCCGGCCCCAACGTGCCTAAACAACCCGCTGGATTTCCGGTCAAACGACCATAAATCTCCGCCATAAAGGCAGCCCCTTGCTCATGGCGGGTCAGAATAAAACGAATTTTATCCGATGCCTCCAGCGACATCATAAAATCGGCATTTTCTTCACCCGGAACACCAAAAATATATTCCACACCTTCTTCTTCGAGGCATTTTACCAACAGATCGGATGCTTTCATGTTTATCTCCTCTTTACCTTCTCTGTCACAGCTCAGCTGAGCGAATGACCATCATTTTTTCAATCTGCATATCCCGCATAGTATGTGGGATACCACCCACGCCATGACCCGATGTTTTCAGGCCTGCAAACGGCATCCAGTCAACTCGAAATGCCGTATGATCGTTAACCATCACCGCAGATGCATTCAGGCGACTGAATACACGCAGTGCGCAATCCATATTCTTGGTAAAAACTGCCCCCTGAAACGAAACATCCAGAGCGTTGGCACGTGTTATCGCTTCATCCAGATCATCAACCGCATAAACACACACCACTGGCCCAAACACTTCTTCACGACTGATACGCACGGATTCCGGTGGATTCAACAGCACAGTCGGCGCATAGGTTGTGGCAGATAATGCTTCGCCGCCGGCAAGCAGTGTCGCACCTGCATCAACCGCTTCGGTCACCCATGCATGCACCCGCACCACCTCGCGAGGGCGAATCAATGGCCCGACATCAATTTCAGCAAACGTTGGATCACCCACCTTGAGTTTGAAAGCGGCATCGGCCAAACGCTCTGCAAAATGCTTGGCAATCTCTTTTTGTGCGTAGACACGTTGCACCGAAACACATACCTGCCCGGCATGATAAAAACCACCCTTCAGAATTGCTGGCAGCGCCTCATCCAGATCAGCATCTTCAGCCAAAATCACAGGGGCCACCCCCCCGTGTTCCAAAGCACAACGTGTACCCGGAGCAAGCTTCGAACGAAGCATCCAGCCGACTTTGGCGCTACCGATAAAACTGAACATCGCCACACGCGGGTCTGTCACAAGCTTCTCTGCCACATCAAGCGTTTCAGGGTACACCGCCTGACACCAGCCATCCGGCAATCCCGCTTCACGTAAAATCTGCACCAATCGAAAACAGGAGAGCGGGGTATCTTCCGCAGGTTTAACAATCACCGGGCAACCCGCAGCAATGGCCGGAAACACCTGATGCGCAATAAGATTGATCGGATGGTTAAAGGCGCTGACCGCGACCACCACACCAATGGGTTCATGTTGTGTAAATGCCAGTCGGCCTGAAGAGGCAGCATTAACTCGCATGGGAATCACATGGCCAGATTCAGTTCTCAGCGTTTCGATACAAATATCGATGCTATCAATCGCCCGCGCTACCTCCACTTGTGAATCGACAAGCGGTTTTCCGCCCTCCCGAGCTGCCTCAAGCGCCAATACATCCGCCTGTTCATGTATCAATGCACTGGCCCTGCGCAGAATCTCAATACGGTCAGCAACAGAAATCCTGCCGTCATAATCCAGATGCAAGGCCTGAGCATGGGTCAGGGCGGTTTCAATTGTGTCACTTGTCGCAGTTGTCAGTGTTGCAATCGCAGTGCCATCATAAGGTGCGCTCACCGTGATATGTTGACTTGCGGCGGTCTCTTCAACACCCGCGACCATCCCTGAAAAGTGTTCAAGTGCTTTTTTTGACATCTTGATCTCCTCTTCCTATCAAATATTCGCGCCTCATCATTATAACATCATTTCAGGAGCCATGAGGAACAGGCGACACAGCCAGCGCCCGCTACCCAGCTCACCCAACACCCGAACATCATCAACCATACATGCAACAGAGAACATCATGCGCTCCTATAAATTTGTAACGATTTCATCCTTTACCAGGCTTTTATAATGCACCACGCTGTTTTGGCCGTTTTGCTTTGCCGCATGAAGCGCCTGATCAGCACGTGAAATATTTTCTTCAACCATCAAACCCACCGTTATATCCGCAAGTCCGGCAGAAGCCGTTACATAAATTTCCGTATCAACATCGATACTAATAGGAAGCTCAGACAAACCATGACGAAGATCATCAACGATCTTATATGCATCGAAACCACTGGTATTAGACAAGCAAATCAGGAACTCTTCCCCGCCGTAACGAAAAATAGAATCATAGGGCCGCATCTGTCCTTTCAAGAATTCAGAACTCGCACGCAATACACGATCACCCACTAAATGCCCATGTGTATCATTCACCGATTTAAAATAATCAAGATCAAATATTGCCATGCTGGATTCATGGCCCTGCCGTCGCATACGAGCCAGCTCATGATTCAAAAGCGGAGACAGCGCCTCACGTGTTAATACACCTGTTAAAGGATCAAACATTGTTTTGGCAAGTTTGAGTGAATCTTCCAGTTTATGAATGATTTTTTCCAACAATGCTTTGTGTTCAATAAAAGCATCATACTCCCCAACTTTTATCGGCTCTTCATTGTTATAAAGATAGGAGAGTCTGCATGCTTCTTCATGCATCAGGAGATGAATTTTTTCAATCTCTTTCAAATCATCATTTCTTTCGACAAAACCCTTGTTTCGCTCAAGCCAACCACCAAGTGTGCAAGTAAAATGTGAATCTTTTTTGATATAATGATCAGGAATTCTTTTTACGGTTACAAGCGCAACATGGAACTGGTGCACCCACTCATTATGCATCCCAATCGCATGTTCAAGCTCAGCACAGAGAAGCGCAACCTCCTCCTGACTGAGTTCCAACAATGCCTTACTGGACAATCAGAACTCCGCCAATCTAAAATTTGGAAAATGATCTAAAGTGCGATCGCCTCTTCTGCAATCGCATCGGCAAGGGCCAGACCGGTATCGGTCAGCCGTAAGTGCTGATGATTCACTTCTAAACATTCGCGTTGAACCCATGGATCAATCACATCTCCAAACAGTGTATTTACATCTTCCCCAAAACGTTCGGAAAACACAGCAAGATTAATGCCATCATTTCGCCGCAAACCCAACCAAAAGGCTTCTGCTGCTGCTTTTTTACATTTTAATTTTTCATCACTGTTGATTGCGGAGCCATTTTTAGTTGCTGTTTCAATATATTTTTCAGGCTGCCGAATATTGCTATAACGTTTGACACCAGCGTCTGAGAGATCCCACTTCCCCGAAGCTCCCGCACCAATACCGATATAATCATGATAGCGCCAATAGCCATCATTATGCGAACAATGAAATCCAAATTTAGCAAAATTGGATATCTCATAAGCGGCATATCCTGCATCTGCCAGATGTGTTCTTGTCAATTTAAGGAACTTCAGCGCCAAGGCTTCATCAGGCAAGCGATCAGCCACTGCATCAATGCTCGTCGCCAGTTTTGTGTAGGGCTCAACAGTCAACTGATAACACGACAAATGTTCGGGATCCATACGGATCGCCTCATGAAGTGTCTCCATCCATCCATCAATGGTTTGATCTGGAAGACCATACATCAAATCAAGATTGATGTTATCAAAGCCCGATGCCCGTGCATGCGTAAAAGCCTCAAACACCTGATCCCGATCATGAATACGTTCAAGCCATTTCAGTTCATCATTATCTAAACTCTGCACACCCATCGAAAGCCGATTGATACCCGCTGCTTTAAAACCTTCAAAATGGGATGCATCGACCGTACCGGGATTGGCCTCAAGCGAAATTTCTACCGCCTGATCAATCTCAAACAGATCGAATGTCTGTTTGATTACCGAGGATATGAGTGAAGGCGGTGCCAGTGATGGTGTGCCGCCCCCAAAAAAAATCGAACTGATTTTTCGTCCGGAAAACTGTGGTTCTGCCGCCCAATGTGTCAATTCTCGCAGCAATGCATGCTGATAATGCTCCCAATCATGCACAGCCCGAACATGTGAATTAAAGTCGCAGTAATGGCACTTATGCACACAATAAGGAATATGCACATACAAAAGTAATGGAGAAGAAGTCATAATAATGCGATTTCGTAATGCCCCGGCGCAAGCTTGGAATCACTCTTGAAACTGATCTCTTTACTCAGAAAATGTTCAAGTGCCGCAACATCTTCGCCCTCTTCACCCAACATCAAATCAATCAGGCTCGGATGCGCAATCACCATCAGTTTCTCGCAAGGGTAAGCACGCGCCTCTGCCACAATCTCCCGAAACAGCTGATAACAGATTGTTGTTAGACTCTTCACATAACCCGTGGCATGGCAGTGTTCACAGTTTTCCTGTAACGCACGGCCAAGTGAATCCCGTGTTCGTTTCCGTGTCATCTCTACAAGCCCAAGCGATGAAAACTGTGCAATATTTGTTTTGGATTTATCCCGTTTAAGTGTCTCTTCAAGCACTTCGATCAGGCGTGTTTTATTTTCATCTTCCTGCATATCGATAAAATCAACCACGATAATGCCACCCAGATTACGTAACCTCAGTTGATGCACAATTTCGTGCACGGCTTCCAAATTGGTTTTAAAACCGGTCTCTTCCATATTTCTGGAGCTGACAAATGAACCTGAATTCACGTCAATGGCAATAAGTGCTTCGGTCTGGTCAATCACGATGTGTCCACCGGAACGCAATGATACCTGACGTTTGAGTGCTCGATTGATCGCTTCTTCTACACCATAAACATCAAAGATCGGGCGTTCACCGGGATAATAATAAAGCCGCTTGGCAACCTCGGGCATGAAGTGCCGAGCAAATTTTTTCATGCTTTGGTAAGCCTCACGTGAATCAACATGAATCTTCTCGACTTCATCATCCACATAATCACGCATCACACGCAGATAAAGATTCAAATCCGTATAAATCATCGAACCCGGAGCCGCATGTTCGCTTCTCTTTTGAAGGTCTTTCCAAAGCCTCAGCAGAAATTCCAAATCCTGTTTCAGATCATCTTTATCATGTCCTTCTGCAACGGTTCGGATAATCAGGCCACCGCCATCCGGTTTGATCGCCTGACCTATTTGCAAAAGCCGTTCGCGCTCTTCCCCTTCGCCAAGTCTGCGAGCAATGCCAACATGATCGACCGAAGGTAAATAAACCAGATAACGGCCAGCAAGACTTAGTAAGCTGGTGAGCCTTGGCCCTTTTGATGCAATCGGATCTTTTGAAACCTGAACAAAAATTTCCTGCCCTTCTTTTACAAGCGTGGAAATGGAAGGAATGATCCGACGTTGCGGTTCATCCTCCTCCACATTGTTATCCGCAGCATCTTCCGGTGTATTTTCAACCTCTTCAGCCGCAGCCAGCTCCGCTTCATACGATTCAGGTACCGCAATATCACCTGCATAAAGAAACCCGGCCTTCTCCAGACCAATATCCACAAATGCAGCCTGAATTCCCGGCAGAACACGCTGAACCCGACCTTTATAAATATTACCTTTCAACCCACGTTCATTTTCACGTTCAATATAAAGTTCTTCAGCCTGCCCACTCTCGATCCGGGCAATCCGAGTCTCAAATGGCGCAACATTCACCAATATTTCTGCGCTCATTCAATCTCTCCCTGTGATAGTATCCATGTATGGAAGCACCTATGCATCCCCACACAAATTCATCAGCAATTCTTTTGTTAAACCCACAGGCAACCCGATCACATTGTCCAAAGGACCTTCGATCGCCTCAATAAAACTGGAAGCACCCGCCTGAATCGCATACGCACCCGCTTTATCCAACACATCATTATGCTCAAGATAAACGTCAATTTCACGATCTTCCAATACACGAAAACGAACGTCTGTTTTGGCCATGCCAGCCAGACTTTTCTCTCCCAACCGCACACATACGGCGGTATATACATGATGTGCCTGCCCGGAGAGCTTCTGTAACATTACTTTCGCATCACCCATATCCACTGGCTGCCCAAGTGCTTCGTCACCCAGCGCAACCAATGTATCCGCTGCAATCACAGGATGATCATTCACCGGACATGCAACAGCCTTTATTCGGCACAATCGCTGCACCATATCAACCACCGATTCACCGGGCAGTGGCGTCTCATCCACATGGCTCGGACGCACTTCCACCGCAAAACCTGCGGCCTGTAACAATTGCAATCGACGTGGTGATTTTGATGCCAGAATAATTTCCATGCCCAGATATTAAACAGGATCATGAAAAAACACAGTGTTTTCAGGTCATTTGTTATAGCTATAAAAAAAAATCGCCCTTTAAGGAGCATTTGATAGATCAGTGATGTCATTACGTCTCGAATTTCACGACCCTAAGCAAAAGCAGGCATCTGATCCCATGTTTTTCCGGCAAGTTGACGACCATTCTCTTTCTTCGCCCGTTTTACACCATCAGCACCCCAGCCACCCCACTGCTTAAAGAAAAAGGCTGTGTTACTGTCTTCACACTGTTCTTTGATTGATTGTACCCATTCTAGGTGCATAGCCCGCGCTTTCGGCCCTGATTCACCACCGACGATGACCCAATGAATTCCACGCAAATCAATCTCCCCTAGGTCTTCAAGCAATGGCTCCACGGATAGAAAGCGAATTTGTGCCTCAACTTCCCGAAGTTGGTCAATTCTGGGTAATCCATACTTTTGGTCTTCAACAGAAACACCAAGCCATGCATTCGTTGGAACAACCCTATTTTTCGATGCAAAATATTTATGCATTCTAGCTGCACGCTTGGTCAGAATCTGATAAGTATGTTTTGGTGTTTGTTCGATAACCGAAAATACCTCATCTAAAAAACTAAAAGGTATCTCATTATGAAACAAGTCACTCATCGAATTGACGAAATACGTCGTCGGCTTACGGCGGTTAAGGGGTTCTGTAAGCCGTTCAGGAATAATACTCAGACTAAACCCATTTTCATATCCCTTCACGCCCATAGCCTGTAAACGATGCGCCATAGTTTCGGCGTAGCAATGTTTACATCCCGGCGAAATTTTTGTGCACCCTGTTGTCGGGTTCCACGTCTGCTCCGTCCATTCAATTTTACTGTTTTTAGACATCATAAACCTCGCCGAAAATGATAGCTTTAACCATTCCATCTGGATATGTGTTTTTTCTAGCACGTGTTTTACCAAACTTCATTGTAACTTGAATCAGTTCTTTTTTCTCCAGCACTGCCAACATTTTTTTTGGATTAATAAATGGTGATTCATTCAATGCATAATCTGCTATTTCCTGCCAAGGTACGCTCCGGCCATCAAAGTAACCAAACATTCGTGGGGCAAAATCTTCAGGATTATCAAACCGAAATAGAAACGACTGACCATGTGAAGCATCGGAGAATTGATATGCACCGGTTTGATCAATTTTCTTCATAGCTTCTTTCATCTTTTCAAGCCCAAGATGATGTTGGCTCGCAAAAACTAAAAAATAATCTAAGCCCTTCTTATTTCCCATTTCAAATGAAAACACATAGCGGACATTAGGTAGTGATTTTAATCTCTGTTTGTAGAGTTCAAGTACATGAGTGCATTGTTCTGAAAACGATTGTTTCCCCTCTAATTCATGCCATGAATCGTCACCAAATATTTCCCCGAGATTCTTTTCATGAGCAGCGTGATCTCCAGCTTTGAATATTCTAGCTATGCCATCCGCATCTAAATTGATCAGTATTTCTGAGCAATTGCTATTCAAGATATCCGCCACAACTTCAAAAGGAACACCAGTTGCCCCAAACGGATCAATAAACACAAACAGTGGATGATGTGTATCAAATGAATGAGATAATGATTGCCGTACTTCCGTCAAACCCTCAAGAAATGGCTTAGCAATGGTTTGAATATTTACTCGTGAATGTTTATCGATTGTTTCCAACCTAGTATTTAAATGATTGATACTCCTTTGATCTTTATCAATAAATACCAGATGAACATTGCCTGCTTTCCAGCTTCCGTCCGGACTATTCAATATATCATTGACTGCATTTATCGCTGCGATTGGAGAGCCACTTGGGTGATTCGTATATTCTCCCGGTCCACAAAAACCATCGACATAGACAATGTCCTGCCTAGATCGTGACCGTCCAAGAATCGCGAACCAAGGCTTGAGATATGATTCGAGCAATTCGATTTTAGCTATAGTGTGCGGCTTGGCATCCCAAAGCACATCAGTCTTTTCCCATGACATAGCGTTCCCCTGATCACAATTATATCATCAAACAACCATTTATTCCATTGATCAGACAATGGGTAGCGATAACTATTTAAACGCAAGAATCAGTTCCATAATCAGGTATAAAAAGCCCCCACTAAAAACACAGGCTTTTTCCTGTCACAAAAGCAGGCATACTTGCGACTGCCTATCTAAACTCAATATTGGAGTTCATTATGTCTGACATTTTATCCGCAGAAGAGTTGGCGCGATTCAACCGCCATATTATTTTGCCACAGGTGGGTTTGGAAGGTCAGGAGAAGCTTAAACAGGCGAAGGTTTTGTGTGTAGGAACCGGTGGTCTAGGAAGCCCGATCTCGCTCTACCTTTCTGCTGCCGGTGTTGGCACCATTGGCCTTGTCGATTTTGATGTGGTGGATGATTCCAATCTGCAACGCCAGATTGCGCATTCGACATCAGATATCGGGCGGCCAAAAGTGGAATCGGCCAAAGACAAGCTCATCGGCATCAATCCATTTCTGAACGTAGAGCTACATGGCGCTGGCATCACCCGTGATAATGCGCGTGAAATTATAGCCCAGTATGATTTGATCGTGGATGGTACAGACAACTTCCCAACCCGCTATCTGGTCAACGACGCCTGTGTATTGGAAGATAAACCACTTATTTATGCTTCTATTTTCCAGTTTGAAGGTCAGGCGACTGTGTTCAACCATGCCGAAGGGCCGTGCTATCGTTGTCTCTATCCTGAACCACCGCCACCGGGTCTTGTTCCATCGTGCGCCGAAGGCGGCGTGCTTGGTGTGTTGCCCGGTGTCATCGGTGTCATTCAGGCGACTGAAGCTGTGAAAATCATTCTTGATCAGGGCACCTCATTAAGTGGACGACTGCTTCTTTATGATGCAATGGATATGAAATTTAGAGAGGTTAAACTGCGCCGTGACCCAAGCTGCCCTGCCTGTGGTGATCACCCAAGCATCGGCGATGTTGAGGCTTATGAAGATTTTTGCGGCTTGCCGCCAAGTGAAACGTTAGATCAGGAGGAAGCTTTGGCTGAATATGATATTACACCCGGTGAATTAAAAAACATGATGGATAACAATCCTGAATTATACGTTCTCGATGTCCGTGAGGATCATGAAATTGCGATCTGTGCCATTGATGGCACAGTGAAAATCCCGTTGGGCCAGATAGCAGAACGCTATCCTGAAATCCCAACTGATCGCGATGTTGTGGTGCATTGTAAACTTGGCGGTCGTTCGGCTCAGGCTGTTGAATTTTTGCAATCCAAAGGTTACAGCAACGTCAAAAACCTTGCGGGTGGCATTATCCGCTGGGCGGATGAGATCGATTCATCGCTAAGCAAATATTGATGAACGCACAAAGAAAGGACTAAGGCACACCTGATGCACTATAACCACGCAACTATCACCAAAAAGGCCAATATCTATGACGCTGGCAAAGTGACCAGCCGCGCCATCATCACCGCTGATGGTGAACACAAAACACTGGGCATCATGTTACCCGGCACCTACCACTTCAACACCGATGCGGCAGAAATCATGGAGTTGCTCGGTGGTGCATGCCGTGTTCGTCTGTCTGGTAATCATGATTGGAGCAATCACACCAAAGGTGAAAGTTTTAATGTACCTGCCAATAATTCTTGGGGCTGTAGTAGATCAGCTTAAATTTCAGTCCATATTTTCAATTGTTTCAGTTGCTGTTTAGGTGAACCATAATTAAATCTAAATTCACATTCTTTGAGAAACAAAGGGAAACTGTTTTTTGGG
>Ga0316204_10001546_pt1 | contig 60661 bp, 59 predicted proteins | sample 6monrhotite_MG_2_FD_205661 | JGI IMG/M metagenome (GOLD analysis project Ga0316204, IMG submission 205661) | Microbial mat bacterial communities from mineral coupon in-situ incubated in ocean water Damariscotta River, Maine, United States -... | ecosystem: Environmental > Aquatic > Marine >...
GCGTAAGTGTAACGTTAACGCGTGGGATATTTGGCTTCTTCCCGAAGCGTAAGTGTAACGTTAACGCGTGGGATATTTGGCTTCTTCCCGAAGCGTAAGTGTAACGTTAACGCGTGGGGTATTTGGCTTCTTCCCGAAGCGTAAGTGTAACGTTAACGCGTGGGATATGACTATAAAAATTTAACAATATATTGAGAGAGGTAAAAATGGCAACATTAGTGTTGAGTGCTGCCGGTGATGCCATTGGTGGTCCGGTTGGGGGTTTTATCGGAGCGCAAATCGGCGGTATTGTAGATGGCCAATTATTTGGTAAAAATGGTTCAATATCAGCAGAAGGAGCACGTCTATCTGATTTGGCTGTGCAGACCTCTACTTACGGAGTAACTATTCCTCAATTATATGGCAATGTGCGGATTGCCGGTAATGTGATTTGGTCGCAGCCAATAAAAGAAGTAGCAATAACAACAACAAGTTCTTCATCGGGAGGTAAGGGTGGAGGGGGTGCCAGCGTTAGTCAAACTCAATACGAATATTCTATAACAATGGCAATTGCCATTTGTGAAGGTGAAGTGGATAGTTTGGTGCGAGTGTGGGCAGATTCGTTGTTAATTGACCCTCTGCAATATGCTAGCTCATATAGCTTTTATCAAGGAACTTCAGATCAATTGCCTGACTCCATTATTGAAGGTTTTGAAGGTGTTGGCAACACTCCAGCCTATCGTGATATTTCATATGTAGTAATAGAGGATTTTCCTTTATCTGCTTTTGGGAATCGTGTTCCCAATTTTACATTTGAAGTGCAGAAAAAGGACTGGTTGGTAACATCAGGTAATGAGTCTGTAGAAGAGAAAATACGTTCAGTTGTGATGATTCCTGGCTCAGGTGAATTTGTATATGATACGGTAGTGCAGAGTAAGCTTTCGGGAGAAGAAATTACAGGAGGTTTTGCAGAAAATGGTCCAAGAACTCGTATTAACCAGCATATGGCTGAAGATAAATCAGATGCTGTATTAGCGTTAGACCAGTTGCAAGAGAATTGTCCAAATTTGGAATGGGTAGGACTAGTAATTACATGGTTTGGTACATCGCTTGATGCGGGAAGTTGTGTGATCTTGCCTGGGGTTGAATATGATGATGTAACAAATACCCAAACCACACCGGATACATGGTCTGTTGGAAGTTATGTTCGGGATACAGCGCATCTGATTTCTGCTGATGGAGAGGGTAATCCTGTTTATGGGGGAACGCCTTCAGATAGTAGCGTTCAGCGCTATATAAATGAAATAAAAAATAGAGGGCTTAAGGTTATGCTTTACCCTATGTTTTTTATGGATACAGAAAATAAGCCGTGGCGAGGAAGGGTCACAGGAAGTGTTTTTGATGTTCAGCAATTCTTTATAAAAACAAATGGATATAATGAATTTATAATGCATTGCGCTAATAATTTTGGTGCTACAGTAGATGCTTTTGTTATCGGGTCAGAGCTAATAGGGCTTACGTCTGTTAAAGATGTTTCTGATCAGTTTCCAGCCGTCAATGAGTTAGTATCTTTAGCTGCAAATGTAAAGGCAAGTGTAGGGGCGTTAGTAAAGGTTACATATGCCGCGGACTGGTCGGAATATCATCACACGGAAGGGGGGTGGTATAATCTTGATCCGCTTTGGGCATCTGCAGATATTGATATGATAGGAATTGATGCTTACTTTCCTTTAACAGATAGTGAGCAGCCCTTGCATGGGTTTGATTTGGAAACAGTAAAAAATGGTTGGAACTCTGGTGAGGGATATGATTGGGTATATGCCGATGAAGCACGGACTGCAAAACAAGGAATTGCATCAGAATATGCGTGGAAAAATATTGATTGGTGGTGGAAAAATAGTCATGTTAATCCAAATATGATAACCACCCCGTGGGTTCCTCAGTCTAAACCTATATGGTTCACTGAATATGGTTTTCCTTCAGTTGATGGAGGAACTAATCAGCCAAATGTTTTTTATGACCCTAATAGTAGTGAAGGGGCGTTGCCGCGCTTTTCAACGGGTGCTATTGATTTTAAAGCGCAGCGTTTGGGGATTGAGGCCACAGAAGAGGTGTGGAAAAATTCTGCAATGGTAGAACAGAATTTTTTATGGACATGGGATGCACGTCCTTATCCTGCATGGCCTGATTTGTTAGATGTTTGGTCAGATGGTGGTTTATGGGAAAAAGGTCATTGGGTACAAGGCAAGCTTGGTCAAGCGAGTTTAGGAGCAATTGTAGCTGATATTTGCCGTAAAGCAGGGATGAATACTTTAGACTATAATGTTTCGCAATTAACTTCCTTGGTGGAGGGGTATGTTATTCCTCGGCAAAATACAGCTCGTGGCATATTGGATGATTTACGAAAAGCCTATTTTTTTGATGTTGTTGAGTCTGACGGGGTATTGCATTTTGTAATGCGTGGACAAAATATAGTAGCAACGATTGAAGAAAGTGAATTACTGCCATCTAACCATTATAGTTTAAATAATAGAGATAAGAATGCTGGCGATAGCAGTGGATTGCAGGTAATGCGCTTGCAAGAAATTGAATTGCCACAAAAAATAGATGTTACCTACATTGATAGACAATTTAATTATCAGACGGGAAGCCAACATGCTCAGCGTATAGTTACAACAAGTAAAGAGATGCTAACAATAAACTTGCCCGTAGTTATGACTCCGATGCGGGCAAAGTACGTGGCTGATGTAATGCTTTATAATAGTTGGGTAGAGCGCAACCAATATAGTTTTTCTCTATCTGCAAAACATATGCTGTTAGAGCCTTGCGATGTCATAGATGTATGGCAGGGTAACATACTGCATCGCATTAGGATTAATGATGTGGTGGTGGATTTGTCGGGTAAGGTGCAGGTGGAAGGAGTAGCCGAAGATGTGGCAGTATATAAAGTTAACGCTGCTGCTGGAGCATCTTTGGCAAATGGTTCTGCGCTAATGAAGGCTGTATCAGGAAATACAAACGGTGTTTTCTTAGACCTACCTCTTATGCCGAGTGATGCCGCGCATGATTGTTACTTACGCTTGGCCGCATATGGTGAAGAGTCTGGATGGAATGGTGGTGTGTTATATCGTAGTGATGATGGGGGTATAGAATATAATCAGATAGGTCCGTCTGCTGTAGCGGGAGTAGTTGGAGCTGCACAGGATATTTTAGCAAACTGTGCTGACACTACGCGATTTGACTATACGTCATCTGTGACGGTGATATTGGCTTCTGGTGCTGTAAGTAGTTTAACAGAGTCTGCTGTGCTTAATGGTGGAAATATGGCTTGGTTGGGGGGTGAAATTTTTCAATTTACAACAGCAACAATGCTGGCTGTTGGCAAATATCGCTTAAGTGGTTTGTTACGTGGTCGTTTTGGAACAGATCATGCCTGCGGTGGCCATATTATAGGGGAATCATTTGTTCTGCTAAATAGCGCAATATTCAAAAGCGTATTTCCATTAAATATGGTTGGTTTAGAGCGTAGTTATAAATTAGTTAGTGTCGGAAATACAGTAGGTCAGACGGATAGCAGTTCTTTTGTACATCAGGCAGTAAGCCTAATGCCATTGTCACCGGTTCATGTGCGTGCAACACGTAATGATGAGGGGGATGTAATGATTACGTGGATACGTAGGACGCGGTTTGGTGGTCAGTGGCGTGACAAAGTAGATGTACCTTTAGCAGAAGAAAGTGAGCTTTATGATATGGATATATTAGATGGAGGAGTTATTGTACGGACTGTAAGTAATATATCCAATGATTTTTATAGTTATAATGCTCTGGAACAAGTAACAGATTTTGGCAGCATTCAGTCATCGTTAACCGTTAAGATATATCAAATTTCATCGGCTATTGGTCGTGGCTATCCGCGCTTGGCAGTTGTTTGAGTGTGTGGTGAATTAAAAAGAGGAAGCGGGTGATATTATAGATTTTAGGCAAAAATATACAAATATAAAGGGGGATTATAATGGCAACAACGCATCATATGAATATTGCATTGGTAGAGCAAGGGCAGGCGCAAAAAGAGGTGACAGTCAATGAGGCATTAGTACAACTAGATGCTTTAATGAATGTTGGTGTGGTGGATAAGGATTTAGCCACTCCGCCCGTAAGCCCAGCTAATGGGGATGTATATATTATTGCATCAGGGGCAACAGATGAGTGGTTGGGGCAAGACAATCGAATTACCTATTTTGATCAGATATGGCGTTTCATTTCCCCATCTGAAGGAGTTATGTTGTGGGTCAATGATGAAGACATATTATATGTTTTTGATGGAAGTGCATGGGTGATTGCTGCTGTCTCTCCTAATCAAAACATAAATAATGTACCACAAATTGGAGTCAATACCGTTGCAGACATCACTAATAGACTATCTGTAAGGTCACCTGCAGCTTTGTTTACAGCAGAAACGAATGATATGCAGGTTAAAGTAAATAAAACTGCAATTGGGGATACTGCATCATATTTATTTCAAACAAATTTTTCAGGCCGTGCAGAGTTTGGTTTGGTAGGAGACGATCATTTTCAGCTTAAAGTATCTCCTGATGGGAGTGTTTTTCTGCAATCTTTTACTGTGGATAATGCCACTGGAAATATTGACTTTAAGCAAGATGTTTCTGTGGTGGGTGAGTTAACTGCAAGGCGAAGAAGTAATACGATTGTATCTTCAGCAACGTTAGCGTTAATTGATGCTAATACATGGCATTATTGTAATAGTGCATCAGCTATAGTGATAACCGTGCCGGCAAATAGTAGTGTCGGTTTCCAAGTGGGTACAGAGGTGGTGCTGGCTAGGGGGGGTGTAGGTGCTGTATCAATTGCCGCCGCTGTTGGAGTAACGATATATTCTCATAATAGTTTGCTAAATATTGCTAATCAATATCAAGAAGTCAGGCTAAAAAAAGTTGGAACTGATGAGTGGATTCTTGTCGGTGATTTAGCATAAATGATTGGGGCGAAATAAGGAGGGATTATGGAGCATAAATATGATAATAGTGAAGTGCGGGCCATTGTTCGTCAGGCCGCGCGTGAGGCCGTTCATGAGACATTAGCAGGGTTAGGTATTCATGCTAACGACCAGAAAGATATTCAGGCAGATTTATTCTATTTACGAAAAATTCGTAAAGGGAGTGAGTTTGTTGGGATGAGAGCAAAGGCGTCTGTGATAGCGATACTTATACCGTCAATTCTCTATTTGATATGGGAAGCGGTAAAGCAAACTATACATAAATAATTTATGTATATGAAGGATGTAAGTCTAATAATACTACAATATGGTGGCAGAAAAGAAACGGAGTATTGTTTTTCAATAATAAGTTGAGGAATGGTAATGAAAATTCATAGGTTTATGTTCTAATTTATGTCAGTCTATCAAAATGAAATGTGTAAATGATGCTATTAGAATATTTCTTTTTGGTGGAGCGATGGTAATTGCCAGCGGGTGGTTATTGGTTAATGTTCCGGTTGTTTATGCAAAAGAAAAAGCGGCTATATCTGAAAGTGAGTCTGAAGATTCTGATGAAGAAAAATCTGATGAAGATGAGGCCGCTTCAGAAGAGGAAGAAGATCAGGCAACAAAGTTACGGCGTAGATTGGAAAACCATCTGCGCAATATAGAATCTGCTGAAAATTATAATAGGTTTGAGCAGTCGGTTTATATGTTAACAAAGTTACCGGCTGAAAAAGTGGTCCCTCGTTTGATTCAGGGGCTAAAAAAATTCCGTGATAAGCCAGAAGTTCAAGTGAATTTTATATATGCACTTGGTCGTGTTGGGCATAAGGCTGAGCGCTCTATTCCTGGTTTGAAAGCTTTGTTACGTAAAGACAATACGGATATACGTTGTGCCGCTTTGATGGCGCTTGGGCGCATTAATCAAGGTCGGGATAATTCGTTAGAAGATATCTCTCGCCTTTTAGGTAGTAGCAATAAACAAGTTAGTGAGGCCGCTCACAGGGCATTGGAAGTGGTGAATACATATAAGTCTCGGAAAATCCTCCGCCAGTATGCAGCTTATCTAGCGCAACAGAAAAAAGAGGAATAATTTTTGGACCCGTCTATTCCAGTTATAAAAGATATTGTTACGGGGGTAATGGCAACCGGAATTGTAGCGATGACGGCGATTGGGTTGCGTTCAAGCTATAGTTTTTTCCGTCGTAGAATACAGTTGCGTCATATGCGCAATATTTTTGGTGATGTGGACTTGTTGCGGGAGTCATCAAGTGTTGTTATTCCAACGTTCCAACCATTGTCATATGATGAATTTCATAAGGGAAAGGGAACAACATATATTGATAAAAATTTTATCGCTTCAGCCAATGGGGTTAAGTTAGAGAAGAAGAAAGTTCCTCTATATAGTGATGTTCTGGTTTTGGATGACTACCTCGCTTATGACAAAGTAAATGCTATGCTTATGAATAATGGTTATGGCGCAGTTGAATTCATACCTGATATTGATGCATTGAAAGAATGGAAAAAACACCTGATTGTTTGTATTGGTGGCCCAAGGTCAAATCAGAAATTGCGTCAAGTAATGAACACACCAGCGATGGAGTTTTTTGAAGTAAATGATGTTCATGATTTGTTATCAAATTGGCAGCTTAACTTAGACTATGATGGAGAACGTCATAGTTATGTTGCATGTGATGTAACGGCATATGCTTATGTGATGAAAGTAAGTAATCCTAATTTTTCACAAGGGAAAATTATGGCCATTGCAGGTGACTGTTCTTATGGCACAGATATGGCAGCGGAATATTTAAAAGAGAATCTAGTAGCATTGTCACAGCGTTATAAGGGGGATGATTTCTTCATTTTACTAACGAGTGATAAAGGAAATATTGAAACGATGCATGAGGTGATTGAATTTGCGCTAGAAAATGGCCAAAAAAAGGGGTAAAGAGTGTTTCCTAGTTATTAGGGTAACAATATAAAAACTTATATATAGAAAGAAATTGATGTCAGTACAGTACGATATTATGCAGCACCCAACCCAGCATGTATGGGACTTTTGGTATTATTACGATCAAAAAGAGAAGCTATTTCATGTGCTTTTTTTAAATGCAGATCGTTCACTTGTGGCAACAGAACAGCATCATTTTTCTGCGCAGCTTGGTTACGGCACAACAAAGGACTTTATTCAGATAAACTGGATAGCAGATGATGTGTTGTGCGCTAATCCAAGTGGTTGGGATAACAGCTCAATCTGGTCTGGGGATGTGGTAAAAACAAAAAATGGTTATCTATTGTTTTATACTTCGCGTAATCGCGAAACAGATGACGGTTTTACGCAGAATATTGGTGCAGCTATTTCACAAGATTTTATTCATTGGGAGCGTATAGATGATTTTCGCTTGCAGCCAGATGATGTAATTTATGAGCCGCGCAGTGTAACGGGTGATAGTTCAATCCATGCTTGGCGTGACCCATTCTTGTTCTTGCAAGACGGCTGCCCTTATATGCTGTTAACGGCAAAAACAAAAGATCTTCCTATAGAAAAAAAGGGTGTAGTAGCTTTGTTAAAGTCGCAAGATGGCGGTTTGTTGCATTGGGATATATTGCCGCCAGTTGTAGCTCCAGGGTGGTATTCTGAAATGGAAGTGACGCAGCTTTTTAAAAATCCAAAAGGTGGGTTTGATATTGCATTTTCTACATGGGCAAAATTTGATGCTGCGCCTAATACACAAAAACAAGGCGGACTACAAAGTATAACGCTTGATAACCCCGTTTCTTCGTATTTTCCTAGTGAGAAGGCAAATGTGCTGCTATCAGAAAAGTCAGGTCTTTATGCGGCAAGAGTTATTCCAGAATTGGGTGGAGAAATAGTAGGATTTGATATTGCCCAAGGGGGAATCCGCCGCAGTGGTGTTTCGGCGGATTTGTTGGAAGTAAACCGAAGTTTTAACGATTTTACAGTAAAATAGAGTCTACTATCATTTTAATGTAACCTTATTTGAATGCGCTCATCTTGATGCGCTCTTTCAAGTGCCTCGTTTAATTGAAATGCAATGGCGCAGGGCAATCTATGTTGGGTAGAAGAGTGTAAGTACCAAGATGATGCACCTACATAATATAAACTCAACGCGCTTATGCGCGGCTTACTATTTTTCAATAGCCTTCTTTGCGCATTTTAAGGTCTAATGTATAGCTTTTATTGTTTTTTGTGCTTCGGCTTGTAATTTTTCCATAGCACGGCTTTCAATTTGGCGAATACGTTCTCGCGATACGCCATAGCACTGACTTAACTCTTCTAGAGTAATTGCCGGCTCTTGTAATTGGCGACGCAAAATAATATCCCGCTCCCGATCATTAAGGCTTTTTAGCGCAAGAGCAAGCATTTTCCGGCGTTGCTGAAGTACTTGGGTTTCAGCTAATGCATCTTCTTGCGTAATATCATCATCGCTGATGAAATTAATCATTTCATCACTATCAGTTTCATTTGATACTGAGCGATTCAATGAGCTATCATATGCGCCCAGCCTTTCGTCCATCTCAACTACGTCGCGTTCAGGTACGTCAAGGTCATGTGCAATTTGGCTAACTTCACCAGGAAGTAAGTTACGGCTTTCAGCTCCGTCTATTTGCTTCTTCATGCGGCGGAGATTGTAGAATAGTTTTTTCTGTGCTGCAGATGTGCCCATTTTAACTAACGACCATGAGCGTAAAACATACTCATTAATAGAGGCTTTTATCCACCACATTGCATAGGTGGATAAACGAAACCCTTTATCAGGGTCGAATTTTTTTACAGCTTGCATTAAGCCAATATTACCCTCGGCAATTAGGTCAGCAGCAGGAAGGCCGTAACCACGGAAGCTGCCAGCAATTTTTACTACCAGCCGCAGGTGACTAGTCACTAATTTCTCAGCGGCTTTCATGTCCTGATGTTCTGCATATGATTTGGCGAGAATAAATTCTTCATCCTCAGCAAGCATAGGGAATTTATGTATCTGCGCCAAATATTGTGACAGGCTACTATCCGCTAGAACTGGTAATGTGATGTTGCTCATAATCTATAAATCCTTCTGGTCGCGGCAATTATTTTTTATAAAAAATAAAAATTACTGCATTTAAGGCGGGGTGCTTATACAACAAAAAATGATAAAAAGCAAGAAAAACTGCGTTTTATCGGTTTGCTATGTAGTGTCCCGTAATGCCGTTATTAACTTACTTATATCTTCGCAGGTTGGAGATGAAAAGTTACTTTCAAAAGATAAAATTTTTTCAGTTATAGGGTGCATGAATGTAATTTTAGTAGAGTGCAAAGCTTGTCGTGTTAAAGATTCTAACGCAATTTGTACTGGTTGGGGAAGGGTGGAAATTTTTTGTAACCAATGTGAATGTCCGTATGTTTGGTCGCCTAATAATGGATGGCCAACATGCGGCATATGAACACGTATTTGGTGGGTTCGCCCTGTTTCTAGGCGACATTCTGTTAGTGATATTTTGTTATTTAAGAAACGTTCAAGCACAGTGTAATGTGTAATGGCATGTCTGCCGGACCCCTGCATGATGGTCATTTTTTTGCGATCGCGTGGGCTGCGGCCAATATTGGCACTAATTTTACCAAATGGGGGAGTAGGGCAACCCCATATAATGGCCATATAGATGCGTTTTAATTCTCTGCTGGATATTTGAGAAGAGAGTATGTTATGCGCCTTATCGTGCTTGGCTACGACCATAAGGCCGCTAGTGTCTTTATCCAGTCGATGGACGATGCCGGGGCGTGTTACTCCCCCAATGCCGGATAATGTATCGCCACAATGGTGTAATAATGCATTTACTAAAGTGTGATTAATATTACCCGCACCAGGATGTACTGTTAGTCCCGCTTGTTTATCTATAACTAGCATATGCTCATCTTCAAAGGCGATATGTATGGGGATATCAGCAGGAAGAATTTCTGTTGGTTCTGGTTTGGGTAGGTTTATGACGTATGACTCACCCTCCCTAGTTTTATGGGTCTTATTCGTGATAATGGTTATTTCTGCACCAGCTATAGAGCAGCTAACATGACCATTTTTTATTAGTGATTGAAGGCGGGTGCGTGAAATGTCTGGTAAATGCAATGCTAGAAAAGCGTCCAGCCTCATGCCGATATTGGGAGCACTGACATAAATATTTTCAATACTGCCTTCAATATCATTTTTAGCCTCATCTATGTTAAGGCGGTTTGTTGCATCATCGGTCATTAGTTGTGTTTGTATATGGTTTGTTGACATGTGGCAAGATTTCAGATGTTTAATGTTCTTATCCTTGATTTTATTATATTAAAGCTTCATAAGTTATTACTGAAGCTGAAATTAGATAATCCTTTTAAGAATTGGCTCTTTATTTAGGTTTAATTTTTAGGTGTTATTGAGTTGTTGGCTAAATCATAATGTGAGTAGTAAGAATATGGCAATGACAGAAGAAGAAAAACTTAAGGTATTAAAGCGCGTAGTTATATGGGGTGGCGTTGCGTTGGTTTTTGCTTTTATTTTTACAGCAGGTGTGGTTATTACTAAGTTGGCAGAGGTCAAAACTAGGGTGGTGAAGTCAATTACCGAAGATGCGCCGCCGGAAATTATTGGGTGTGATCCTTCTGGTAAGGAAATGACTGAAATTAAATTGCCGACTGGTGCAGGGGAGATTGTAAATAGTCAGCTTTATGGTGACCGAGTGATGGTTCATGTTCGTTATAAGGAAATGTTAGGGGTCTCGCGTGAGCAATTATATATTTCAGATATTTGTACGGGAAAAAATATTGCGACGGTTACTTTGCGCTAAGTCTATGTTTGTTTTGAATAAAACCACAACATAGCTTGCTGTTTTTATATAAGTTTTAGGTTAAATATAAAGGCATTAAATAAAAAAGAGCTAGGAAAAGATAATTACTGTTGACAGGGGCGAAAATTATGGAATAATCCGCGCTCTTAAATTTTATGCTATTTTAGCGAACTTATGAGTTTATAATGAAAACATATTCCGCAAAGCCATCAGATATTGAAAAAGATTGGTGGGTAATTGATGCCGAGGATCTCGTGCTTGGTCGTATGGCTGCTGAAGCCGCAAAAGTGTTAAGGGGGAAGCATAAGCCAACCTATACTCCGCATATGGATTGTGGTGATAATATCATCATCGTTAATGCTGAGAAAGTACACTTAACAGGTGCGAAGCTAACAAATAAAAAATACTATCGCCATACGGGGCATCCCGGCGGTATTAAAGAAACTACGCCTGCTAAAATTTTGGAGGGTAAAGCTCCAGAACGTGTGGTAAAGTTAGCAATCCAACGTATGATATCAAGAAATACATTGGGTAGTAAGCAAATGAGTAATCTGCATGTATATGTAGGTAATGAGCACCCGCATGAAGCGCAAAAGCCAAAAGTTTTGGATGTTGCAGCAATGAATCCGAAGAATAAAAAGGATCGATAGGAATGATTGATATACCAACAATAGCAGCGGCAGAAGCTCCAAACGCAGCGGAAGCACCTGCTTCAGAAGCAAAAACAGAAACTCAAGTAGTTGAGAAGCGTGAGCCAAAAATAGACAAGCTAGGCCGTGCTTATGCAACAGGTCGTCGTAAAGATGCAAGTGCTAGGGTATGGATTCGCCCTGGAACAGGCAAGTTTGTTGTAAATAAGCGTGATGTTACTAATTATTTTGCACGTTCTGTACTGCGTATGGTTTTAAACCAGCCATTCGTTGCTACTAACACTGCTGGCAAATTTGATGTTTACTGTACGGTTACTGGAGGCGGTCTTTCAGGTCAAGCTGGTGCTGTTCGTCATGGTATTAGTCGTGCACTGGATGATTTTGATCCTACATTACACACAATTTTGCGTCGTGGTGGTTACCTAACGCGCGATAGTCGTGTGGTTGAGCGTAAGAAATATGGTAAGCGTAAAGCTCGTCGTAGTTTCCAGTTCTCAAAACGTTAGGCGGATACGCACAAAGACTGGGTATATTTCAGTCGAAAAAAAAGGTGCCCCCGGTGGGCACCTTTTTTTATGATTATAGTTATAAGTATAATGAATCAGCAACCTTAATGGTATGCTGATATATAAAGGTTATGAGGTGTTGAGGTGATAAAAGCAGTTGTTATTGGTGCTAGTGGCTATACAGGGGCTGAGTTAGTACGTATTTTGGATCAGCATCCAGATATAAAAATTGCGGCTCTAGTAGCAAATAGCAATGCTGGAAAAGCTATTGCTGAAATATACCCGCATTTTTCTCATTTAGATTTGCCGGATATGGTGTCTTTGAATGATGTTAAGTTTGATGAAATTGATGTAGCGTTTTGTTGTTTGCCGCATGCAACTTCGCAAGAGGTAATTCAGAAACTTCCGGATGATTTACGGATTATTGATTTATCTGCAGATTTCAGAATTGATGATTTAGAAGAATATGAATATTGGTATGGCAAGCCACATGCTGCTCCGGAATTGCAGAAAGAAGCTGTATATGGTTTAACGGAACTCTCTAAAGAAAAAGTAGAAGAGGCTAGGTTGGTTGCTTGCCCTGGGTGTTATCCAACATCTATGTTATTGCCACTTTATCCGCTGTTACAAGGTGGAAAAATACGCACTAGAAATATTATAATTGATTCAAAATCTGGAGTAACTGGTGCTGGGCGTTCTGCTAAAATTGCAAATTTATTTGCAGAAGTTAGTGGCAGTGTAAGGCCGTATAGCATTGGCGGTCATCGGCATGTGGCTGAGGTTGAACAAGAGTTAAGTCGGGCCGCTGGAGAAAAAATTCAAATTACATTCACGCCGCAAGTAGTGCCAATGAATAGAGGTATTTGCTCTTGTATTTATGTTGAGGCTGAGTCCGGCGTATCTGTTGAGAATATTCAGCAGGCGTTAGTGGGATTTTATGCGGATACGCACTTTGTTACTGTTGTAACTGATGGTCATGTACCTACAACGCAAGAGGTGTATGGTACAAACCGCGCTGTGATTAGTGTTTTTGCAGATAGAGTACCTGGTAGGGTTATAATTATTTCGGTAATTGATAACTTAGTAAAAGGTGCATCAGGTCAGGCGGTGCAAAATATGAATATTATGTTCGGTCTCGGAGAAGGGACAGGGCTGCAACGCACGGCAATGTTTCCATAACTTAATCTAGTTTAATATGGTTCGAGGTTAATGGAGGTGGTTTTATGTCTAGTTTAACTTCAGTGGCACAGCCGATTATAATGCCATATAAAGGTATATACCCAACGATAGCAAAAGATGCTTTCATTGCGCCTGGGGCGGTTATCATTGGTGATGTTGTAATTGGTAGCCAAAGTAGCGTTTGGTTTGGTTGTGTGATTAGAGGTGATGTAAACACAATTAGAATTGGTGAGCGAACAAATATCCAAGATGGAACTGTAGTGCATGTTACGCGAGTGACAGGACCAACAACGATTGGGTCTGGAGTGACAATTGGCCATAGTGCGCTGTTGCATGCATGTAATTTAGAAGATAATTGCTTTATAGGTATGCGTGCGACGCTCATGGATGATGTGTTGGTAAAGTCTGGGGCAATGGTTGCTGCTGGAGCATTAGTGACACCCCGCAAAGAAGTCGAACAAGGCCAGATATGGAGTGGAAGCCCTGCTCGCTATATGCGTGATATGACAGAAAATGAGTCAGGCTTTGTCGCGGTATCTGCGGATAATTATGTACGTCTAACGCAAGAGTATACAATAGATTAATTTTGACAGTATAATTCTTTAAATTAAGACCCTAACCGAGGGGCGGCGGATTTCTTATAAGCCAAAGCATCTCAGCATGTGCCAAGATACTTTGGCTTTGATTGTTCTAGAAGCTGACTTGAGAACGTAACATTATATAATGCGGATCTTCATCCGGATATATTGCATTATCGTCAAGTTCGTTAATGACATAATTAAGCATAAACTTTACGTTTTTATTAGGATACCAATTCACACCTAATGTCCAAGCGTCTAATTCACCACCATTTACAGTCCCATCATTGAGGTCTAGGAATGTATAGCGGCCAGCAATTTCCCATGCACCTTTTCCTCCTTCGCTTAAGGAGAATGGAGACTTAGGAGAGACGCCACCGTATTTTCCAGATGATTTTTTATAACTTCGTTGATCGCCTGTTAAGAAATATGAGAGGGCAATATAACCGCTATTAAAAGTAAGGTCGCTTTCGGCTTCACGACTAACATCTGTAATGTAATATTCACCCATAATGGATGCAGGCCCGTTTTGGTAACGTAATTCAGCAGCATAACTGATGTGGTTATCAACACCATTAATGGTGCCCGTATCAACAAGTCTTTCGCCAATTACATGTGATTCCCCGCGGGAACGGAATCGAACCGAATCGCTAGCCGAATCAGGTGTACGATATCGGATGCTGGCGCCAAGGTGGAGTAATTCATTTTCTGTATTAATAGCTTGGCCAAATATACGCCCAGAGAAACCATAGCCTTCATCATCTGAGCCATTATCATCAGGACTTTCGCCAAAAATTCCGAGCTGAATGCCAAGATTATCTGAATAATATTTACCAGAAATACCAAGATTTCTACCCGTTCTGAATGTAGTAACCGCAGAAGAACGCTCCATAAAGGTGGTATGCAAACTGCTGCTTAATGCTTCTATGCCATTGAATTCTTTAAAATGACCTGCTGCAATAGAAAATGTTTTAAGCCCTGTGTAGCTAAGAAACACATCTTTAATAGATGTACTGTTATTAGCAAAATCAATAATAAATCTATACATCCAGTCAGTCATGATTTTGCCTTTAACACCGGCGCGTACAGCACGAAAATCTGTTGCATTGGCAAAGTCAGCAGATGAACCATCGCCACTAACAAATCCAGCGTCAGCTAATATGCGGCCATCAACCGCAAACGAAGTGGATTTATCGGCTGTTGAGATGGAGGGGGCAGGGGATAGTTTCAAAATCAGGTCTTGTGGTGAGGATACTGCTTTTGAAGGAGATGATTTTTTCTCAGATATTTGAGTTTTTTCTAGTTTTTGCTCAAGATAAGTAATGCGCTCTTTAAGTGCTTTAAGTTCATTTAATACCTCAGCATCTGTTGCATTAGCGGTCGATATTGCCATGCTGGTTGAGGCCATTAGTAAAAGGCCTAGTATTTTTTTGTTGTAATGCATCAATGTCTCCTTATGTTTTTTGCATTAAAAATAGAAAATTAATTTAAGTGAGTAAGTTTATATGAAATGAGTGTATTAACGGTTTAAACGTTGTGAAATAAGGTGATCAACTACTTCTGGGTTAAGTAAAGTATTGGTATCTCCTAGATCGCTATAATCATTTGCTGCAATTTTTCTTAAAATACGTCGCATGATTTTACCTGATCGGGTCTTAGGTAGCCCCGGGGCCCATTGTAAAAAACTGAGTGTTGCAATGGGGCCAATCTCCTTTCTGACCCATGTGATTAGTTCGGCACGGAGGTCATCTGACTCCTCAACGTCGTCATTTAGAGTTATAAAACTGTAAATACCTTCTCCTGTAATGTTATGGGGGAAGCCAACAACACCAGCTTCAGCAACAGAAGGGTGTGCCACTAACGCGCTTTCAATTTCAGCAGTTCCAAGCCGATGACCAGAGACGTTTAATACATCGTCTGTTCTTCCCGTTATCCAATAATATCCATCCTTATCGCGGCGGCATCCATCTCCACTAAAATACATTCCAGGAAATTGCGTGAAATAAGTATCAATAAATCGTGGATGATCACCATTAATTGTACGAGCTTGCCCAGGCCATGAGTCAAGGAAGCACAAATTGCCTTCAGCTTCTCCATCCAAAATATTACCATCATTATCGACAATGGCAGGTTTTATACCAAAAAGAGGCAATGTTGCTGATCCTGGTTTTAGATCTGTTGCATATGGAAGGGGGCTTAACATAATGCCGCCTGTTTCTGTTTGCCACCAAGTATCAACAATAGGGCATTTTTTTTCTCCGACGGTTTCATAATACCAGCGCCAAGCTTCGGGATTAATGGGTTCGCCTACGCTCCCTAATATTCTTAATGACTTTCTACTAGTGCCAGCTACAGAAGAGTTTCCGCTTGCCATTAATGAGCGAATAGCAGTAGGGGCTGTATAAAATTGTGTGACCTTATGCTTATCAATAACCTGCCAGAAGCGTTGATTATTAGGCCAAGTGGGGATGCCTTCAAACATAACTGTTGTAGCGCCATTTGCTAATGGTCCATATACGATATAGCTATGTCCAGTAATCCAGCCAACATCGGCAGTACACCAATATACATCACCCTCTTGATAATCAAATACAGTCTGATGAGTTAATGCCGCATAAAGAAGATAGCCGCCAGTAGTGTGACGAATACCTTTTGGCTTTCCTGTTGAGCCAGATGTATAGAGAATAAATAATGGATCCTCTGCTTCCATCGGTTCGGCTTCACAATTGTCGCTTACATTTTTTGCTACTTCATCATACCAATGGTCACGCCTGTCATGCCAAGCAACGCGGTTTCCAGTATTTTTTATAACTAATGTTTGTATGTCTGTTGTTTCAGATAGTGCCATATCAACATTATTTTTGAGTGATACAGTTTTTCCGCCTCTCCTTCCTTCATCCGCAGTAATAACGAGCTTACTTTTTCCATCTAGCACTCTTCCTTGCAGTGCCTGTGGTGAGAAACCTGCAAACACGACAGAGTGTACAGCTCCTATACGTGTGCATGCCAGCATTGCATAAGTGGCCTCAGGAATCATTGGCATGTATAATGTAACGACATCTCCCTTCTTCACTCCCATTTTTTTTAATACATTAGCAAATTTACAGACTTGTACATGTAGTTCTTTATACGTTATGTGTAATGAAGAATCTGGGTTGTCACCCTCCCAAATAATTGCGGTTTGATCTCCGCGTTTTTCTAAGTGTCTATCAATACAGTTGTAGGATACATTCAATGTTCCGCCTTCAAACCAACGAACATGTACATCTTTACTAAAAGAGGTATCTTTAACGTTAGTCCAAGGTGTGAACCAATCGAGGCGAGATTTAGCTTGTTCCGCCCAAAATTTTTCAGGTTCGTTTATGGATTGCTGGTACATGCCTATATAGCGTGCGCGATCAATATGTGGGTTGCTCAGTGGAGATTTAGCCGCAGGGTATATGGTGCAATCTTCCTGTGATCGTAGATGATTTTCACTCTGTATTTCGTCGTTTTTAGCTGTATTTGTCATAAAATCCCCTTTTGCATATGCTGTCTATAGTTAGCTATACCCTACACATCCGCTCCCACGTCACCGATTAGGAAATGCAGTAAACATGAAAGCTCCTTTATTTGCAATAGGCAGCGGATGAATTGTTATAATTATTCATATGACATAAATAATTTGTGTTATACTGCTACGGTTAAAAAGTAACCATCAGGGGAAGTTAGGGGAAGGAATGGACTACGTTGCGGAGTTTCAGTCGCGTTTAATAAATGCCTTTATAGAAATTGTAAGAGAAAGTAACCATGTATTAGCGGATATAATATGCAAAAAGCGTAAAATTGAGACTATTGGCGACGAGAAAGAGCGCATTAGACTGTATAATGATTTGTGGCAAGGGCTATCGGATGAGGTACAATATCAACTCTCTGATGCTGATGCAAAGATAAACGATCTTGCTCGCAGAGCTAGAAAAATTGCTGCAACATCCATTGTCAGAAATCATGATATAGAAGGACATGCCATTGCAGATTCAATTGATTTTGTAATTAGGCGCTATCGTGAGCAAGACGTACCTGCCAATGTTGTGCAACAACATTTAGACAGTAATGCACGTGCTTGGTTTAGTTTAACGGCTCATCCCACTAACCCTACTACATTACGTTATACAAAAGCAGGAGTTTTAGTAGATAAAGCGTTGGAAAAAAGTGGCTGTGAGGGGGATATAACTGATGCTAAAGACCAGTTATATAGTGCTCTTAGGAATGTAAGGGATGCACGCATTACAGGACAGAAACGTACCGTAGCAGAAGAGGTGGAGGAGGCAACATTACTGTTAGACGTAATATATGATTCAGTAATTGATCAGAGGAATGCCTTTGAGGAAGCTCTATGTAAATATGGATATAAGAAGGATGGAGTTCGAGTAAAATTGCCATTAACAACGGCTTGCCTTTGGGCCGCAGGAGATGGCGATGGTAATCCAAATACAACCGTAAAAACCTTAAGTGCTGCAAGAGATTTTCTTAATAACTCAATAATAAATAAGTATAAAGATGATATATCTTTGCTTGGGTTATCTGTGGGTGATGCATCGTTTTCTTCCGTGGATGAACTTAATAAAGCATTAGAAGAGCATGGAAGTTGCACAGAAGATTTGCGATATAAGCTATCGGTTTTTGGGCTGCACTATGCGCAAATTGATATTAGGCATAACGCAGATGACTTTATGAAAGTGTTGGTACGTTTAATAGAATGTACAGACATAGTGGATACCACTACATTTCTTATGAGTAATCAAGACACTCAGTTAAATTATGTTCTGAAGTGGTTAGAAGATAAGCAAGCTATTTGTAAATTTGCGGCCATCAAGTCAAGTGAAATGGGTGACGATAAAGAGGGAGAGCTTTCTTCTCGGGTTATGGATAGGTTGTGTTGGTTGGCAGAATATCCTCATATGTCAGATAAGTTAATCATTGCTGAGAACCAGCATGTTTTGCATGTAATTACCGCAATGCTTTTACTAAAAGTAAGCGGTAACATTGTTGGTCAGAGCGATGCTGCATTGGATATTGTAACTTTGTCTGAATCTGTTGAGGATTTAGAAATGCTACAGGAAATGCACCAGTCATTATTAGAATACCCTATTTGGTATAACCACTTGTTAGCACGGCAAAGATTAATTGTGATGATTGCTAAGAGTGATACAGTTCGCTTGGCGGGAAGAGGTGCCGAATTGGCGCAAGAACAAGCAACAGCCTCGGCCTTTACAATTAATTACCAAGACAAAGATTTGCCATTTCCAATTACTGTTTTTAGTGGTGGCGGAGCCGCATTACAACGTGGGGGAGGGAAGCCATCTGAGGTGGCGCATGGTCAAGCGCGTGCGGCGATGAGTGTTGGTGTGAAAACACTAGGGGCTGCTTGCCAGACGGTGCAAGGTCACCAGATGCAGTTGCTGTTTTCGCCATTATTTGTGTGTTCATATTACCTAGAAGCATTAGCCGCTCAAGGAATGTTTGCACTCGGTCAGGTGAGTGGTGTGTTACCGGTTCGTGATTTAGCTGAGTGTGTTGATAAAACACAGGCATATGATGCTACGATACTGCATCATACGGCTTCACGTGAGGCATATAGTAGGTATACGGCCAACCCGTCATTTAATGAGTTGTTAGAAAATGGGCCTTGGGTATCGGTTAAATTAGGTAACTTGAGTTCGCGCCCGTCAAAACGAGATGGTGATTCTTATGACTCTGATTGCACACCGCAGGAAATTAAGGGTAATAAGCCAAAATTATTAGATAATCGTGCAATTACTGTAGAAAGAATGGCAACACATAGCGGAACACAGCTGGTCTCCATTCTTGGTGAAAAAGAAGGGCTGCTAGCATTGGTGCATAAGGGGGAGGTGAGTGAATGTTATACGGGCTCGTCTTTACGTTATGTTTATGAAGGAAATAAGCTAGAACGAGACTCAATGCGTAATACTGCAATAGCAATATATATGCAAGATTTTGCAAATGCATGGAGAATGTTAATTGGAGTAGAGCGTCCTGCAGACTCAGATATTGAAACATTATCTCAAAAATTTCTTCATAGTTTTGAAGAAAAGGAAAACCTGCCAGAAGTAACATTGGCTTTCATAGAGCGATATTCATGGGATATTGCGTGTTTAATTTATACAGCAATTACAGGAACTCCTCCAAAAGAGGGGATGAAAAGCTCTGATGTTTTGAAGCATTGCTGGCCAGATTTAGCAGATCAAATGGATAGCAGAGAGCGTTTATCTGAATTTGCACGTTTTATTGAAGCAAAACTCACCCACCAAATGAATGAATATACTGATGTGCGGTTAACAGAGCGTCAAACACGTATAATTCAATCAATATATGCCGCAGCAGATGTAAAAAATGCACCAGTTGGCATGTTGGCAACTGTCACCCGTATTGATGATGAAAGTGGCTTGCCAATGGTTCGTATAAGGCCTGATATTGCCGATAATCTTCCACTTCCATCAGCTCTATAGGCTAAATTAGTGCTGATATATATGCTGACCTATATAGAATTTTAGAATAAATGCTCAATATATTTGCCCCTTCCTAGCTTTAATGTTTTCACTTACTCTATAGATAGGGGGAAGGAAAATGAATCAGGAAGGGCGGCAAGATAAAGGGCGAGTTAAATCTTTCCAAGATGTGCTACTAGATGCAATTGCAAATGATGGTGCAGTACAAGACGTATTACACTCGGCTGTGATAAATGATGATTTAATAGATAATAATAGCGAGGAAATGGCATTTCATGTCATTTGTAGGCATCAGGAAGACATTGCTCGTGCACGACGTCTGGTTAGTGTTCTGCTTTCATGGCTGGAGGTAGTAATAACCTGTCCTGATCAACAATCAGAAGGATTGACTTTTTTGTGGGGAGAAAAAGAGTCTGCTGTGACTATATTGAACCGTTTATCACTGTTGCTATTAAAACTGGTTTCAGCAGAGGAGTCTGCAATTGCGACAATTAGAAAGCAACAAAAAGAATCTAGTTTATTAGAAAATTCTGCCCCGCTTCCTCAGGACGATATTGATATTCTTGAACAATATATAGCGCGGTACCTTAATGCACAAAAGCAAGAACAGTCTAAAGAAGATAGCAAAACCAATCCATCGTCGACAGAAACTATGTCAGGCTCATAACAAGAATAATCCAGAGCAACTACTGCTGAATCATTCATCTTCGCGTGTTGCGTCATCCGTTGTTAAAAGGCTCGTTCCTAACATGGCAGTAACAATGCAGCGCGCTAGTGCTGCTGCATTGCGGCTAGATCGTAGTAGTTTTTTTCATAAAGTGTTTTCTACTACTAACCCGGGGACGTGTTATTTGCATAATTGGCACATTGATGCCATTGCAGAGCATTTGCGAGCTTGTGAAAATGGCGATATTCGTCGTTTAATTATTAATGTTCCACCACGCTCACTAAAATCCACATGTGTAACTATTGGTTGGCCTGCTTGGTTATTAGGCCATAATCCATCAAGACGTATTATTGCAGCAAGCTATACGGCGGCATTGAGTATCAAGCATTCACAAGACTGTAGGCTGGTAATGCAGAGTGACTGGTATGGCCAAATTTTTCCGCAAACACTATTTGTTCATGATCAGAATCAAAAACATAAATTTGTTACAACGCAGCGTGGGTTTAGACTTGCTACATCAGTAGGGGGGGCTGTAACAGGCGAGGGAGGAGATTTTTTAATTGTTGATGATCCTCACAATCCTACTCACATCTTTAGTCAATCGCGCCGTAAGGCCGCAGTGGATTGGTTTGATCAAACATTTTCAAGTCGATTAGATGATAAAGAAAAAGGAGTGTTTGTAATTGTTATGCAGCGATTGCATGAGAATGATCTGACAGGGCATTTGTTGGATAAGGGGGGAGATGATTGGCATTGTTTGCAGCTGCCTGCTATTGCCGAAAATAGCTCCAAAATTAGTTGTGGAAGGTTTAGCTATGTTAGGTCAGAAGGAGAGCTTTTGCACCCAGGTAGAGAAGGGGTTAAGCAGATTGACAATGCAAAAAATTTACTTGGTAGCTATGCCTTTGCTGCACAATATCAACAAAATCCAGTGCCAGAAGGCGGGGGGATGGTTAAAGAGCCTTGGATCAATTACTACTTAATGTCAGATATTTATGGTGATATTACAGAAGGAGTAGTGCAAAGTTGGGATACTGCCATTAAGGCTCATAAAGATAGTGATTATACAGTGTGCACAACATGGTGGAGAGGGCGTGGTGGTTATTATCTGCTCGATGTTTTGCGGGAACGGATGGAATATCCTGCATTGCGACGAGCCGTAATGCAGCAAGCGGAGCGTTGGGGAGCTAAATTAGAGGCTATTTTAATAGAAGATAAGGCTAGCGGTCAGTCATTATTGCAGGACTTACGCCGTGAGACAAGTTTGCCACTCATTGCTATTGTGCCGCTACGAGACAAGGTAACACGTTTGGCGGCTGTATCGCCGTTGTTTGAGTCCGGCAAAGTGCTTTTTCCTGAAGATGCGTTGTGGCTTGCTGAACTTAAAAGAGAGTTGTTAACTTTTCCATCTGGCTCGCATGATGATCAGATAGATAGCTGTAGCCAATATTTAAATTGGGCTAGGGTACGTAATATAACTCATGCAGGAATACGTCAATTATAGTGCTGCTATAGCAATAAAATTCTGTAGTATATCCTAATGTTATTTCAGTATTGGTTGGATTTTTAGTGACGTTTCGGGTCATCTTTTAAACGTACATGACTCACTACTCTTTTAACTCCGCGCACGATACTTACTTCATACGTTGCTTCAGCTAGCTCTTCTTCATTCTGTGCGACTCCCATAAGGTAAACAGTGCTGTTAACAGTATCTACAGTATAGTTAATTGAGCGTATCCGGTTATTAAGCAACAGCTTTGCTTTTGCCTGTGTTGAAATCCATGCATCTGCAGCAAATTGTTTAGGGGAGCTTTCTTCGGATGTAACTTCAATCTCATTAATTACTTCTTTGACTCCCCGTGGTTGCCATGCCAGTCTAACGGCTTCAACTCTATAGGCCGGGTCAGTTACTTGTCCGGTTAAAAGCACGCGCCCTTCATGGACTTCAATGCTTACATCAGGGAATATATTATTAACGTCTGTTTGGATATAGAAGGAGTTAATTTCGCCACGTATAGTAATATCGTTTACGGCATCTCCAACAGAGCGTTCTTGTAACATGCTAGCGCCTAATGCGCCGCTTCCTGCTAAAATAGGAGAGCATCCATTAAGAAGTGTGGTGCTGCCTAAGACAATAGCTGATGCCATAATAGAAGTGCATTTACGCATGATTCATAACCCCTTAAGCCTGTTTTAGTAATTGTTACTTAACTATACGGGTTATAGCGAACCTAGAGGTTTGGGGCAAGTGTTGAGTAAAAAAGCTATGCATGTTTAGGAATTGCAAGTAAAATAATGAGAGTACAACTAAAATTAAATAGGGGTTGGGATAGTTCATGCGAGCATCAAAACAGACATCAAAAGGATTCACGCTGATAGAGATGTCAATTGTGTTGGTTATCATTGGCTTGATTATTGCTGGAGTATTGGTGGGCAAGGATATGGTAACAAATGCTCGTGTGATGAAAATTATTAATGAAGTGAATAATTATACCATTGCGGTTGATCAGTTCAGTGAACGTTTCTCCTATTTACCAGGGGATTTTCCCAATGCCTGGTCATACTGGCCTTCTGAGGGGTGCAGTAATAGTTGGGTTGGAGCATCGGGTGCGGGGTGTAATGGTAATGGTAATGGGCAAATATATAGCTTTCCGGGCCGAGAGCAGTTGCGGGCATGGCAGCATTTATCATTGAGTGGTCTTGTGCCGCAGAGTTATACAGGAGTATTGGATGGAAATGCTTATAGACTCGGTGTTAATGTTGCTCCTTCTTCAGCTGAAAATGCAGCTTATATGATTCGCTATGATGCTAGTAATACCTATAATGGAAAAAGCGGTAATAATATTATGTTGGGAGCAAAAAGCGGTTTGGCTTTTCTTTGGGGGCCAGCGTTAAACTCTGTAAATGCTTGGAAAATAGATAAGAAACTGGATGATGGTACGGCTTGGACTGGGAAAGTAATTGGCGTGGATGGTTATGATGGAGCTGCAACAGCAACCGGTTGTGTTGATAATGGATCAACTACTCCTTCCAATTATGTATTGACGAATAATGAGGTAAAATGCCGGATGCATTTTTTCCTGAAAAAATAAGCATTTTTTATATCCGCTCATTTATATTCCAAGCATTGCGAATGCGTTTGGGTATGCGTGTAGTGTATACTAATATTAAGTCAAAACGCATGTCGTAATCGCGTAATTGTTGGTGTTTCGCAATGAATATGCTTGCCGCACGACAAATACGCTGTTGTTGATATGTAGTAAGCGGCAGGGTTCCATCATCAGATGGTTTTTTTCTAGCCTTTATTTCAATAAAAACAATCTGCCTTTTTTTGATGGCAATTAAATCTACTTCACCTGCAGGTGTTTTATATCTCTGGGCTGCAATTTTCCAGCCGCAGCATATTAGCCATAATGCGACTATTTTTTCTGCAATAATGCCGAAGTAATATGATCTCTTTTTACGATTTTTATTTGCTTGTTGATGGTTATTATTGGTCATTAGATTTTTGTATCCAGCGCAATGCGATATACATCTTTTTTGGTCCAACCAGATGAATCTGCTACAATTTTTGCAGCATCTTTTACGCTGTGGTCAGTAAGTAGTTGTTGCAGAAGCGAAGTTATTTTTTCTTCATCCCAGTTTGTTTCCCCCGGTGGAGAAACGACTATAACTACCTCTCCTTTTGGTGGAGATTGGTTGTAATATTCTATTAATTGTTCTGATGTGCCGGTTTTTACTTCTTCAAACTTTTTACTTATTTCGCGCACTACAGATGCTTGGCGGTGATTGCCTAATATTAAGGCAATATCGCTTAAAGTCTCTGGGGTTCTACTGCCACGTTCAAAGAATACTAGTGTAGCATTGATGGTAAGTAAATGTTGTAATGCGTGGCGGCGGGCTTGTTGTTTCGGCGGTAGGAAGCCTTCAAATAGAATCCGATTGGTAGGTAGCGCGGCAAGTGTTAGAGCTGCGGTTAGTGATGATGCGCCAGGTGTAGTTGTTACATATATATTTGCTTCTTGTGCGGCTTGAACAAGTTTATATCCCGGGTCTGAAATTAATGGTGTTCCAGCATCTGAAACAAGAGCAACAGATTTTCCTTCTTGTATAGCTTGAATAATGCGTTGTCGTTCTAGCTCTGTGCTGTGATCGTTATAGGTGTTTAACGCATTTTGTTCAATATTGTAGCAAGATAGTAGTTTATGTGTCATGCGGGTATCTTCACATAACACCATGTCTGCTTGTGCTAATGTATCAAGTGCTCGCAGAGTAATATCGCGTAAATTGCCGATTGGTGTGGCCACGATATATAATCCAGGTTCTAATTCTGAAGGAGAGGGAAGGTGCATGGTTTTTCTGAGTGGGTGTAATAGTGTATCTTTCACTTTCTATTCTAGCCTTTTATTGTTGGGGTTGGATGTTCTGCTCAGTTGTTATGGTGCACATATATGATATGGGGTAGTTTACTTATTGTCTTGTTTTGAGTAGTATCATCTGTCATATGTCTATGGGCATTGGTTTGGGGGGCATTTCGTTACTGTTACTATTTTTAACGTATGCTGCAGTGCGCTGCAATAAGCTATATTTGAGTTATAGGGGGTTATACACTATGTCATATGTTATTATTAGCATAAAAAAGCGTTTGATAACGCAAGTGATGTCGGTGATGTGCCTTAGCTTAGTGCTTGCTGGGTGTGTTCCTGCTCAACAAAATGTTGCTCAAACAGGTGGACAAACCTCATCTAATTCAGAAAAAAGCGATATATCAGTTGATGTTTTGGCCGAGGCAATTGCCAAAGCACTACAAAAAATTAAGCCGGATAACTCACCGGTAACTCCTGCACCTGTAGAGCAAAAAGAATCTTTGCAGACAACACCTCGTCCTGTTCCTGTGGCAAAGTCGGTAGTTCCGCCAGCGCCAAGGGTGTTGGATAAAGATAAAATAGCAGACTCATCTCGTATAGAGGCTCATTCTGATGATGTGGGAAGTTATAATATAGATAATGTTTTGGCTGTTGGTATGTCTAATTCTGATGAGGGGTACGCGTCAAATGGACGGGCGGCAACAGCGGATGTAGGATTTCAAGAAGTTTCAAGTTTATCTTCGCAGCGTGAATTAGTGGCTGCCAATACCAATGCTAATAATAAAAACATTCATGTTGCACTATTGCTGCCGTTATCTGGTGCTTCAGCAAAAATTGGTCAGTCTATGTTAGATGCTGCTCAAATGGCATTGTTTGATATTGCTCGTAAAAACAAGAATAGGAAAATTATCCTCTTGCCGTTTGATACACGCGGTAATGCCAATGAAGCACGTCAGGCGGCAGAGAAGGCGTTAGCTCGTAATCCAGATATTGTAATAGGTCCTGTGTTTAGTCAAACGTCCAAAGCTGCGGCATCAGTGTTTGGTCCATCAAAAACTCCTATCATATCATTGTCTAATGATAGTGCTTTAACATCCAAGGGGGTGTTTGTGTTCGGGTTCGGTCCAGAGCAGCATATTAAGCGAGTGTTGGATTATGCGGTTACACAGAAGATGGAGCAGTTTACTATGCTTGTTCCAGATAATCGTTTAGGGCGTTCAGTGGTGGATCAAGCAGAAGAGGTTTTGTCCAAGCGTGAATTGCCGTTGCAGGAGCCATATTGGTATAAGAAGGCGGATAAAAACCTATCGCAAAACATTAAGCACTTGGCTTACTTGCCGGAGGATGCCCGTGCCGGCATAGGATTCCAAAGTGAAGGTTTGCTGATTCCAGAAGGTGGAACCATTGCACGAACCATTGCTAGCAGGCTTGAAAAGCAGGGAAGTCATGCGCAACGTTTTAGATTGCTTGGCAGCGGTGAGTGGGATGATGTTTCTTTAGCTCAGGACCCTAACTTGCTGGGGGCATGGTTCGCTACATCAGCACCAGAGGCAAGAGAGCTTTTTGATAAACGATTTAATGAAACATATGGATACATGCCTTTGCGGACATCAAGCCTATCTTATGATGCTTTAGCTCTTGTTATTACCTTAGTCAATGCCATCGGCGGCACAGACGTTTTTTCTCATGATAACCTAACTAATGTAAATGGGTTTGCGGGTGTTAATGGTGTGTTTCGTTTCACTGAAGACGGAATAACAGAAAGAGCATTAGCTGTAATGGAAATGACAGAATTTGGCCCAGCAGTTATAGATCCTGCAGCTTCTAGTTTTTAACATGTTGCGGTATATTTATAAATTATAATTTATTATTGCGGAGTAATTTATCCTTCTCGCTTCTCTTACTTTATGCATGGTTCTATGAAGCAATGTTTTGTAACGGAAGAGTTGTACTTTTTCTTGAAAATGCTATATCTGCATGTTTAATCATTACAAAAGGGCGGGGTTTTATGACGCGGCATGTATTAAAAATATTTATAACATGCACAATTTTTTTTACCTCAACAGGTTGTCTGAACGCTGAAGAAAAGAATAAGTCTTGGAACAATAATGCTCCGTCAGGAAAAAATTTATATACAGGGGATATGGGGTTTACGCCTTGGCCATACGATCTTACTGAAAAAGCGCTTGATGATACGTATAGTTTTATCAATAAGAATGCAACAATCATAGCACATCATCTCGATGGGGGCGTACCATGGCCCGAAGCTCTTAAAAATAGAGCTTTGCCGGCTAGTGTTATAAGTGATTGGAAAAAGCGTCAGTCCAAAACAGGTGATCATCTCAAGGTCTTTTTGTCCATTACACCACTCAACTTTGGTCGAAATGGTTTGGCGTCATATTGGAGCAAAAATGGCGATAACCAGCCTCTGCCTGAAGATTGGAAACGTAAGTCATTGAATGATCCACAGGTGAAAAAGGCATTTTTGAATTATGCCCTACGCGCCGTTGAGTCTTTTAAGCCTTCCTATTTAGCAATTGGTATTGAAAGCAATATAATGATTACGAAGGAGCCAAATAAATGGCCTGAATATATTGATTTAAATGCTTATATTTATCAGGGGATTAAAGCAAAGTACCCTGATCTTCCGGTGTTTTCGACAGTGCAATATGAACATCTGCGCGGAATAGAAGGAGATTCTAAGCCTAATGTGCATTTGCAAAAGCCTGCTGTTGAAAAGCTTATGAAGCATAGTGATTATCTTGCACTTAGTACGTACAGATATGGGCTTGTACACCCGAATCCGCCAACAGAGGATTACTTTAAAGAGGCGTTAAGCTTTGGTAAACCTGTTGCTATTGCGGAAGCTGGGGCAATGTCAGAAACAACAATTGTGATGGGAATGCCGTTAATATCAAATCAGAAAAACCAAAAAGAATTTATCTCAATGATTCTCTATAATGCGCAGCGTCATAACTTTCCCTTTGTGATTAACTGGGTTGCTATTGATTTTGATGCGATGATTTCAAAAATACCAAGTGAGATGCGGGGTATTGCAAAAGCTTGGGTGCACACAGGTATGATTGACGAAGATATGGATGAAAAGAGAGCTTTTAAAGTTTGGAAAAAGCACCTCAATAAATAAAGGTAATTTTAACTTTCCAAAACTAAAAATGGTATTTGTTATGATCAACAAAGTCTAACGCCTGCTAATGGCAACATTTCGCTATTATATCCAAAGTTGTGCGCTTGCGAAGCCGATGCTATAAGGTATACATCTTATTGAAGAGACTATAAATCATGACCGCACGTAAAAAACTGTTGATTTTAGTGCTAATCACCACATTGCTGGGCGGTGGCGGCTATATCTACATTACCCGTTTCCATAACCCATGTGAGAATAAGTATATTGCGTATCAGAAGGCCGTGGAACATCTTTTAGCGAAGTGGGGACGGACCAGCACCAGTTGGGAAGACGGGGCCCGAAAAGCACGTGTGGCCCCTCTCTCTTCTTTTGGCGCTAAGTCAAAATATATAGGGAATTGCAGTTTTGATGTTACTGTTCTTTTTTCAACAAAGGTACATGATTCTGTCAGCATTATGCGTTTAATGTTTTCTGTTCACTACCCCCCCGATACACAAACATGGCATGTAAAAATGATTCAACCCAAGGAGAATAATCAATGACCTATACACTGGAAGGCGGGTGCATGATACAGAACTTGTGTTCGGTGTTTCTGGTAATAATGAAGGTGAAATATTTTGAGAGGCCAGAATGGAAGGCGAAATGAATAAAAATCGTTTATATTAAGGGAGCACTTTCTGGAGATGATTGGGGAGCACAAAAGGGAGCTTATAAAATAACTGTTCAATATAAAAATGGCCAGTGGATTGAAATAGATAAAAGTGATAACAAAGGAGAGTAATCATGCCCGTAACTAACCCAGACTTAACCAATAGATTGCTTGCCAATAACCAGCAATGGGCAGATGATGCCGATGTAATTATTATCTCTGCAGAAGCTATCGTGTAAAGACGATGGGTACCATAAACTCAATAATTGGAGCTTGCGGATAATAGCTTGCAGGTGGTGATGGGAAAGGGGTTGCTAGTTTGACCATGGATAGAGATGCTTCATCTAAGGCTTTTTCGCCAGTGCTTTGCATCAAGCGGGATGATTTTACCCTCCCTTTTCTGTCTATCGTTAGGTGAATAATGGCAGTGCCTTGTAAGCCCTTATTCTTCATTTCGGCCTGCAATCCATCAAATGTTGAAAGATGTTCTTGTAGGGCAATTGCGTATTTGTCGTGGGTGCTTTGAGCGAAAGCCGTAGGGGCAAAGCTAAAGGTAAAAAGTAGCAGCAAAAAAGCTACTAGGTATGTTAGATGATGTCGTGATAAAAAAATACACATAATACGTCCCTCAACGATGTGCTGATTATTCTGGCTTAATCTAATTTAGATAGCCAACAGCTTTATAAAATCCATGCATTGGCCACTATATGATGTAAGCGTTAACATTAGGTTAAAAAAAAGCCGCCCTTTTATGATTTAACCGATCGTAGGTTAGGTAAGAATATGTAATTAGGCAATGAATGCAGTTAAAATAGTATAAAATACCTGATCAGATTTTCCAGTAATGGTTTTATGGTAACAAATATGCTATTATTATAGGCTGGTAGTATGCTTCATTCATGAAGTATGGCTCTAACTATAACTTATATATTTTTAGGATCTCAATGCATTCTAACAAAAAGAAAATAGCACTTTTAAAAAGCAGTAAATGCGGCTTAACAGCAGGATTTACTCTGGTGGAGATGTCGATTGTTATTGTTATCATTGGTCTATTGGTTGCTGGTATTCTTGTTGGGCGGGACATGGTGAAATCAGCAGAGCTAAATTCTACAGTCTCTAAGGCAATGCAATATTCGAATATAGCGCAATTGTTTCGAGACAAATATAATGCATTTCCTGGGGATATGTTTGATGCTGAAGATAAATTTGGTGCTGGGCTAACGGATAATGGGAATGGGAATGGTCGTATTGAGGGGGTATCTGAAATAGGTCAGGCTTGGGTTCACCTTTCACTTTCTGGCTTAATTAAAGATGAATTTGATGGTTCATCAACGTTCACTGGGCCAATAGTGTCTGGTGGGAATGTTCCTTCAGCTAGTATGAATAAGGCGGTTTTCCTTCTGACTTCAGAATTGGATGATGGTACTTCAACTGTGCCTCATATTGGCTTAGGAAAAATATCAGGAACGGTAGCTAATTTCGGTGCTTTTATATCGCCAGCTAGAGCGTATGTTGTAGACAAAAAAATTGATGATGGCAAACCAGCCACAGGAGATGTGCACTCTGAAAATGGCAGTAGCGCAACAGGAACTTGTGTTACTATTAACGTAGTTGGTAGAGAATATACTCTTAATAATAATGAAGTTGCATGTAAAATGCGGTTTTATATACTTACGCAAAGTAACAAGTAAGTGGGACTGTGATGCGAAAAGCTTCATTACATATTTTAACATTAACAACAGCAGGTGGGGCTATTATTCTAGCGCTTTCATTTGCAATGGGTAATGCTGGTTGGTTAAATTTGCCGAGATTTGCTCGTCAACAGGCAATGCCTGACTTTGCTAGAATTGCAGATGTTGGTATAAGGAAGCAAATTTTTATAGAATATTTATTGCCGCATGTTAATTCGGTCAACCGAACTTTAGAAATACGTCGCTATCATGTGAACGAGCTTTATAATTTCCACATCGCAGGGCATGATCTTAAATTTTATCAACGAAAATGGTTGCGCAAAATAGCAAGAGAATATGGCATAAAGTTTACTAATATTTCAGATAAAGAGATATGGAATCAGCTTCGTCAGCGTGTTGAGCCGATTCCCACTTCTTTGGTTTTGGCGCAAGCCGCACTTGAGTCAGGTTGGGGAGGGTCACGTTTTGCACAGCAAGGAAATAACTTATTTGGCCATTGGTGTTATATTTCAGGATGCGGAATAGTACCTGAAAGGCGCAATGAAGGAGAGATACATGAAGTTCGTCGTTTTGCTACCGTTCAAGAGTCTATATGGCAATATGCCCATAACTTAAATACGCATAATGCTTATGATAGCTTTCGTTATTTAAGAAATCGTGAGCGAGTTTTGTATAATGGGGCCATTCGTAGTGATGTTGTGGCAAAAGGGTTGAAAAAATATTCCAGCTTAGGAGACGAGTATATACAGAGAGTCCTTTCTGTAATATCAGGTAATAACCTTAATCGTTTTGATAAAAAGATATCCAAAATATAATCCATTTTATCTTATAAAAAAATACAGCTTGTATAGTTGCAATGCTTTGGTCATTGCAGTAAAACATTAAGGAGTACTAATTTTAGCGATAGGATGATTTTGTGCCGTATTTTTTACACATAAACGATTTGCCTGATGATGTTTCTTTTGATGGGGACCTTGCTGTGGATACAGAAACAAGGGGGCTGAATATTGTTAATCGTGATAGGCTCTGTGTTGTACAAATTTCAGATGGAAAAGGGGATGCTCATCTGGTTCATTTTCCAGATGGAGATTTTGATAAAGCCAATCGTTTAAAATCTCTATTAGCGGATGAAGGAAGAGTTAAAATTTTTCATTATGCTAGGTTCGATGTTGCCGCGCTTAAGCTATATTTGAATATTGATATTAAAAATATTTATTGTACTAAAATAGCTTCAAAATTAGTTCGTACTTATACAGATAGGCACTCGCTTAAAGAATTGTGTCGTGAATATGCAAATGTAGACTTATCTAAACAGCAACAATGTTCAGATTGGAGTGCGCCAGAATTAACTCCGGATCAGGTAGCTTATGCCGCTTCGGATGTGTTGTATCTACACGCCATTCGTACTAAGTTAGATGAAGTATTGTTGCGTGAAAATAGGGTAGATCTATTTAGAAAATGCCTTGATTTTCTTCCAGAGCGTGTGGCGCTGGATATTGGAGGTTGGTCAGAAATTGATATTTTTTCACATTAGATCGTGTAAAAATATAATGTGGTATTAACCTAGTTAGATGATGCGTAACTGAAAGGGGTGGTGCAGTTGGTGCAAAAAATAAAAGAAAAAAATGATATATCATTAAATCATATTGAGGCAGCAAAAGATGTTTTGTCTCAGGAAATTAGAGGGTTAGAGGCATTAATTGGTGCTTTGGATCAGAAATTTTCAGAAGCTGTTGAGCTGCTATCAGCTATCAAAGGCAGGATTATTGTTAGCGGCATGGGTAAAAGTGGTCATGTTGCTAGAAAAATCGCAGCAACAATGGCTTCAACAGGAACTCCATCGTTTTTTGTTCATCCTGCAGAGGCAAGTCATGGTGATTTAGGCATGATAGCGCAAGATGATGCCGTGATTTTGCTATCTAATTCAGGAGAAACATCAGAGTTAGGAGATATAATTCATTACTGTAAGAGGTTCTCAATTCCTCTGATCGCAATGGTAAGGCGTGAGTCATCAACTCTAGTTTCCGCCGCGGATATTGCATTTGTTTTGCCTGAAATTGCAGAGGCAAGTCCAGTAAATGCACCAACAACATCGACGACAATGATGTTGGCCTGGGGTGATGCGCTTGCTGTTGCCTTATTGCAAAGTCATGGGTTTAATAAAGATGATTTCGGTGTATTTCATCCCGGTGGGAAATTAGGAAGTCAATTTATTACCGTTGAGCAATTAATGAAAAAAGATGCCGATCTTCCAGTGGTAAGAGAGAACTCTATTATGTCAGATACCTTAATAACTATGACAGAAAAAAGTCTGGGCTGTGCTGTTGTTACAGATGAGATGAAATGTGTGGTTGGTGTGGTAACTGATGGAGATTTGCGGAGACACATGGGAAGTGATTTAACTCAGCAAACTGCCAAAATGGTAATGACGCCAAATCCAGTAACGGTAAGTGCAACAATGCTTGCTTCAGAAGCGTTGGCAATTATGAACGAAAAATCTATTACAAGTCTGATTGTTGCTGATGAAGCAAAAATATTGTATGGTATCGTGCATATTCATGATGTACTTCGTGCTGGCGTATCATAAATGCTAGGGTGTTGTGTAAGAATTAGTGTGGGGAAAGGGTATGGTAGCTATGTCGGGGGCGCTTCATAATAAATCAAACCAGCATGAGGAATATGCGCGCGGGGCAGTGCGTTACTCTTTATTGGTTAGTAAACTGAAGATGGCTTTGGTTGGGGTTGCGTTATTACTTATTTTGTTAATGGTAATTTGGCCTCATATTGACGGTGGGCGTAGTGCCTTTATTGTTGATTTTGAAGAAGTAACCGCATCAAGTATAGATGGTCGTCCACGTATGGAAAAGCCTAATATGTATGGTGTTGATAGCAAGAATCAACCATTTAATATTTCTGCAGATTATGGAATGCAAGAAGGAGAAAAACAATTTTTTCTCTCTTCTGTTGACGGTAATATAGACATGAATAATGGCAGGAACCTTAATATAAGGTCAGATTCGGCTACATATCAATCAGATAGTAAATATCTGCAATTAAAAGGTAATGTTGTTGTTCTTTCTGATGACGGTTATGAAGTTAGTGCGCCTAAGGCAGATGCTGATTTAAAAAAAGGTGAAATAAAAGGGCAGAGAGGTGTGATAGTACAAGGCCCTTTAGGCAGTCTAGTTGCTGATAGGTTTGAAATGGATACGATTGGTGAGCGTATGTTGTTTGAGAGAAATGTAGAAATGAGATTATATCCTGCAAAGGGTAAGGATCTTCCAAAACTATAACAATATAAAAGCGAATAAAATTACGATGTGTCATAAAAAAATAAACCAATATGTAAGAGGAATTAAGCAAAAATTATGCTGTTTGTTGGCAGTTTATTGTTTATTGTTTATTTCGTCTGGGGCGGAAGCGCAGGTGTTTGCAGCTCCATCTGAACATAATTCTCAACAGCCAATAGATATTACTTCGGATAGCTTGTTGGTTAGCCCTAAGGTTAATACCGCCATTTTTTCTGGCAATGTTAACGTTATTCAGGGGGGGATGACGATCACTTCAGATAAGGTGATTGTTTATTATGTAGGGGAGAATAAAAAGCCTGCATCCAAAGTTGTTAGTTCAAGTGGTGATAAACCAACACCTAAGAGTGATACGAGTGTTGCAGCTCCATCTACCGCTCTGTCAAAGATAGTAGGGCAGGGGGATTTTGTAATGAATATGCCAGATAAGAAAGTAGCAAAAGCTGATGTTGGTATATATAATGTATTGAAAAATAGAATTATTTTGTCTGGAAATGTGAGGCTAAAACAAGGCGGTAATACAGTAAGTGGTGAAAAATTTGTCTATAATGTCATTACAGGAAAAAGCCAAATGATTACCCGTACAAAAGGGGGGAAATCTCCACGAGTTAAAGGAAGGTTTGTTCCAGCAGAGGTCGATAAAAAATCTTCAGCTAAATAATAGTTATTTAGGTTTTTTTTGGTAGCTTTTAGTAAGAAGTTAAACGTTGCGTTGGCTATGTTGTAATGATTTTATGGCTTGCCGCTCGCTCCGTGCTCGGCTGGTACCTTTTGCCTGATTATAGGCCGAGATGGATCTATTTGTTTCTGTTGATGTTACGGTCTGGTCTTGGGAAGAAAGTAATTGATCAAGCTTTTGCTGAGTTAAAAGCCCTAATGTTTCTCCTAATATATTTCCAAGGCCAGAGATTCCGCTATTGTTATTAATTACTTTCTCTAAATGAGAGTTTAAGGCATTTGAGCTGCTGCGAGAAGAGCGTTTCTGAATGCTGGAAAGAGTAGTTTGAATAAGTTCTTCCATATTTTTTTTATGCAATCGTTCAGATTGTTTTATCACTTGTTTTTCTAACTCTTTAGCAAGCAAAGATATTTTCTTATCAATTATTACATCTAACTCTTTAGTGTTATTTGATGTCATACACTGTTCCTTTCAAATCTATTTTTTAACTATGTATTAGTAAGTGATATGTTCCCGGTTCCAGTTAGGGTTAGGTTATATTCTTCTTCTCTATTTGCATTAGCCCCTCGGCTATATTCTTGCACTAGAAAACTGCCAGACAATATGTCTCCATTGCTAAAATGCATTTGATAATTGCGGGCATTTCCGGTAATAGCGGATTGAAGTAAGGTGTTTTGTTCGGCACTATTGCTGAAATATCCTGTGCCACTGAATGTAATATTACGTGTCCCGCTTGATTCTATAGCGGATTTCCATGAATCTACGCGAACATGATCTCGTGTTGCGTGGTGGTTTTGTAGTGCCATTTCGGTTATGTAAAGTCCAGAAATGGTAGAGAATAATTCAGGAGATTCCCCGTCGCCAATTTTAATCTGTACTAATGTGCCACGCCCTGCTGTCATTATCATGCCCCCTTGTTGTTAATAGATACAGCAAGGGTATATGCCCTTTTTCCAATGCGGAAGGGGGTAATTATAGGTTGTGTAAATTTTTGATCGTTGGAATAATATCTTTTATATCACTCACAAATGTGCAGCGTTCACTAACATTATATGATTTAAGCATATCAACCAATGGGTCCCAGAAAGGCTTGCCTGTTTCTTCATCTACTCTATTTACAATTACAATAGACTTTCCTCTCATCAGCGGACTATCTTGCTGTAGCATTAGGATTAAGGCTAGTAGTTCTTGGAAAGTGCCCATTCCACCTGGCATAACAACAAAACTATCAGATTTTTCAATCATAATTTCCATTCGTGTATAGATATCCATTCTAGGCCAAAACATATCTAAACCTTCTGGCAGTCCTTCCATCTCAATAATATGGGGTACATTAGAGCCAGCAGTCCATCCACCAGATTGATTTGCTCCAGTTACAATACTTCCCATAATTCCTGTGTTACCTGCACCAGAAACACATCCCCAATTTTCTTCTGCTAACATAGCCCCAAGGTCTAACCCGGCCTGAAGGTAGGGGGCTTTTTTAATGCTTGCAGAGCAGAATACGCACACATTGAAGTCAGGCTCTGCTCTTGAGCTGTGTTGTTCATGGCTGTATTTTTCATTTTCAACATTTTCTTTTGGAAGATCGCAACGCTGTTCTAAGTCATATTGTAGCAACTGTAGCACTTCTTTGGGTCTATTAACAAAAGAGATAAATGTATCTATTGTTTGTGAAACAGTTCCCATTTCATGTAAATGTTCAACTAGGCTAATAAACGGATCCCATGATCCATCTTTATTTACAACAACAACAGGTTTTCCAAGTAATGCACAATCATTTGTTTGTAAGCCAACAAAGATAGAGGCTGCTTTGAACATATCTTCTAGTGTTGCGCCTGGTGTAAAAATAAAGGCGTCGCTTTCTATAATTTTTTTCTGAATATTGCCTAAGGTAACTTCTTGATCGCCATTGCCATTATATATATCCCAGCCAGCATTAAAGAGGCGATATAATAAACGTGCTCTTATTCTACGGTTAGGATCATCTTCTCCTCGAACAACACCAGAAAAACGTACTTTTGGCATATAGATATTACTCCTTCCTACATTCAATTATATTGAAGTTTACAGTCTGCAGCTTATTTGCATATAGATTAGTTGTGAATTGATATCTACACATACCTTAATGCTATATTTTTTTCGTAACGCTACATTATTTTGTATGTAGTTTTCCTAAGTTTAGGGCAATGACGTGATTGCAAGTTAAGAAAAATAAACGATATACTGCAGTTCCCCCTGTTCTTAAGTATAGCACAAAAACCTATCTATTTGATATATTTTGTTTTCTTACTTGAAGAATTACCGCAATAACTCCAACACATAATATGAGAAATGGTAGGAACCATAGGATAATAGTGTCGGTCCGTAAGGGTGGAGAAAGTAAGACTTTATCTCCGTAGCGGCTGGCGATGTAGTTTAGGATTGCTTCATCATCGTCGCCAGATTCTACACGCGTACGAATTAATGCACGTAGGCTGCGCGCTATTTCGACATCAGAACTTGCAACTGATTGGCCTGCACATACAACACAACGCACGGAATCGAATAACATACGTGCTCGTTCTTCTTGGGCTTTATTAGATAGTTTTGTGTCGGTTTGAAAAGCTGATGCAGGCTGTAAAGCGGCAGTGATTGAGCTTCCTATAATAAAAAACAAAAGGAAGAGGTATGTAGCAGTAGGTTTATGCCATTGTTGCACTTTATATCTCCCAGTCTGGCTCATAGCACTCACGTGAGGCGGCTAGTGTCGCAAGTTTGGAAACTAAGGATTGTACAGGGCAAGGATCTATTGCATCAGGTGCTGCGGCTTCACCGTCAGTTGCCGCTATATTATGGAACGTCATTCCTCGTGAATTGAGGTTGCTATAAGCATCCCTTGATTCATTAACGCGATAAGTGCAGCCAATGGCCTGCCCGCCTATAAGATATATCATCGGCTCTGCGGGCCTTCCTTGGATGGTATCAATAGTAGGGATTCCTTCTTGTATAATAACTTCAGTATTGATGGCACCTTCTTTAATGCTGTACATTTTATTGCGCGCTTTTTTATTCATTTCAAGCAGCTCATTAACATTACGAACAGTCATAATGCCCATGCCGTAAGTTCCGCTTGCGGCTTTGATAAAGACATAGGGCTCAGTATCTATATTATATGATTCATACTTGCGGGCAATTTTATGTAACGTACGTTCAACATTAATTGCCAAACATTCAATACCAGTGCGGTCTTTAAAATTAATTTGGCCACAGTGAGAAAATAATGTCGAAATGAGCCAAGGGTCAATGCCGAAATCTTGGCCAAATAGCCTGGCTACCTCGCTATATGTATCAAAGTGGCTAGTTTTACGGCGGCGATACCACCCCATACCAACGGGGGGTACAACAGGTTGCTTCAGGTTTTGCAGTATTTCAGGTGCGCCACTAGAGAGATCGTTATTAACCAACACAATATCTGGTACAAATCCATTAGAAAGTTGTAAATAGTCATTATTGCGTATTACCTGTTGCAAGGTAAGTTCTGTGTTATTGGCTGAAGTTAATATTAGTGGTTTTTCTGATGAGGTTTGGTTTTCAGTGCTATCGGTAGCAATTGTACCAATCTGAGCGTCAATTCCTGCTTTTTTCAGGAGCGAAAACAGAGCGGCAACATTATCTAAATACAGAGTGTTTCGTGTATGGTTTTCGGGCAGCAGCAGCAAGCGCTGTGCATTGGGATAATGCTGCTCTAAATATGATTTTAGGGCCTTTGCTCCTTTCTCGATTGCTTCTTGTGAAAGAAGGTTGAATCCAGCCGGAAAGAGATTGGTATCAACAGGTGCCATTTTATAGCCGGAATGTCGAATATCTACAGAAGAATATAAGAAAGGTGGTGTTCGGCTATAATGTTGTTTGAACCAGTCGTTTATTTGCTCCTGCTTTGTGCTTATAATAGGGTATAGCAGGTGGGCAATAGCAGATTTGGGAGGGTTTTCTTTCATATTATTATCGCTATTATAAGGAAGGGAGGTTGTTGTGCTGAGTAATTGGGGGGAAGCATTACAAGTTGACGATGGCATATAATATCCTGTTGTTACATTCTTAGTGGCTAACGAGTGTCTTGACGAAATTCCGGCAAGTCATACCAGTCACCTAAGTGGGATTGCCAGCAGGTTAGTGCGGCAATGGCAGCGGTGTCTGCTCGCATCACACGTGGTCCCATACTTACAGAAGTAACGTAAGGTAATTTATATAGTAACGCAAGTTCACTATGGCTAAACCCGCCTTCAGGTCCAATAAAAATAGCCCATGGCTCGGAACTATCTTGATGTTGCGCTGTATATGATGATAGAGCTTGGGCGATAGGTGTGCCCTGTCCGGTCTCATCGCACAGAAGAATACGACGACTTTCAGGCCAATCTTGTAGTGCTTTATCAAGTGAGGGTAGTAACGGCCCTATCTCTGGTAGGGATAGTCTACCGCATTGCTGCGCTGCGTCTATAGAGTGAGCGCGAATTTTTTCAGGTTTAATGCGGTTAACAATAGTATGCTGTGTTAATATAGGTTGAAATCTACTTACGCCAAGTTCTGTCGATTTTTCAATCATATATTCGCTATGACTATTTTTTATTGGGGCATAGCATAGCCAAATATCAGGCTGATAAGGCTGTGTCCGTGTCTGTTCTAGCACAAGCGCTTGAGAAGTTTTCTTATCACAGTGGGTTAGCTCCACTTTCCACTCGCCATCTTGGCCATTGAAAACTAGCATGTTAGCGTTTGAGCTAAGGCGCATAACATTACGTAAATAATGATGCTGACTATCGCTTAAAATAATGACGCCACCAGAAACTAGTGGAGAATCAACATAAAGACGTTTGAGTTTATGGTTGCGCATTGTTATATCTATTTCTTATATCGTTTTTATATAAAAATGTATAAACGAGAAAGGGATAATAACAGCTATAATTAGGGGATAATAGAGAATTTATGCCGCAGGGAAGAATTATTCACACTATTGTGCTTTGTATTATATTAATGCGGTTGCATCGTCCAACGGGTATATGGTTGCTATTATGGCCATGTTGGTGGAGTATTGCTTTGGCATCAGATGGTCCATTTCCGAGTTTGTTTATATTAATGCTGTTTGCAATTGGCTCTATTGCAATGCGTAGTGCCGGTTGTATAATTAATGATATTATTGACCGCAAAATTGATGCACAAGTAGAGCGAACACGCAATAGGCCTCTTGCTAGTGGTGCGCTTAGTATTTCTGCAGCTTTATGGACTTTACTTATATTATTAACTATTTCATGTATTGTTCTGTATAATCTAAATATTAATACAATTTTACTATCTCTATTGTTTTTTATTCCGGTGATTGTTTACCCGCTTATGAAGCGGTTTATCGGGTGGCCCCAAGCATTTCTTGGGCTAACATTTAATGCGGGTGCAATTGTTGGATGGTCTGCTGTAACAGGAACTGTAGAATTTCCAGCTGTGGTTTTGTATATGGGATGTATTTTTTGGACCATTGGATATGATACTATTTATGCTCATCAGGATAAAAAGGATGATGTGAATGCTGGTGTTAAATCTACAGCTCTTTCATTAGGTGGACTGAGTAAGTCGGCAATCGGAATGTTCTATATTATAATGTTTGTAATGTTATTTATTGTTGGCCTACAAGTGTTTCCTCAGCATAATATGATATATTACGGGGGCATTACGTTGGGTCTTTTTCATCTTATTTGGCAAGTAAAGAGGGTAGATTTAGATAACCCTGCAGACTGTATGAAAAAATTTCGTTCGAATGTTTGGTTCGGATGGATTATTTTGTTGGCTATTATGGGTGAAAAGATGATAGATTTCTATTAGTAATCACCGTTATATATAATTGCTATATAGAATATTTATAATAACAAGAGTTAGAATAATAAGGAATGTATCATGGGACGTAAACCAGTAGATGGCGTAGTAGTCATTAAAAAATATGCGAATCGTCGTCTTTATGATACGCAGAGCAGTATCTATGTAACGCTGGAAGATCTCTATGAAATGGTTAAGCGGGGTGAGGATTTTATTGTTAAGGATGCAAAAACAGATGAAGATCTAACAAGAACCATATTAACGCAAATTATATTTGAGCAAGAATCAAAAGGCTATAATCTTCTTCCGGTAAGTTTTCTAAGGCAAATTATTGGGTTTTATGGTGATAATTTGGGTGCAGTCCTGCCATCATACCTTGAAAAATCAATGGATAACTTTTTGGACAATCAAGAAAAAATTCGTAGTTACCTTGGGTCATTTACAGAATTTCCAGGGTTAGATAATTTTAATAAGTTTGGTAATAATATTGGCAATCAGAATGTCGATATTTTTGAACAAACAATGAATAATATGTTTTCTTTAATGGGCTGGGGAAGTAGTGAAAAGAAGAAGGACGACTAGGTGATTCTAGTTTTTTCAAGTGTGTTTTGAAGAAACGATAGCATAAAAGCATGAAAATACAGTTGGTAGAAACATTGTGCTGTTTTTTTAACGAGCACCCCTATCTTTTTTCTTGCGAATCATTATCAATTGCATATAATAGAAGTTCTTATGAATAACATTAGGTATGTGCACAATTCATATGCCTATGATTTTGAATAGTCAAGAAAGCGCCGAAGTGCGTGAGGATTTTATGCAATATATAATAATTTTTGTCTTAACATTAGTATTGGTGTTAAACGTGGATGATGTAATGGCTGGTAATGCCAAAAAGGCAGGAAATGCACCTTCGAGCAGCCACGACAGCCACGATGACCACGACAACCACGATGACCAAGACAACCATGATGACCAAGACAACCATGATGACCACGACCACCATGATGACCACGACCACCATGATGACCACGACCACCATGATGACCACGACCACGACCACGACCATGATCATGATAGAATTTCTCACTATGATGTAGAAAAACCAAAAACAAAAGACGAAGCATTAAAATTGCTACAGGAGAAAGTAAGGATTATCTCTCAACTACCAGCAATAAATGATCTGAATGATGATGAGTTTGAGACTATGCATGAGGCGACATATTCGCTTGAAGCTGCAGTGGATTTTCTGCGGTCAAAGTTAGGGCAAACCCCTGACTCTAAAAAGGAAGAGGCAATTGATTTTTTAGATGAAGCCGTACAAGCTTTACACTATGCATCAGAAAACCATGATAAAGAAACATTAAATAAATGGATTATAAAACTAAAACCAGCAACAGAGGAAGTAATAAATGTTTTCTAAAATATTAACTCTTACAGGAGCCGCTCTTGTCTTAGGCCTTACAGTAAATGATGTAAGTGCTAAAACAAAAGAATATCATATTAGCATTAAAGAGCATCGCTTTACACCTGAGCGCTTGACTGTTCCTGCTGGTGAAAAAATAAAGCTGCGTGTTAAAAATGAAGATTTAACTCCAGAAGAATTTGAAAGCCATGATTTAAATAGAGAAAAAATAATCGGAGGCGGAAAAACAGGAACGATCTTTGTTGGACCGCTTGAGCCAGGTGAATATTATTTCTTTGGTGAATTTAATGAAGATACAGCTAAAGGCTGGATAACTGCTGAATAAACTAATCATAATTCGTGAGTTTTGTCATGATACCTACTGCTACTATTGTATTTAGAGAATTTTTGGAAATAGCCTTAATATTAGGCGTTATTTTAGCTGCAACACGTGGTATGCCCGGCCGGTATAAGTTTATTGGTCTGGGGCTTGGTCTTGGTGTAGTTGGTTCTGTTATTCTAGCGTTCTTTACGGATGCTATTTCGGAAGCCGTTGATGGCGTTGGGCAAGAAGTGTTTAATGCTATAATTATGTTTGTAGCAGTTGGCTTTCTAAGCTGGACGGTCATCTGGATGAAGCGTCATGCACGTGATATGTCAGAGAACTTAAAGAAAGTTGGCGCTGAGGTTGTTTCAGGAAGTAAGTCCGGGTATGTGATTACTATGATTATTGCAGTTGCAACTCTTAGAGAGGGAGCTGAAATTGCTTTATTTACCTATGGCTTAACCGCATCAGGGAAGTTTACATTAATGTCTATTATTACCGGTGGTATATTGGGAGCTATTGCGGGTACGGCAGTTGGTATAATGCTTTATTTGGGTTTGCTAAAAGCTGCAAAAAAATATTTATTTTCAGTAACAAGCTGGCTGCTTATTTTTCTAACCGCAGGTATGGCAGCACAAGGTGCTAAATTTTTGATAGCAGCGGATGTTCTTCCTGCGCTAGCATATAAAGTTTGGGATACATCTGCAATTATATCTGGTAGTAGTATGGTTGGCGAGGTGCTGGGGGTTTTAGTTGGGTATACTCCGAATCCAAGCGGAATGGAGCTCATTTTTTATGCTGGTGTATTGCTTATTGTAGGAGGGATGTATCGCTCTGTAAAAAAGCCACAACCCCAGCCGCAAGTGGCCCCAGCTAATTAGGCATTTGAGTTATTAAATGCAAAAAAGCCTCTCAAATTTTTTGAGAGGCTTTTTTTATGCTAATTCATTTTCTTATTCTCATTTAGTGGTGGCTTAAGCTGCCTTGGCTTCCTTTTGAGTGTCTTGATTGATCGCATGAAGAAACGCCCGTTCGAGACTATCTAGCTTTTGTTCTTTCTTGAATTCTGCAGGCGTGCCTGTGAAAATCATTTGATTATTATGTAGTACAGCTATTCTATCACATATTTCATCAATGTCAGATAGGATATGTGAACTAAAAAATATAGTATTTCCTTTGTTCTTATAGTCTAAAAGCATATCCTTTAAATGAATTCTGGCACTTGGATCTAATCCACTCATTGGTTCATCTAGCATCAAAAGTGGTGCATCAATGAGGAAGCCTGATAGAAGACCCAATTTCTGGCCCATGCCCTTGGAATATTTCGTGATCTTTAAATCAAGTGCATCAGGGTCTAGATCAAGAGCTTTTGCACCACTACGAGCTTGCTCATGATCATATGACTTGCCATACCATGAAAGAGTTAAAGACAAAAACTCCTTTCCTTTTAGGTAAGGGGATGGTTGAAATTTTTCTGGTAGGAAAGATAGCATTTTGCGTGTTGACGGTCTAATAGCTTGCTGATCAAAAATAAGCGTTTCACCTTCATCGCGTTTTAAAAGACCAAGAAGGATTTTGATTAATGTTGTTTTTCCTGCACCATTTAGACCAATAAGCCCAAAAATTTCACCAGGTTTTACATCAAAACTTATATCATTTAGGACATGTTTTTTGCCAAAATGCTTATGAATATTTTTTATATGTAATGGAAGACTTTTAGTCGTCATTTTAAGCTCCAGATTTATTTTTATTGTTTTGCAGATTTGCTTTCATTCTTTAATTGCCAAAAACCCAGTCGGCTAAGTCATCATCAACAATAGGGCCACCACTTGCTCCACTTGAATTCCCGCCAGCAATTGGTGGTGAGTCATTGGTGGTGGTGGGTCTTGATGGTGCAAATGATGGCAGGTCATCAGTAAGGTCCTGTGCATCACTAGCGCTAGTGGTAAGTCGTAAAGTAGCCAGATTTGGGGAAGACATTCCTTCCTGAATTGACATTTGAGCTACGTTAAATGTTTGGTATAATCCAAGTTCAAATGAAAATACACTATTTGAGCTATCAGCCTTAACTTTTTTATCTCGTGATTGATAGTCCCATGTAAAATTTTTGTTGCTAAAGGCAACCCTTTTTCTTTTTCGTTCGCGTGCACGAATTTCATTGTCAGTTAGTCCTTCATATTCGCCTTCGGCTTCTAAAGTGCTAGCCTGCTTCCGCTTTCCATATGTAGGGACCATTGCATCACGCCAATTAGGAAAAACTTCATCAATGTCGGTGACTAGAATAGTAAAACGTGCTCGATCTTCTTCCACTGAATCTATAATCATTTCCCGCCATTTATTTTGGCTAGCAGCACGTACTGCAACGCCATTTAGCCATAATGTCCAGCTATCAGAAGAATAATACATAATTGATGATAGAAAGAATGCTGGAAGATCAGAGATAGATTGTAATACAACGGTATTATGAGTAATAGATATCTCAGATTCTTGGCTAATATACCCATTATTTAAGGCAGTTTTTACATCATCTAAATGTTTTGTAGTAAACATCACAGACTTCATGTTTTGGAAGTCAAAATTTAGTTCTTCCTCTTCTTCTTCTTGAGCAAAATCGGGTTGCATCATCTGACTACCAAATGCACCGCGGGGGAAACCTGTAGGTAGAATGCGCTCTTGTGCTGATATACTAGCCGCAAAAACAATTATTGAAGCTGCAGTAGCAACAGAAAGAATATGAGCCATAGCAGTGCTTCCAGCTAAGTATTTTTCGCCATATAATAAGCGGTATAGCGGATTCATTTTGTTATCTCCTGATTCCTGCCTTAATTTATATTTTTTTCTACTTACTTGCATTGTTATTCTAATCAATTTTGTTATTTTTTAGCGCTTTTTTGGTTTTTCTCTCTATCAGATCTACTTTCTTTCTTTAGTGTTCTCCAGCTAAATTCCATTTTTCCTACAACTAGTGCTGGTTCCGTTTCTAACTCGGATAATGTTCTGAGAAAATCTGGAGATGATATGTCATCAATATGTTCCATTTTTAAGCTCTCAAGGTATAAATATCCTGGCATTTTATTAATCAAATCATCAATAAAGGCGTAAGCCGTTACATCATCCGAGCTTTGAAAATCGATAGTTAGCGTGCTATATATTGTGCTAATGTCTTTAGGGTGTGAATTAAATTTTTTGTCATAATCAACAGAAGATAGGCGAGCATCAAGCGTTTGCATGGTAAATTTTTCTCTTAATTCATCAATAATAGGGCGTGATGCTCGGATTCTAGCTGCACTATTGCTATACCCATCTTCGGTAGGGCGACTTTGTTCTGGTATTTCGTTATATTCTTCTAGTACATCAGCAAGCTCTTGATATGCTTTTTGTGTGCGATGAATTTGGCTCTCAAGTGCGCGAATTTCATCCTGTATACGTCCAGCATCTTCTGATGATGTTTCCATATACATATAACTGCCATAACTTATACCTGCCGCGCAGGCAATTAGCAGGATAGATAGCAAAATTTGCCGTGTTAGTTTTTTCTTTAAAGTGTTCAGCTTCACGTTTTGTGCCCCTGCATTAATTTGTTTGGTTTTTATTTATATTTAAAAACCGCGCATTCCTGAATCAAAAAACATTCCTTCATCCATATTGTGCTGCATTTTAATTTCTTTTGGTTTTGGCCCTATAATATTAACGCTAAATGTTAACTCTTGAACGCTGGCACCATCTTCTAAATTAGATGTAACTGACAGGTCTTTTGTAGAAGGTAGATTTGAGAACTTCACTTCATACTTGTTAAATAGCTGTCTAATTTCACCAGTGAATAAGTCAAGCTCATCTAAAGTTTGTTCCAATGGTGTGTCGGGCGGAAGGGACAACGTTATTTTAAAGGTGGCATTGACGGCTTTTGGTTCTGCTTTTGGCTTCGTTTCTTTGGGCATGCCATTCGGGCCGCCCATGCCGTCCATTTGTGGTGCCATTCTTCTGCGGCCCATTGTGTTGGAAGTCGCTTTTTGCTTTGTTACTTTAACTTCAAGTTCGCTAACATAGGCATCAAATCCAGTCAGCATTGAGTGCTTTCCTATAAGATTTAAAATCATATGTTGTTTTGTAATAAGCACTTGATGCATTTCTACCGCCTCTTTTAGGGCGTTAGGATTATCTTCTACAATATGTTTTTCACTTTTTACTTTTTGAAGTTTTTGTTGTTTAAGGCTACGTTCAGTTTCCAATTTATCGGTTGTTGAGTAGGCTGAAACAATTTGCCATGCGTTATATCCTGAAAATGCAAATGCACCTAAAGTAATGACACCTGTTATAACTTTTGTTGTTTTAATTAGCGACGTGATTTTATCTGTTTTTTCTGTATATGGCGTGCAGAGCTTCATCATGCGTTTGCGTTGAGATGAAAAGAACATCGCAAAAACGACATCGCCAAAACGATCAGTAGTCTCTGCTGTATTAGTAAGCCCTAACTTTTCAGCAGCCTCAACGGGGGTCATTATTGTAAGTTCAGAATAGGGGATACCATTCATTTCGAGCATGGAGCGCACGCCATCGGCAACTATAACAAAAATATCCAGTCCATCACTCGCGGTAAATCCAAGACGACGAATATATTCAATAGTATTTGACGTTTCTTGTTCAACATTGCCGGCAACAATATCGGGCATTTGCCCCCCAATGGGTTGAGCAATGCGAGTGAAAAGCAGTTTATGATTTTTGAAGACTATTTGTCTAAAACCACCCACGCGATTATGGCTTACAATAATTTGCCATTGCGATGGTGATTTGTTTTTATCCGCCTTTTTATCAGCACCCTTAATGGCTTTTGTGTCTTTATATAAGGCATCTAAGAAGGGGGGGGACTCAATTGGTAGAAGATATACGCCGCCGAAAGGATTGGGCATATCGGCAACTGCATCAATCCAGTCAGATAGGGGGGGGACATTTCTTGCTGATACAAAAAGATATTGCCAGCTTTTGTTTTCTTTGTTTCTTTTGCCAAGAGGAATTGCGGCTTTTAAATCGCCTTTATCAAAGTCTTTATTGAGCTTGCGGTTCGCAAGTTTTTTTGCATTTTGTGCACTAACCGGAGGAAGGTCATGCGTGATATAAGCTTGATCGATTGTATCAACTAAAATAGAAATTGTTGCAAGTGGATACGGAGCTAAAAAATTCTTAAATTCATCAGAAAAAGGAGACGAAAAAAACATGCGGCATATCATGTTTTTTCCTGAACCGCAGGTAAGGATGGCTCCTTCATCTCCAACAGAAAGAACAGCAGATATCTTCCTGCTAGACACAGGTTTTTTAATATCATGAGCTGGATTGCGGTTTTTGGCCTTTTTTTGCGCCTTTTTCCTTATCATTTTTCCCCCAGATAGGTATCCACGCTATTTTGATACCAGCCCCATTATATAGAGCAGTTCTAAAAATCAATATTCCGAAAGCTATCATACAATGGTCCAAAGACTGCAGCAATAACCCAAAGCATTAAAACGCCCATAACTAAGGTTAGTGCAGGTTGGATCATTCCAATGAGTCCATTTACAGAATCTTCTACTTCTCGATCAAAAAAGAAATTAACATTCTTTAATGATTCATCCATATTTCCGCTATCTTCTCCCACCTTGAACATGCGAACAACTAGGTTAGGAAATTTTTTAGTGTCAGATATAGCTCGTGTTAAAGAGGATCCTTCCGATACAGATGTAATTACCTGCTCGACGGCTTCTTTAATGATTAAATTACTTACTACGCCTCTTGCCGTTGCAAGGCACTCTAATGCCCCAATTCCACTGCTGAATGTTACTGCAAAAAAGTGTGTAAAGCGAGAAAGGTTGATTTTCAGTATTACATGTCCAATAAATGGAGTTTTTAGAGCAATTTTGTCAATAAAATACCTGAATCCAAATGTTTTTTTATAGAGAAGGATAAGAGTAATTAAAATAGCAGTTGGGATGCCAAAAATTAGGTACCAATAATCAGCCATTGCGGCCGATGTTGCAATTAATGCGCGTGTATGGATGGGAAGGTCAAAGCCTTGCGCTGTTAGGAAGTCAACCAACTTTGGCACAACAAATAGCATCATTAGGGAAATTACGCCGGTCATAACAACTAATAAAACTACAGGGTATCTTGTTGCTTTTTTGACAGAGCGTTTAAGGTCATTACTCCATTTAAAATGATGGGCTAAGTGACCAAAGGCTTCAGATAATCGTCCAGTTTGCTCTCCTGCTAGAACTAATCCAACAAAAACATGGTCAAAAACGTCGGAACGTTTGGCAAGAGAGGCAGAAAGCATGTCGCCACTTTTTACAGATTCATATATATCGGCCATAACGTCACGAAATGCAGGTGTGTCAGCAGAGTCTCGTAAGTCAGCTAAAGAATCTAGAATAGGAACACCAGCTTTATCAAGCTGTTCCATATGGACGCAGAACATAATAAGTTCTTTGTCTGAAATTTTACCAAAAAATCTACTTTTACGCTCTTTTACAGTCGCAGAATTTAACACAACAAGGCCGAGATCCCCTAAGCGATCTTCTAAATCAAGCTCATTGGCAGCCGTAAGCTTGCCTTTTACACGCTTTCCGGTTCTTTCATCAATTGCGGCGTAACGAAAGGTTGGCATATTCTACAACCTATCTGTCATGTTAATCGTACGAATCAACTCAGGGAGATCCATAACCCCTTGCTTTACTTTTTCAATACCATCTTCGGCCATAGGAATAAATCCTTTTGTTCTAATGTGGCGAAGCATGTCGGCATGTGTTCCTTGTTGAGATATTTCTTCATCAAGGCCTTCATCTACTAAAATTATCTCTGAGATGCCAATTCGACCTTTATATCCAGTATAACCACAAGATTCACATCCCTTATGAATAAAGAGATTGGTAACCGTGTCAGTTGGAAGTTCAAGTACGCGAACCTCTTCTTCTGTTGCGGGGCGTTCTTCTTTGCATTTAGGGCAAAGCTTCCTTGCAAGCCTTTGTGCAATACAGGCGATAATGCTTCCTGCTAACACGCGTGGTTTAACGCCAATATCAATTAGTCGTGGAATAGCTCCTAATGCATCATTGGTGTGTAATGATGTGAAAACTTGGTGTCCTGTCATGGCTGCACGAAGCGCCATTGTTGCTGTGGCTTCATCGCGAACCTCACCAACAAAAATTATATCAGGATCTTGCCTCATAAGTGATTTGATACCGCCAACAAAGTCCATTCCTGTGCCTTCACGTACGTTTGACTGGCGAATAAGAGGAAGTTGATACTCAACTGGATCCTCTAGGGTCATGATATTGATATCAGGTTTACTGATAAAGTTTAAGATAGAGTAAAGAGTTGTAGTTTTTCCAGAACCGGTAGGGCCGGTCACTACAATAATGCCTTCTGGCCTCTGTAACGCTTTTTTAAGCATTACTAAGTTTGGTTCACTGAATCCCAATGCAGAAAGAGGCACAAGTGCTTTCTCTTTATCGAGCACCCGCATTACAATATTTTCACCATGAATGGTTGGTTGTGTTGCAACACGAAAATCAATTGTGCGACCCATCACGTTGCAGCTAATGCGTCCATCCTGAGGCATGCGTGATTCAGTAATGTTCATATCAGAAATTATTTTTATGCGTACGGCAATGGCTTGCCAGTAATCGCTATGAAAACTTACAATTTGACGTAATTTTCCATCAATACGATAGCGCAGTCGTACAAACTGGCCCTCGGGCTCAAAGTGTAAGTCAGATGCTTGCGTACGAACCGCATCCACTAAAAGCGCGTCAATTAAGCGAACTGTTGGATTGGTGTACCCTGTTTGTGCGGTGGATAGCTTCATTAACTCATCTGAGCGTGTGGCTTCCATTTCACGTAAAATACCCTCAATTGATAATTCATAATCATAATAGTTATCAATTATCTGAGATAGCTCTGCCGGACTACAATGTACGGGTAGCATTTTAAAGCGCTTTGGAAAGTAACGTTGAATTCTATCAATCGCCAATACATTATATATATCCGTCATGGCTATATGAATAGTATCGCCTTCTAATAAAATTGGCACCGCTTGGAAGCGCGTGGCAACATCCTTGGGAACTTGTTTAATCAGTGATGGGTCAATGATTGAGGCTTTAGGGTCAAACTTATTTGTGCCGGTGGATTCAGTCAATACCTCACCAAGGGCGCTTTCTGTTATGAATCCCATCTCAACTAGGATGGCGCCAATCATTGAGTTGCCACTACTATCGCGTTGTACTTTTAGTGCGATATCTAATTGATCTTTTGATATTAGGCCTTTATCTAAGAGTTTTTGCCCCATGGGAACGTGGGGTTTTTCATCGGCCTTGTCGTCTTTGTTGGTGTCTACATCACGACCGCCTAATCCACCCATGGGAAGCATGTCATCTGTTGTGTCAATTTTAATAAGTTCAGTGGAGCTTTCGGTTTTTAAGTCGGAAACGGGGCTTTCATTTTGTGCATTATCTTGCACACGACTGCCAGGAATAAGTCCATCAAGGTCTGGTAAATTATCTAAGTCCGATATAGATAATGGACCCTCTCCATCAGGGTTATCATACAAAATATTGCTTTTTGGGTCTGCGAACATAGCAGGCGATGTATTCGTAGCATGGTTCTTTGAATATGTATCGTCGGATAGTGAGTTTGATTCAGGATTTGATTCAGGTTGGTTTTCTTGCCTATAATCGGAAGGTTGATGCGTGTTAATTACTGATTGTTCTTCTGCAGTAGGAATTGGAGCTCCCATAACCGGAGGAATATAGTCGTTTTCCGTAGGTGAAGGTGATGCTTCCATCGTAGGGGGGGGGGAATTGCTTGTTGTCGTATCGGATAAAGGAGATGTTTCTTTCTCCTCAGGTGAATTAGACCAGCTTTCATTGTCGCTTGTTGCTCCCGAGGATGAGACAGAGACATCCGCTGATTCTTGTGCATCAGGCGCAGATTCGCGGGCTGCTTTTTCTTCAAGCATAGCCTTCACCGGGTCTTTGTATTTATCCTCAGGATTTATACCAGTCACGGATTACCTTCATTCCCTCATTATTGTAGCTACATGCTACTATCCACATTATTCATGATAACACTTCATCATAGAAGTTTTATAGTGAGAAATGTATGCTGGGCTATGTTAGTTATAAAATTATAATAGGTGTGGTACAGATGTCCCAATAACCTGTATGGGTGGTGGCTAATACTATTCCCACTCTATGGTTCCTGGGGGTTTGCTAGTTATATCATATACAACACGATTTACACCACGTACGTGATTAATAATGCGGTTGCTTATACGTCCTAGAAAGCTGTGGGTAAAAGGGTAATAGTCTGCAGTCATTCCATCGGTAGATGTAACTGCTCTAAGTGCACACACATATTCATAGGTGCGATTATCACCCATTACTCCAACTGTGCGTACTGGTAATAAGACAGCAAATGCTTGCCAAATTTCATCATATAGCTCGGCTTTACGAATTTCGTCAATATAGATTGCATCAACTTCTTGTAGGATATTAATTTTTTCGGCGGTTATTTCACCCGGTATGCGAATAGCTAGTCCTGGTCCTGGAAATGGATGTCGTTTTACCATTTCATCTTTAATTCCTAGTTCGCGACCTAGTGCGCGCACTTCATCTTTAAATAGTTCACGAACTGGCTCTACAAGTTCCATATTCATTCGTGCAGGGAGACCACCAACATTATGGTGTGATTTGATTGTAACGGCGGCATCTCCATGAACAGATACTGACTCAATTACATCAGGATAAAGTGTGCCTTGCGCTAGGTAGTTTGCGCCACCTATTTTTTTCGCTTCTTCTTCAAAGACATCAATGAAAGTGCTTCCAATAATTTTTCTCTTTTTTTCTGGGTCAGAGACATTTTTTAGGCGTGATAAGAATAATTCGCTAGCATCAACCTGTTTTAGGGGGATGTGGAAGTCATCAAACAGTTCTTTAACTTGTTTTGCTTCGTCTTTCCTTAATAGGCCATGATCTACAAAAATACAGGTTAATTGATCTCCGATTGCTCTGTGCAATAGTGCAGATACTACTGTTGAGTCAACGCCGCCGCTAACGCCGGCAATTACTTTGCCGTCACCAACTTGTTGTTTAACTTTTGCAATTTCTTCATCAAGAAAATTATGCATATTCCAGTCGCGTCCGCATTTGCATATGTTATGTACAAAGTTTGATAAGAGCTGTGCTCCATCAGGGGTGTGAACTACTTCCGGATGGAATTGGAGGCCATAAAATTTTCGTTCTTCATCTGCAATTGCTGCAAATGGAGCATTCTCTGTGGTTGCTATAACATTAAATCCGGATGGAATTTCTGCTACACGATCCCCGTGACTCATCCATACTTGGTAAGAGTGCTGATTATCCCATACGCCTTTAGTAAGGCTGCTTTCATTTTCTACAGTAATGATGGCTTTGCCAAATTCTCGTTCATCAGAGCTTTCAATTGCGCTTCCTAGTAAGGAGCACATTAGTTGCTGACCATAGCAGATGCCTAAGATAGGAAGTCCTAATTGGAATATATCTAATCCGATCTTAGGAGAGTTTTCTGTTCCAACAGAGGAGGGGCCGCCAGATAAAATTATTCCTTTTGGCGAAAAGCTCTTAATATCCTCCAATGGTGTGTTATATGGTTTTATTTCGCAAAAAACATTGCTCTCACGTACCCGTCGGGCAATGAGTTGCGTTACTTGAGAGCCGAAATCAAGAATGAGTATTTTATCCATAAAACTATCGCCTGCAAAATAAAGGAATTTATTGTGCATAACATACGGAATATATATAGGAAAGAAAGCGGTTTTTTAGTATATGGCAGGAAGTTATAAAACAAAACAGGCCCGTTAATTGTAGCGGACCCGTTTGGTGCTTGTAATATATCCTTTTTGAAAATTAATTGAATTGCAGTTCTGGTGCTTTGTTACTGCCCTCATCAGACTGGAAATAGGCTTTGCGCTTAAAATCACCTATCCCTGCAATTAGACTGGCCGGCATCTGACGAATGGCACTGTTAAAACGGTTGACGGCTTCGTTAAACTGCATTCGTGTGACATTGATACGATTTTCTGTGCCTTCCAGTTGCGCCTGTAACGCTAGCATATGATCGGATGATTTTAGGTCAGGGTAGTTTTCGGCGATGGCAAACAGGTTGTGCATTTTGGTGCCTACAATAGCCTGACGCTGCTGCAATGCTGCAAGATAGCCCTCATCCTCAATCGGGGATGTGTGTTTATCCTTTGTCAGATCGGATGCAAACTCCTGTGCTTCTACCAGTGCATCAACAGCTTGGCCCAGATCGCTACGTTCGGCGGTAACTCCAGTCATTGTTTCTTTTTCATGCTCCGGCTATTAGCGTCAGAGCAATAGCTGTCAGTGGTAATTTTTTATGTCCTGTTGGGGCGATAACGGCTTCTTCTGTGTTTTCTCCCGGGCTGGTACGTAATGATGCCGCCTGTTCTGGCGTAATCATACCTTTTTCTTCCAGCCGAGTTACTTTGGTCAGTCGTTCATTATAATTCACCTTTAATCTCCTTTGTTTTGCGGATGCCTTCTTCTGGTGTTAGGCGACCTTGCTCTATATCATCAAGGATTATATCCAGTGTCTGTTCATCGGCATGTTTGATGGTGCGAAGGCTTTCCATCAGGCTATCTACCCGTTTGCGCAGGGTGGGATAGCTGATACCCATTTTTATTGCCATATCTTTCAAATTCCCTCCTGTCAGTACTAGCATTTCTGCCAAGCGATAATGTTCCTGAGGCAAGCGCATCAGTGCTGGAAAGTGAAAATGACCTTCCACTGCAATATTGCAACAGGTGCATTGCAATTTTTGGACAGTCATTTCGCTGGAACATACGGGGCATTGCTTCATTATAAAAATTCCTATAATTCTCTCTCTATTATTAATAAAATAAAACAATACTTGTGTCAATCTTTAATTTAATTGAATATTTCTTGTTATATTATTCTTTTTATGAAACTATAGCATAATGTTATTATGCAAAAAGAGATGTTGTTATGACCTACGCTATACGCCCACTTGCCGGACTGATTGCTGTTATTGCTATCCTAATAGCTGCTACATTTTATTGGTTGAGCGAAGAGAATCTTATTGTAGAGGCTGGTAGCACAATAGGCAGCAGCAATAGTATTGTGAATGATGATGCGCGTATACTGGATGCGGCCATGGCAGAAGAAATTGAGAAATATCATGCAATGATGTTGGATGTATATGACATTGATTACCAGGTGCTGACTGTTAAAAAACAGGCGGATATTAATCAATTCAGTAATCAGGAATTTAATCGCAGGAATGTAGGTTCCGAAAGTAAAGCAGGTAGGGGGCTTTTGCTGGTAATTGATGTGGAGAGTGACCTTGTGCGGTTGGAAGTGGGAGCTACGTTGGAAGGTATATTTACGGATGCGTTCATTGCCTATGTTGAAAACCGCCAGATGGTACCGTTTTTCAAGGTGGGCCGGGTGGCAACCGGTGTGTTGGCTACCAGCGAACTAATTCGCAATCGGGCACAGGAAGCGCTGGATGGTAAGGAGTTCAATGCAATAATGCTGGAAACCGGCAGTATTGGAGGTGGTGCTAAAACGCAGGCCGGGATCGGCAGCGGTCGTGATATTACATTCGAGAAAGATAAAACTGATGTGCTGGCAGCTGATACTCCGGAAGAGACATTGCGCCGTTATTTTGAGGCGATGGCTCAACGCAATGCTCGCAAGGATTTGGATATTTTTACGCCTGAATCACGTATAAAGCTACGCGAATTTATTGCTACTCCAGCACAGATGGATAATGCCGTGCGTGCGTATAAACACTGTGAGATGGAGCGGGTTGTCTATAATCGTGTACAAAACTTAGCAGTGTTACGATATAAATTGAGTAACCGCGAGTGTGGTCCGTGGTTTTTTGAAAAAGGTCCTGATGGCAAATGGCGGCTGGATAAAGTTGCCGTGGGTTTTGGTGTAACGTACTCTTATGCTAATCACTGGTTTATGGATGAACGCTACCGAGCCAAATCCGGTATCTGGAAATATGATTTCGGCTGGGATGGCTGGTGGTTTTGGCATCCGGATAAAAAGAAATCCTGGCAGGCCGTGCCGATGTACTATAAATGGGGTGTGAAAATCAGGCGTGAAACTCTGATGACTTATGTGCAGGAAGTGCATGGTAAGCATAGTTTTGCTTGGAAGATCGGCTTGCGTCCGGGTGATGTGATATTAAGCTGGGATGGAGCAGATTATCCTCATCATAGGTTCGTTACTGAGCGCATGGGTGATGTCGAGGAAGGGCAGGAGGTCAAAATCGCCTATTTCCGTGAAGGTGTCACGCAGGTAATTACAGTGAAAGCGCCGCCGAAACCTCGTTCGGGATTGCGTTGGGGATTAACAGTTATTACTCCTTGGCCTCCGCTGCCGCTGGTGCATTATGTAGAGCCAGGATCTCAGGCCGCAGAGATGGGGTTGCAGCGTGGTGATGCTGTGGTGGCCATTCAGGGTAAAACCGTAAAAAAATCACAGAGTGTCTATAACGTGCTAAAAAATGCCCGCACCGGCGAAATGGTAACAATAACAGTAATTCGTAATGGTCAGGAGTTAACTCTGTCTAAAGCTGCATCACCTTTGCGAGTGATGCAAAAAGCCCGCTAACTCGCTGTTACAATTAGTTGTGGTATTTGTCTAAAATTTTACATAAATATATATATTACTATCTGAAAAATAAAAGAAAAATGCTTTTATTGTTTTGTTGTTTGTGCTATCATTTTTAATGAGAGAGAAATAAAAAGCCTTTGTTTGGAGTAGATATGTCTTTAGAAGTTGGCATGAATAAGGTGGTAACACCACCCCAATTGCAGAAAGCTGCAGTCCAAGAAGAGGCTTCATATCGTAATAACGTTTCGGATGGTAGCGAACGTGTGGAACGTCCGGTAAATGATGCGATGCCAAAGTCGGCAGTCGTATCATCCGGACAACAATCATTAATATCAACCGGGGTGGTTGAGGCGTTACGCGTCGCTTTACCAGATGCTGGAGGAGAGGTGTCTGGTAGGATAGAGGGCGATGATGTACCGCAAGTAGCGCAGGAGCGCATATTGGAGGGGCAGCAAGGCGGGGCAAATCCCGTTGAGCAGGCAGTCACCGACAGCACAGCGAATAATGATCGCCCGCGTGTCGATGACTTCCTGCGTAGTACAGATGCTTTTAAGGCTGCAGAAAATTTAGTTCAAGATCAGGGTAGAACAAATGCTAAGGTGCAGTCGGATGTTGGTGCTGTTGCAAACGCCCAGACCATTGCAGTTGTAACTGAGCTGTTTGCTGGTGGTGGTATCACTGTATAATTTCTAACAAATTTACAATAATAAACTTATCCTATCTGATTAATTATAGGGTTTTGAATTAGAGGCATTGCTATGGGCTTCAGCCTATTTCAGCTAGTGTTTTCTGAATAATTATTTTTCTTACTTCGTCTTTTTCAGTATCATTTGCTTGCTGGAGCAAAGAAATTCTATTGTCTTTATAGAATAGCAGCGACTCTGCTATGATATCTATTTTTTGAGTATAAGCACCTTTTGCAATAGAAAACATGCTATCTGTGCTAGCATCTATAGTCTCCTTAGCATTATTAATATAGTTAAGACATTCTTCAATTGGTAATGTCTCTATTTTGACATTTACCTTTTCAGATTTAATCTGCTGTGTAAAAGACTTCTTGGTAACAAGGTTACCAATATCATAAAGTAGTGAAAGATATGCCGATTTTAGATCTTTTTTTACTTTTTCCAAAGATTGAATAAGTTCATTATTACGTGTGGTGAAGCGTTCGGATGCTATTGAGTTTATCATTTTTCTTAACTCAATAATGGCGTCTAGGCTTTGACTTAGCGAGTAGTCTTTAATCATCGTCCTATTCCTCCGTATTCCCGTGTATTGAGCTTTGGTGCAACGCCTTGCTTCATTTCTTGGTGTAGGCTAGTAATACGTTCAGACATTTCTGTTATATCAGCCTTGTCCATAAAGTTAACACGCACAGCAGTTTCCTGCACTCCCATTTCATCAACGTCTCGTGTGCTGATGTTTTTAGCTTCTTTCAGGTAAGAAACTAAATCACTACTGGTTTTTACGCCATGTGATTCCATAAGATCTTTGTCAAGTTCTACTGTTGCAAAAAAGGTTGCTTCAGGAGTTGTTAATGGCTTGATAAAATCTTCACCCATTTGTTCATTGGCCTCGGTAATTGTTTGCATGAAATGGTCACGCTTTTCTTGTATGTTCTGTGCATATTCTGACAGGTGGTTCTTTGTCATTTCTGTAATAACTGCTGATAAAACTACTGACTGTCTTGCGTCAAGGTCCGGCGGTCCCATTTCGTCATTAATGGTTTTGATCCATGCTTTGTTTGTGCTTGTTGCAAAGCCAATAGTTGGGTCCTGCATTTCAAATTTTTTGGATGAGCCATTAATGGTTAGAACCGTATCGGACATTTTAACTTCTTGACCGTCAGAATTTTTAGCTGTTAGTGATCCAAGGCTAATATGTTCTTTTCCATTTGCTTCCATATGAGAATATAGTTCATCAACAATAACAGGAATATTATACTCCGCTATTACATCTGCAAGCGCTTGTTTTTCTTCCTTAGAATAAACAGAGAATGTAGGGTTTGGCGGGTCGACCATTGTAATAGCCGCAATTTTATCTGATCCGGTTTTTTCAATTGTTTGACGAAGATTATCTGCGGTTAGTTTATAGCCGTCATTGGCTGTTTCTATATGCACAGGTGTCATTCCGCTTCGATTTATGACCATGCTATTTCCTTCAAAAAGTGGCGACACAGCAAGTATAGTATTTTTATCGGCATTGTAATCGTGAAGGTCTTCCAAAGATCCAACCGCTGCCATGTATAAAAATAGTGATGATTCTGTTGAAACGGCTACTTCGGCAGAGGGGTCTGTAACGCTAAGTCCGGTATCATTAAAAAATCCAGCAATAGAATTTTGTAATTCAGAAAAATGTTTTTGATCTTCTTCTGGCGTTGTTCCGTTATGGCTTATAACGCCATAACCTTTGATGACGTCAATAGTTTTTCCTGTTTTGTCGGATATTTCTTTAAAATCTTTCTCTGTTGGTATAGAAGCTCCTTCCTTTTTTAAGAAAGGGATCATAACACGGTCATGACGAGATGAGGCTTCTGTAAATAGCTTATCTAACCCTTCTTCCGTTTTTTGAGCAGCACTAAAGGGTAGGCCTAAGCCGGAATAGACATCAGTAAGGTCTATATTGTGTTGCCGTCTGCTGTGTTCTTCTATTTTTTGGATAATGCTAGCAAGTCCAGAAAGAAAACCGGGTAATATGTCGTCATTATTGGGCATTGTTATTGCTCTTAGTTATTATGTATAAGTAGCAAAAATAACTACAAAAGGTTAAAATAACCTTAATATCAGGGGTGTATTGGCATATATAGTGGTCTAGCCACGTCCGCGGTAAGGCGCAACGCCTTGGTCGGGTAGCCATGTTCCTTCGGGTAGTTTGCCGTGTTGAAAGAAAATATCAATAGGTATTCCTCCGCGTGGATACCAGTAGCCACCAATCCGCAGCCATTCCGGATTCAGCGCATCAATCAGTCGTTTAGCAATACTAACGGTACAGGCCTCATGAAAATCTGGATGATTGCGGAATGAACCGAGGAATAATTTTAGCGACTTGCTTTCTACCAGCCGGTCCCGCGCCACATAGTCAATCACTAGGTGGGCAAAATCCGGCTGACCAGTGACAGGACATACGGAGGTAAATTCCGGGCAGGCAAAGCGAATAACATAAGGTACATCGGGGTGTGGATTAGGGACGGTATCAATTATTGCTTCTGCAGGTGAGGTGGGTAGGGCGGTGTTTTCACCTAGCTGCTTAAGGTCATTATATATTGTTTGATCGGTCATAATTTTTCCTATAGTCGCGATGTTTTTTTGATTCATAACATTATACAGCTACGATGCAAGTATTATGCGTTGTAGCGGGGGGTGTAAGTAATGGAAAATTTATGATATAATATCATTCTGTTATTGGGAGGTTATATGGTGCAAAACACTAAAAAAGTATTTTTTTCATTGATGGTGCTAACATTATTAGTAAGTCCAATGCAAGCAGAGGCAAAGGGTGATCATAAATTAGTTAATCCTAAGCACCTTGAAAAAGAGGGGTTTGGGGACATTAATCATGTAATTAAGGATCTTAGCCCTCGTCAGCGTCAGGATATTTTGGAGAAAGCGCAAGAGGTTAAGGGTGATCTTCAAAAAATGCCTCCTGCAGAGCGCGAAAAGCTTAAAAAGCAAATGAAAGCGATGATGAAGAATATCAATGTAAAAAAAGTTGATGCTTCTAAGTTAGATACCTCGACCCTAAAGGGGCAGAGGTTAAAAGATATTCGTGCTAAAATCCGTGATTATGAGTCAAAACACGGCAAATAGATAATAGATGCCTTATTCAAGGCCTAGTGTATAAGCAGCCTTTAGCAAATAAATAAACATAACTAGTTTTGTATAATGGCAAGGTGTTTAGTTGGTTGCTTTCTCCTTGGTTATTTGCTGTTTTCTTTATTGTTATCTTCCGTAATAATCCACTGATTATTTTTATAGGTGGCAGTGCCTTTGACCCCCCCTGTTCCATAATCATCAATATCCACTGTAAAATATTTTAGATCAAACCAATGCACACAGTTATTCTTATATTGATATTCTACCCATATATATTTGGATATTTCCTTGGTATCATTAATAGATGGAAAGTTATATTCATACCTTTCATTCGGACGATGCGCCAATTCATATTCTTTCACCGCTTCATACGCGATGTGTTTATTCTCACATGGGTTATGGAAGCGGGTGATGTAGATATAGCCGCCACCGCCCAGCAATGCCGTGCCTAACAAGGCTAATAGCAACCTCTTGCGTGTGGTGATTTTTGTCTTTTTCTCTGTCATTCTAATCCATTCCTTTGCTTAAAATGCCACCATGAAAAGGCGAACGTAATAAGCGTGCAAAATTATAAACAGCACAGTTATCATCAATGCCTTGACAAATTTTTAAACTATTTTTTAAAAATGTTAAATGGTTAGCACCGTCACCACCCCGCATATTTTTTCCGTAATTAATTGAAGAATCACTACGGCCATGGCAGCCACCTAATGGCCAAGGAGTCCAGCAAACTTCAATCGTTTTGCTGCACCCTCCATGCCAGCAGGCGATTCGCCCCATATCCTCCTCATTCTGCTTCATGGTTAATTTACCGAAAGCACCATCTTTATCTTTGTTCGGTAAATACTCCGCCGTTACGCTGAATTTTTTTCCCTCCCATT
>Ga0316204_10001547_pt1 | contig 60646 bp, 44 predicted proteins | sample 6monrhotite_MG_2_FD_205661 | JGI IMG/M metagenome (GOLD analysis project Ga0316204, IMG submission 205661) | Microbial mat bacterial communities from mineral coupon in-situ incubated in ocean water Damariscotta River, Maine, United States -... | ecosystem: Environmental > Aquatic > Marine >...
CCACCGATGTGTGCGAAGCCTGTCATTTGAGTGCGGCCTGGACACCAACGACCACGGTAGACCACGATCAGGTGTTAGGCAGTTGCGCGGGTGCTGGTTGCCACAGCCTGCCGAGTGACCATATCAACACCACTGATGTGTGCGAAGCCTGTCATTTGAGTGCGGCCTGGACGCCGACAATCACGGTAGACCACGATCAGGTGTTAGGCAGTTGCGCGGGTGCTGGTTGCCACAGCCTGCCGGGCGATCATATCAACACCACCGATGTGTGCGAAGCCTGCCATACGAGTGCGGCCTGGACGCCGACGACCACGGTAGACCACGATCAGGTGTTAGGCAGTTGCGCGGGTGCTGGTTGCCACAGCCTGCCGAGTGACCATATCAACACCACCGATGTGTGCGAAGCCTGTCATTTGAGTGCGGCCTGGACGCCGACGACCACGGTAGACCACGATCAGGTGTTAGGCAGTTGCGCGGGTGCTGGTTGCCACAGCCTGCCGAGTGACCATATCAACACCACCGATGTGTGCGAAGCCTGTCATTTGAGTGCGGCCTGGACACCAACGACCACGGTAGACCACGATCAGGTGTTAGGTAGTTGCGCGGGTGCTGGTTGTCACAGCCTGCCGAGTGACCATATCAACACCACCGATGTGTGTGAGGCCTGTCACCGCACCAATAGCTGGGAGCCGGTATTTACCGTGGACCACGATCAAGTGCTGGGCAGTTGCGCGGGTGGCGGTTGTCACAGCCTGCCGAGTGATCATATCAATACCACCGATGTGTGTGAGGCCTGTCACCGCACCAATAGCTGGGAGCCGGTATTTACTGTGGATCACGATCAAGTGCTGGGCAGTTGCGCGGGTGGCGGTTGTCACAGCCTGCCGGGCGACCATATCAATACCACCGATGTGTGTGAGGCCTGTCACCGCACCAATAGCTGGGAGCCGGTATTTACTGTGGACCACGATCAGGTGCTAGGCAATTGCGCGGGTGCTGGTTGCCACAGCCTGCCGGGTGACCATATCAATACCACCGATGTGTGTGAGGCCTGTCACCGCACCAATAGCTGGGAGCCGGTATTTACCGTGGACCACGATCAAGTGCTGGGCAGTTGCGCGGGTGCTGGTTGCCATAGCCTGCCGGGAGACCACATCAACACCACCAACGTGTGCGAGGCCTGTCATCGCACCAATGATTGGGAATCTGTGTTCCGGGTGGATCATAACGAAGTCAACGGTTCATGTTCATCCTGCCATTCGTTGCCGGGGGATCATTGTTCTACTGCCGATGAGTGCAACGTTTGTCACAACACAAATGATTGGGATGAAACAAGTGAGGATTGTTAGCGAACGTGGGAGCGAAAGCTCATTTACAGTAAGCATAAAATCTTCTGATGGGCATGAAAAACAGGTGGCAGATGGCGTGTAAACGTTGAATATATCCACACTGGTTTTTGGGTGTAGTCGTAATGCTTTTGGGTCGTGAAGCTGGAGATTGAACTCGGGATGATATTGGCGCAAGTCAAAAATAATAGACTGGAATGGCTGACGTACGTGGCAACTGTAGGTGAGTAACCGGCCTGTGGATGTTTATGAAAGTCGGTATTATTAAAAATGTAGTGCGAATGCAGGAACACATGATGAACAGGGTTGTTCGTGTGTGGGCTTTGCTGTGTCTGTTGTTTGCGTCAGTTTTTACAATATTCCCTATCCCAGCTTCTGCGGCAACGGTTACCGACCCGGCTGCCTTTGATCACCTTGTTACCGGTTTTCCTTTCAGTAGTACTGATTTGTGTGAGGCTTGTCACGTCGACACGGGTTGGGTGCGGGTTACCGCCGTTGCTCATGTACAGGTAAATGGTCCCAGTGTCTCGTGTCATGTGTGAATCCACTTTATGTCCATCCGGTTGCTGGCGCCTTTATCGCAATGTTGCTGGTGGATGATGGCAGCAATTCTGATTCGGTTTTTGCCATGGTTAATATTACTGTCGGTGGTGGTATGGGCGAGATGCAATGAACAGTGGTTTGCTATTGAGTCGATAATGAAACGTCAACAACCTCTAATTTTTGCAGGGTTTTTTTGATGAAAATTTTCACAGCATTGTTAGTGATTGTGTTAGTGGGCTTTGCCATGGGTGTTGTGAGCTTTGAGACTGATCGCAAACTTGTTGAAGATGTGGTGTTAGTACGTGAGGCAGAGCAAAAATTTTTGCAGTTGGAATTTTCTGCGCCAGCTCGCTTGGCAGGGGTGTATCCGGAAAGATCAGGAGATATTTTGCAAGTGAAGTTGCGCGTGATTGCCTTTGGCCGTTTTGCTGAAAATCTTTCATTGCTGGAGCAATTTGTTGGCGTGGAAGAAGCCAGGGAAGTTTATATGATGGATATGCATTACGAAGGGGATGTACCCGGCGGGCCTTTTTTGGTGATGAAATTTAATCGTCCAGTACAGTGGGAAATTTCTGAAGGCGACGGTTTACTAGGAATGAATATTGTTATCAAAGAAATATAAATTCTCTTGTGTGACGTACGCTGAATCCGCCGATATAACCTGGACGGAGTACTAGCGTTATGAGCAACAGAATAATTTTCCAACATAAAAATTATAGCCCGCAGGTTTTTACACCAGTGCGCTTAACGTGTGGATGTTTCTTTGATTGGGTTTAATGTTCTGTGCAGAAATAACGTTGTGATTTTTTTTCCGGTTTTGCTGAAAAATATGTTGTACGGCATGGTGGTTTTGTGTTTGTCACTTGCGGTTACACCGGGTAGGGCAGCGCAGACGGTGGTTGATGAAATTAAAATAAAGAAAGTAGATGGTTCAACGGTGGTTGATGTGCTTTTTGGTTTGCCATTGGAATATTTGAAACATTTTCCACAAAAAACCGGTGAAATTTTGCAAGTTCAACTAGGTCTGGAGACAAAAGAACGACGCGAATTACATAAAGAAGTCCGTGAAGGTGGTGAGCTGCTTTTACCCGAAGGGCAAAATTCTGTGCTGGTATACGTTACTTATGAGGAAGGTGTGCCGGGTGGCCCGTATCTGACACTGCGATTTTCTCAACAAGTGAAATTTGAGGTTGCCCAGGGGTCAGACAGAAAAGGCCTTCGAGTGACAATCGTGGGTGATGAATCCACGCCAATAGAAAAAGTTGATCAGGTTGGTGAAGCGGCGACAAGACAAGTGAAAAAGCCCAGCTCGGACAACATGGATTTGATGATGGCCAAAGCACGACAGGCGATTACTTTTGGTAATAACAAAGGTGCTATTGATTTGTTGCGAAAAATTATTCGTGCGCCGAAAAATGAGCATACCCAACAGGCGAATGAATTACTGGGACTTGCTCTGGAGCGTGATCAACAGGTTTCACGAGCTAAATATGAATATAAAAAATACCTTAAACGATATCCCGAAGGTGAGGGAGCTGACCGGGTAAAACAACGATTAACATCGTTGCGTGATTCTCGTGTCAAAGTAAAACGAAAATTGCGTCGATCAAAAACAACGCAGCTCAAAAGCCAATTTATTACTTTTGGTCGCTTTACTCAGGCGTACAGTGAGTATTATCTGGATCGTGAATTGGATGCGGATGCGGAGGAATTGGAGCAAGAGTTACAACAGCAACTGTTGAGTACACACTTTTCCGTGAAAAGTCGTTATCGTGGAAAGGATCGAACGGTGCAGGGGGTTTTTAGTTCTAGTCACGCTTATGATTTCTTGGCTGGTGATCCGGGTCGGGAAGATGATGAAAAAAATGATGCCGATATCCGCCGCATGTATGTGGATGTGGAGGACCGCGCGTATGATTACAGTGGTCGCTTTGGTCGGCAGACCAGTCGTAATGGTGGCGTGTTTGGCACCTTTGATGGCGCGATTGCAGGTTATCATGTAAATCCGAAATGGATGGTTAGTGCTATGGTAGGAAAACCCATTGTGCGCACGTTTAGTGATGTCAAAACTTCAGAGAAGTTTTTTTATGGTGTCAAGGCAGATGTTGAAAGTGCTGATAAAAAATTGGGCAGCAATCAGTTTTTTGTGCAACAGGAAGTGGATGGTATTTTGGATCGTCAAGCAGTGGGTGGTGATGTTCGTTATGCTGAGAAAGGTCTGAGTATTTTTGGCTTAATGGATTATGATGTACTATACAATGAGTTAAGTTTGTTTAATTTTCGCATTGGCTGGAATTACAGTGAATCAAACAAATTTAATTTTTCTTATAATCGTCGTAATCTTGTACTCACCAGTCAGGCATTAAGGGGGATGACGGGTATTGAGACTATTGATGAGTTGCAGGATTATCTGTCTGAGTCAGAAATTCGCCGAATTGCAAAAGAGCGTACCCAGGTTAATCAAACGCTGACAATTGGTAATACGTATCAGTATTCTAAAGATCGGCAGCTCAACACTAATGTAACACTGTTGCATGCATCAGGAGTGCCCGAAGGTGTTAATCCACTGAAACGGCAGGAGTTACGTGCTGCTGATCCTCTTGATCCTGATGACCCACGACACAATATTGATCCCACTGTGTTTGGTTCGGATGCAACGGATCTGCAATTTATTTATTCCCTGCAGTTTATTTCCAGCAATACTTTTGTTGAGCGTGATTTGTATATGCTGGGTTTGCGGCGTTCTGATTTTGACAGTTATTCGGATGTTTCAGCATTTATTAATGCACGTATTCCACTGTATAAAAAATGGCGTACAGGTTTACGCTTGAATGTATCGAAGCGTGATTCGGCTTCTTTTGGTAAACGTACTACCGTATCACCTGTGGTCAAGGTCAGCTATCGGTTGAGCAAAGCTTGGTCGTTCAACAGTGACATTGGAATGGATTTTGTGGACAATCTGAATCAGCCTGATGAGGTGCGGAGACGCATGCGCCTGTCGTATAGCTATTCGTTTTAATGTGAATTAAGCACTAAAAACAGGCTACTTTTAAAAAATCACACCGAGTATTTAACGCAGAGGTCGCAGAGACGCAGAGAAAAACACTGGAAACTCTGCGGCCTCTGCGTTTATAACACGCCACTTGTCAGTGCCACGACTACATAACCTCCCTTAATGTACTGGGGTGCTTATCCAGAGGTTTAAACCCCTGGATTCCGGCTAAAAATATGCCGGAATGACGGTGTTCTCAGTAAAAAATGCTAACAGAGTGATTCAGCCCTTAATTCACATTTTAAGTTAGGCAAGTGTAGTGGTTCACTTATTTCTATTTCGCTAAATCAGGAGCGTGAGCGTTCTACTGTTCGTTTGCCGGATGGTATAGGGGCCGGGAGTTTTTTGGCTCCGGCTTTTAATAAAATCGCCGCTACCTTTTTTTGTTTATGCGCTCTGGCGACGTATAATGCAGTACGTCTGTCGCTGGAAGTTATACGTACATCAGCGCCGTATTGAATTAATGTGGAAACCACTGTCGGTTTACCGAAGCGCGCTGCCAACATCAGTGGCGTCCAGCCACGATGATTTTGTGTGTTGGGGTCTGCATTTTGTTCCAGCAACAATTTTAATATCGGCAGGTTGCCATGTGCCGCAACATACATCAGTGGTGACCAGCTGCCTTCGTTGGTCGTATTGGTTTTGGCACCGTGGGCTAATAATGTACGCATTACAACGATGTGGTTATTGCGTGCGGCCAGAATCAGGGCCGTATCACCTTTTCGATTACGCAACTCTGGGTCGGCACGGTAACGTAGCAGGATATCTGTCGCTGTTTTGTCACCGTTTTCTGCAGCAATGCGCAGGGCCGTACGCTGGCGCTGGTCGGAAGTGTCCGGGTGGACGCCAGCGTTTAACAGAGCCTGTAGACTGTTGTGGAGTTGGTAACGTGTGGCATATGTGAGTGGTGTATCGCCGTGCGGGTTGGGTTGCTGTGCGGATGTACCATTTTGTACCAGTGCCTGAATAATCTTGCTGTTGGATTGTTGCACCGCCAGCACCAGTGGTGTTATGCCTGTTTTGTCTAGCAGCCCGGTGCGCGCGTGGTGTTTGATGAGTGTTTTGGTTGCCTCGATGTTGCTATATGCCGCAGCGATGTGCAGTGCGGTACGACCGTCACTTTGGCGCAGATTTATTTTCGCACCGTGTTTCAAAAGAAGATCAATGACCTTGTTATGGTTTTTTGCCGTAGCAGCCATTAGTGCGGTGCGGTTGGAAGGGGTTTTCAGATTTGCATCCGCACCACCCGCCAACAAAGCTTTGACGGCTGACAGGCGATTATGTAATGCCGCTTCATACAGTGCAAACGAGCCTGCTTTGTCTTTTTCGTCAGGTTTGGCCCCGTGGGTCAGCAAGACCTTGATGCTTTCAGCCTGACCATGTTGTGCGGCTATAATGAGCGCGGTGCGACCATATTTGTCAGTGTGTGTAATCTTTGCGCCAAGTTTGAATAAATCCCGCAAGCCATTGGGATAACCTTCCTGTGCTGCCCAGATTACGATTTCGTTAATGTCCAGCGGTTGTTTGCGTGCGCTGTCGGTGAGTGCGTTAATATCAATGTTGGTGAGCGTGCCATTGAGAATACCGCGTAATTTAATAGCCGCAAGACCTTGACCATTGGTGCTGGCACGCTGAAACCAGCGTTCTGCGACGAGCGGGTCTTTTTTGACTCCGTGGCCTTTCTGGTACATTACACCAAGATTATATTGCGCACGGGCGTGGCCATTCTCAGCGGCTTTTTTAAACCACTGCGCCGCCAGTTTTAAATCAGGTTTGACGCCCAGGCCACGGCGGTACATGGCACCCAGGCGATATTGGGCTTGTTTGTTATTTTGATCAGCGAGTTGATGCCAATGCATCAGCGCTTCGGAAAAATTACCCAGTCGTGCGGCCTCCATTGCCTCTTCGTACAACGGGTTGGTTTCTTCCTCTACTTCTGCGGTGGCAGAGAAACTGGCCACCAGCAGGGTCAACAGTCCCCAAATCAGACGATGCAAATGCAGGTGTGTATGTTTCAAATGAATCAGTAGCTCCTTACTGTTTTTTGCAGATTTTACTACGGCCTATTCTCATGATGTGTGGCACAGATGCAAGCTAAATAATGAGAGGACGCTGCCGTTTTATTTGATGTCATTGCAAATTATGTCAAACTCCCGGGCATTCTGTCTCTGAGACCTTCGTCGAGCTTGTCCGCGAACACCGAGACCGCCGAAAAAATCACCGTGAGGAAACATCATGAACCTGCATGAATATCAGGCAAAAACATTATTTTCAGATTTTGGTATTCCGGTGCCTGCTGGCCATGTGGTCTCTACGGTGAGTGAGGCGAAGGCGTTGAAAGGGGATGGCTGGGTGGTCAAGGCGCAGGTGCATGCCGGTGGCCGTGGCAAGGCTGGGGGTGTGAAACGGGTATCAAATGCCGCTGAGCTGGAGGCCGTTGTGCGTGGCCTGCTGGGTGATCTGTTAGTGACACATCAGACCGGTCCCAAGGGGTTGCCCATTGATAAATTATTGATCGAGCCGCCCTGCGATATCGTCAAAGAATTATATCTTGGCGCGCTGATTGATCGTAGTTGCAACCAGTTGGTATTCATCGCCTCCAGCATGGGAGGGATGGATATCGAAGCCATTGCTGCCAGTGACCCGGACAAAATTCTGCAAGTAGTGGTGAACCCTGTCACCGGTCTGCAGCCTTTTCAGTGTCGGCAGATTGCCTTTGGCCTGGGCCTGGAGGGCATGCAAATCCGCGAGTTAACACATATCATGTTGAGCCTTTATCGCCTGTTCACGGAAAAGGATTTGAGTCTGGTGGAAATTAATCCGCTGGTGATTACCGGCGAAGGCAAGTTGCTGGCATTGGACGCCAAAATCAACCTGGATGACAACGCGCTGTTCCGGCACAAGGATCTGGAAGAAATGCGTGATCCCATGCAGGAAGATCCTACCGAACACAAGGCGGCGCAATTTGATCTCAATTATGTCACGCTGGACGGCAACATTGGCTGCATGGTCAACGGGGCAGGGCTGGCTATGGCAACCATGGATATCATCAAACTGCATGGCGGCGACCCGGCGAATTTTCTGGACGTGGGAGGTGGCACCACGGCGGATCGAGTTGCCGAGGCGTTAAAGCTGATTGTCGCCGACGATAAAGTTGAAGCAATTCTGGTGAATATCTTTGGTGGTATCGTGCGCTGTGATTTGATCGCCGATGGCATTATTCAGGCGATCCGTGAAATTAACTTGCATGTGCCGGTGGTGGTGCGACTGGAAGGCACCAACGCTGAAGCCGGGCGTGAAAAACTGAATGACAGTGGACTGTCTATTATAACCGCGGGTGATCTGGCCGATGCCGCAACCAGGGTGGTGAAAGCCGCTTCTGGACAATCACAAGGGAAAAGTTGATGTCGATTCTCATTAATAAAAAAACACGCGTCATCTGCCAGGGGTTTACCGGCAAACACGGTACTTTCCATTCGGAACAGGCTATCGCTTACGGCACGAATTTTGTGGGTGGTGTTACACCGGGCAAGGGTGGGCAGATGCATCTGGACCGCCCAGTGTTTAACACGGTAAAAGACGCAATGGCAGAAACACAGGCGGATGCCAGTATGATTTTTGTACCCGCTGCGTTTGCCGCAGACTCTATACTGGAGGCCGCCGATGCAGGCATTAAGGTGATTGCATGTATCACCGAAGGCATTCCGGTGTTGGATATGGTTAAGGTGAAAGCGGCGCTCAAGGGCAGTGACGTGCATCTGATCGGTCCCAACTGCCCAGGCATTATTACCCCGGATGAATGCAAGATCGGCATTATGCCCGGAGTGATTCACAAAAAGGGCTCCATCGGCATTGTTTCACGTTCCGGCACGCTGACCTACGAGGCGGTGTATCAAACTACGCGCAATGGCTTGGGGCAAAGCACTTGTGTGGGCATTGGTGGTGACCCGATTCAAGGCACCAACTTTATTGATTGCCTGGAAATGTTCGAGCAGGACCGACAAACTAAAGGCATCATCATGGTGGGCGAAATCGGCGGTAATGCCGAAGAAGAAGCTGCCGAATATATTCAGCATCATGTGAAAAAGCCAGTGGTAGGTTATATCGCTGGCGTCACCGCACCACCGGGAAAGCGTATGGGTCATGCCGGAGCGATTATTTCGGGTGGCAAGGGAACGGCCAAAGACAAGTTCGCTGCGCTGGATGCTGCGGGTGTGTCCGTGGCACGTTCGCCTGCGGAACTGGGTGTGCGCATGATGGAGTTTTTTAACGGTTAATCAAAAATATAAATTTTTATCGTATAAGCTATGTCGCTAGCCTGGATTGCCTTGAGGTAGCGGCCAATATTTTTCAGAATTGTTTTTCAGGATTCTCTGCTCCATGTCCCAACGTTTGTGTGTGGTCATCGCCCAACAGAACTATCTGGTAGGTGATGTTTCCGGTAATGCAACAAAAGTCATCGATGCCGCATTGCGTGCTCGCGATGAATTTCAGGCGGATGCGATTCTTTTTCCTGAGTTAACGCTCACCGGATACCCTCCCGAAGATTTGTTGTTGCGCCCTGGTTTGCATCGGGCCGTGCATCAGGCACTGGAAAACATTCAATCGCAAGTGACGGGAATCGATATTGTGGTAGGTTTCCCTGAGCAAACCGATGCCGGTTTGTTTAATGCCGTAGCGGTATTGCGTGATGGTAAACGCATTGCCACTTACCACAAATGTCGCTTACCCAATTACAACGTATTTGATGAAAAACGCTATTTTACGATGGGCGACCGACCCTGCGTGGTGGACATTGCCGGAGTGCCGGTGGGGCTGATGATTTGTGAAGATATCTGGTACAGCGAACCCATGCTCAAGGTGAAGCAGGCAGGTGCACGGCTTGTGCTTAATTTGAATGCCTCTCCTTTTCATCGGGCAAAAGGTGCTGAACGCGAAGCCGAACTGGAAAAACGGGTGAAGGAAGCCGGTTTGCCTGTAGTGTATGCCAACCTGGTGGGCGGGCAGGACGAACTGGTTTTTGATGGTGCCTCGCTGGTAATGGCGGCAGACGGTAAAGTATGTCAACGCGCACCGGCATTTGAAACCGGTTTGTTTCCTGTCGTGTTTACTATTGAGACGGACGGATCTATTACGCCGCAACCGGGGAAAATCACCAAGTCCGACGATGAACTGGAGAGTATCTACAAAGCGTTAGTTCTGGGTACACGGGACTACATTGAAAAAAATGGATTTCCTGGTGCGATTATCGGTTTGTCGGGCGGTATTGATTCAGCACTGACCTTGGCAATTGCTGTGGACGCCATTGGTGCCGAGCGGGTGGAAGTGGTGATGATGCCCTCGCGTTACACGCTGGATATGAGTGTAGAGGATGCACAAAAACAAGCCAGCATGCTGGGCGTCAAACATCTCGTATTACCCATTGAAGCACCGTTTAATGCCTTCCTTGATTTACTGACTGCTCCCTTTGTCGGTACCGAACCGGATGCTACAGAAGAGAATATTCAAGCTCGTTGTCGAGGTATATTGCTCATGGCACTGTCCAATAAAAACCATAAAGTAGTGATGACCACGGGTAACAAAAGTGAAATGTCGGTAGGCTATGCCACCTTGTATGGTGACATGGCGGGTGGTTTTGCCGTGCTCAAGGATGTGCCCAAAACAATGGTGTTTCGGCTGGCTGAGTTTCGTAACAATAGCCGTAAGCGGGTTTCTCCAGTGATCCCGCAACGGGTGATTGATCGTCCGCCCTCGGCTGAACTGGCGGAAGATCAAAAAGATACTGACAGTCTGCCGCCCTATGATGTGCTAGACCCGATTCTGGAAATGTACATCGAACAAGACCAGTGTGCTGACGATATTATTGCCGCAGGCTATGATGTTAACACGGTACAACGAGTTATTGGTCTGGTGAATCGTAATGAATACAAACGTCGTCAGGCGCCACCTGGGGTACGCATTTCCCAGCGCGCCTTTGGACGTGATCGACGATATCCGATAACCTCCGGGTATGACCGCGAGCAGTGAACACAGAGCAGGTACTGGAAGTAATGGAGAAAGCTATGATGAAAAAAATTGAAGCAGTGATCAAACCATTCAAACTGGATGATGTGCGCGAAGCACTATCTGAAATTGGAATCACCGGCATGACAGTGACAGAAGTCAAAGGTTTTGGACGCCAGAAAGGGCATACCGAACTTTATCGTGGTGCAGAATATGTGGTGGATTTTTTGCCCAAGGTGAAACTGGAAATAGTGGTTTCTGGAGAGCGTGTTGACGCCTGTATTGAAGCTATTACCAATGCGGCACGCACTGGAAAAATTGGTGATGGTAAAATCTTCGTGACTCCGGTTGAAAAAATTGTGCGTATTCGTACTGGCGAGCAGGATTGCGATGCGATTTAATTATTTCATTATCTATCTACAGAGCGGTAAATAATACCGATTATTGCATCAAACCATTTCTGTTTTAAAAATCAACTTTAAAACAAAAGTAACTTCTTTAGAAAATATTCGCTATGAAACTCCTGTTTATACTTGCAGAAATAGTATGAAAAACTTTCTAACAACACAGAAAAATCAGCATCCGCGCTATTATCGGTAGCGAAAACACTGTAAATACTTCCTGTATTACAGCCAGTAGATTTCTTTGAAATCTGCTGGCTGTGTGTTCAGTGACCATTCCATACGTAGAATGTCGGAATATTTTACGAGCGTATCGTTTAACAAAAAGTAGATGTTCCTAACTCATTGATGTTAATGAAAGTTGATCTTTTGGCATATGAATTGCTTTTGGCGCTATGCACGCTGATTGCTCTGGAGAATATTTGTTTATGCTGACAGTTTTGTCAGTGTCAGCTCAATCTGATTTGCCTGCAAAGCTAACTTACCAAAATAACCTATATATAAATGAGTCACGTCATGCTAAATGTCAGATCAATTCAGTTGCCTTTCTTTTTTTCGCTGGTTCTATACCTTGGTTCATGGGCAAGCGTCCTTGCAAGCCCGGATACTATTGTGGAGTTGCCGTTAGACGAGGGCAGTGGAGTAGTGGCGGGCGATGTCAGTGGTAACGGTAACGATGGCGCGTTGGTTAACGGGCCAGTCTTTGAGGTGGGCACACCGGACGGCAGTGCCTTTGCGTTACGCTTTGATGGCGTGGATGACTATATTGATTTGGGCACAGTGGATGTGGCAGGTACGGGTTTGACATTGGCGGCCTGGTTCAATGCAGACAGTTATCCGGGTACGGCACGTGATCCGAGATTGATCTCGAAGGCGACGGGTACGTCAGGGAATGATCATGTGTTTATGTTAAGCACGATCAGGTCAGGTGCGGCGACACGGCTGCGGGCGCGGGTGCGGATAGCAGGTGTGACGAGGACATTGATTGCGAGCAGTGGCGACCTGGCGACTGGTGTTTGGCAGCATGGAGCGTTGACGCATGATGGTGTGACGTTGCGCCTGTATCTGAATGGTGTGGAAGTGGGCAGCACCGCGTTGGCCGGTACGGTGGATGTGGCTCCGACTGTTCCCATGACGGTGGGCGCACAGCCACCCGGTGCAGGAGGGCGCTTTTTTAATGGGTTGATCGATCATGTGCGTATTGAGCAGCGGGCATTCAGCGTAGCTGAAATTGGGACTTTGTTGGACGCAAACTCAGTGCCGACGGCGGTGAACGAAAGCTACATGATCACGGAAGACACGGTCCTGGCGGTGTCTGCGTTGAACGGTGTATTGGTTAACGATAGTGATGGTGACGGTGACCCCTTGCAGGCGGTGTTAGAGAGTGATGTTGTGAATGGCACGTTGGTGCTAAATGCCGACGGTTCATTTGATTACACGCCGACAGCAGACTTTTTCGGTACCGACGGTTTTACCTACCGGGCCAACGATGGCGCGGCGAATTCAAATGTGGCGAGTGTGACGCTGACCGTTAATCCGGTGAACGATACACCGGTGGGACTGGGTGAAACGTATCAGACCGAGCCGAACACAACCCTGGTTGTGGATGTAGCGAACGGAGTATTGGCCAACGATATGGATCCTGACCCGGATGTGTTGCAGACAATATTGGAAAGTGATGTATCCAGTGGAATATTGACATTAAACGTAAACGGTTCATTCAATTACACGCCAGACACGGGTTTTGTCGGCACTGACAGCTTTACCTACCGAGTCAGTGATGGCGTCCTCAACTCGAGCGTGGTGGTGGTAACGATGACAGTGGTGGTGCCGCCGAGCACGCTGGGTGATGCTTACACCCAAAACGAGGATACGCCATTGGTGGTGTTGGCAGCCTTTGGTGTATTGGCAAATGATGTAGACACCAATTCACCGGACGATCTGACGGCATCGTTGGTCACGGGGCCGACGAATGGTGTATTGACCGGGTTAGCTGCGGATGGTGGATTTACGTATACCCCGGATCCGCAATTCCACGGTACGGACAGTTTTGTTTACCGCGCAACAGATGGTGTGAATGGTACGAGTGCGCTAGGGACGGTAATGCTCACCGTGAATGCCATTAACGACGCACCTGTTGTGGTTGATGCGAGTTATACAACACCGGTGAATTCCGTGCTTGTGGTGGATTCGGTGAACGGTGTGTTGGCGAACGCTGTTGATGTGGAGGGTGATATTTTGCAGTCGGTGGTCGTGAATACCACCTTGAATGGAACGCTGAACCTGAACACCGATGGTTCATTCGACTATACACCGAATCCGGGGTATGGCGGCATTGATAGCTTTACCTACCACGCTAACGATGGTGCACTTAACTCGAATGTGGCAACGGTGACACTTACCATTGACAACTCAAACGATCCTCCGTCAATTCAGACGGGTAAACTCGGTTTTAACAAACAAACGATTGACACTACGGTTGAGCAAACTCATTACACCGCAGGGGCGGATCTGGATGGAGATTCAGATATCGACCTGATTGCTACGAATTTCATTGGTGATGCTGTCTATTGGTACCGTAATGACGGCACCGGTAGTTTCACCAGACAGGTTATTGATAACAATCTTGACGGTGCTTATCCGGGGCATTTGGGAGACGTGGATAGTGACGGCGACATTGATGTGCTGGCGGGTGGTTACTTAGGAGACACCTTGGCATGGTACGACAATGACGGAGCAGGCAATTTCCTTAAACGGGTGGTGGATAGTGCTGCTGACGGTATTCATTCGATGGAAAGTGTGGACTTGAATGAAGATGGTTTTACGGACTTGCTCACAACCAATCAGGACGCAGGAACCGTCGTATGGTACAAAAATGACGGTGCGAATGCATTTACACCATACTTGATTGATAACACCGCAACTGGAGCCAAGCATGCGAGTTTTGCCGACCTTGATGGGGACGGCGACGTAGATGTAGTGGCGGTCAGCTTCTTTGCGAATGAAGTTGCTTGGTATGAGAACGACGGTAGTGAAAATTTCACCAAACGCACCGTCGATTCCAATTCCCAGGGTGCCTATTTTGTTGTTACCGAAAACTTGGATGGGGATGCGCATGTTGATCTTCTGGTTGCAAGTAAGAATAACAATACTATTGCCTGGTACCGCAATAGTGGTGCAGGAACCTTTACTCGGCTGATTATCGACAGTGGTGCGCTTGGAGCCCGATCAGTGTTTACTGCTGATGTTGATGGCGATGGTGATATGGACGCGCTTGCCACCAGCGTCGATGACGATACCCTCGCCTGGTTCGAAAACGATGGTGATGGAGGTTTTACCAAGCGAATTGTCGATCAAGCAGGGGCAGGCGTATACGGTGTTTTCGCCATTGATATGAATGCAGATGGCAATACAGATGTGTTGTCAGCCAGCCGCGATGACAATTCGGTTTCGGTGCATTTGCAGGTCAGGGAACACGATGAAATCGTTTCTGTTGGAGGCACTCTGATTATTGGTAATAGTGAGCTACTCACCACCGATCTGGATGACGCGCCAAGTGAGCTGACTTATACGCTGACAAGCGAGCCGAGTTTTGGTGAGTTACAACTCGATGGTGCGAAGCTTTTGGTCGATGCTACATTTACGCAGGCTGACGTGGATCTGTCTCGTCTGGCCTATGTGCATTATGGCACTAACACTCCTGCCGACATTTTTACGTTTACAGTGGCCGATGGTGGTGAGAATGGAGCGCAACCTGTGGGCGGCACGTTTGTGATCAGTAGTGTCGATCCTGCCGACTTCCTAGTACAGCTTTCGCTCAATGAAGGTAGTGGCACAGTGGCATTCGACAATAGTGGGACCGGCAACGACGGGATACTGGTCAATGGCCCAACCTTTGAGGCAAATACTCCCGATGGAAGCGAGTATGCCGTACGCCTGGATGGGAGCAATGATTATATCGATTTGGGGACGTTGGATCTGGCAGGTAATGGTTTGACACTGGCAATTTGGTTCAATGCGGATAGTTACCCAGGCTCTGCTCGCGACCCACGCCTCATTTCAAAAGCGATGGGCGCGGCAGCCAATGACCATGTGTTTATGCTGAGCACGATCAAATCAGGTACAACGACACGGTTGCGTGGCCGGGTGCGTGTAGGCGGTGAAACAATAACGTTGATTGGTGCGAGTGGCGACTTAGCCACAGGTGTCTGGCAGCATGGCGCGTTGACTCATGATGGTCAGATACTGCGTCTGTACCTGAATGGTGTTGAAGTGGGAAGCACGCCGCTTGTGGGGGTCGTGGATCTGGACCCATCTGTCACAGTTACCGTAGGCAGTCAGCCCCCGGGTGCGGGTGGAAGATGGTTTGATGGGCTGATTGACGATGTGCGGTTATTGCAACGGGGTCTGGTTGAACAAGAGATCGTGGATATCGTCGTGGGTGGGCCGGGGAGCTAGGGGGTATTAACACTCCCTAGTACATCAACCATATTATATTGACGGATGCAGATAAGTTGCTGAAAAACTGAACTGGCAAACAGGGGCTATAAAAAAATAAAAAGCCCCTGGATTCCGGTCCCGGCTATGGGTATGTATGTCATGAAAAAATTATTTAATGAGAATTAATGATTACCCGCCAAAGTTAATCTGACATCCACATTGACATTGAACGTTTCCAGCTCAACTGATCATCCTAAATCAATCCGTTAAGTTTACTGCGAGTGCCTTAGTCGCTCTCGCTACGGTTTAACGGATTGATTTAGGATAATCGTGTTTCATCCGATTGAATTAAATCCCTGAGAGCTATATCCCTCACCGCTTGCGGCGAAAGTCAGTGCTAAGAAATTGCGTAGCAAACGCTATGGGTATATAACCTCAATCTCTGTGGGTGTGATTCCCCGCAGCTTGCTGCGAATATCGTCATTCCGGCGTAGGCCGGAATTCAGAGGTCGAATCCCCTGGACACTGGCCTGCGCCAGTGTGACGTGAAGATGTTAATACCCCGCCAGCTTGCTGCGGGGTCGTTTATTATTTACGGTCAACAGTCCACGATTGATTCATGCTAATCAACGAAAAGCACTGGGTAAGGAACGTGCCATCAACCTGCCCATCCCGTCAGGGTCATCAATGCCAATACAGTAACCCACGCTACCAGGCTACGCCCACACAGCCCCAACGTTTCACGGATGGCATCATTGTACTGCGTGTCATCTTGTGGCGGATGGTTGTCGAATTGCAGGGCGGCCTGGCCGATGCGTAATAACAGGCGATGGCTTTGCGGGTTTGTGTCGTCATTTGTTTCAGTTTCTTCGAGTGGTGTGTTTTGCCAAGCCTGCAAGGCGTGTACGAAGCTGCCCATGACAGCGTAGCTGAGTGCAGTGAGGCGACTGGGTATCCAGGCGAGCAGGTATTGCAGACGGGCGACAGCGGCGCGGAATTCGGCATCGTTTGTGTCGACGGCCTTACCAGAGCGTTGCTCGGTTTGCTGTAGTTCCACAGTGAGTCGGTAGAGTGCGGCACCCATGGGGCCGAGGATGACAAACCAGAAGAGGATGGCGAGCAGTTGTTCGTGGGTTTGTATCAATACACATTCTATGAGTGCGCGGGCGCGGGAGGGTTTGTCTTCCGGTAGTGGGGTGGGTGTTGTACAGGAAACGATATCCCGCAGTATGGATTCTGCATTGTCATAGTTACCGCTTTCTTCGGCATCCAGATATTCGTGTGCCAACTGGCGTTTGTCTCTTGGTCCGAGGCTGTAAGTGAACACGATAATGCTGAAGATAAAACTAAGAAAGACAAGCAGGTCGTTGAGCAGGTATTGAATAGTGGCAATACCGATGAGTGGCAGTAAAACGATGATGAGCAGGCTGGGGATGCCTTGCCAGTGGCTGGGCAGTTGCGTGTGTACCCACCGATGGTAGGACTCAATCCAGGCGAGGTTACGCAGACCGTGTAAAGGCGGTAGCAGTTTTTCCAGTATGAGGCTGATCAGTATGGCAAGCAGGGACATGGTGGCTCACGATTATTGGTCTATGGTGCATCATAACGGAATTGTTGGGTTTGGGGTGAGAGTCCCTGAGGGGGAATCAGTAAAACTCTCGCTTTGGTCGGGATGGGTGTTGCGAAACTCTGGAACCCTTCAGGTATATTTTACGTTGGAAGGCTTGTGAGTGGTGTATATCTAAAGTGCATCAATGAGGTTGCCTGCCGTCAGCATAGCTAGCGTGCGGTGAAGTTGGGATTACGGGTTTTTCCCGAATTCCTGATGTTTTTTGTCAATGGATTGCATTATGAATATTTTCAATCGCCGTGTCTTGAGACTTTATCTTAAAAAGGTGTTTGTACTACTACTGGGTTTGCTGGGCGCCACTGTTGGTGCAATGGCGCCAGTGTACGGGAAAACTGTCGTTGGCACCCCAGACACCTACCGTGCTTTGTTGGGTGATCTACAACCGGGTGACACCCTGTCCCTGGAGGCAGGGACTTATGAGCGTGGCTTACCGGTTTCCAATTTGCACGGTGAACCAGGTAATCCCATTGTTATTACCGGGCCGGAGACGGGCGCACCTGCGGTATTTTTAGGCAGTCGGGAACAGGCCTGGAATACCGTGCAGATCAACAACTCCAGTTACCTTACTGTCCGGTATTTCAAGCTGGACGGGCTTGATGTGCCCTATCTTGATGCTGTCAATGCAGGAGGTATCACGCATCACATCACGCTGGAGAATCTGGAAATCGTGCGTCATGGGGCTCACCAATTGACGGTAGGTGTTGCTACTCGAGGGCCAGCTTGGGGCTGGGTAATCCGTAATTGTAAAATTATCGGGGCTGGAACCGGTATGTATCTCGGACATTGGCAAGGCAAGGACTGGCCTTTTGTCGGTGGACTGATTGAGCACAACCTGTTCGTAGATACGGTGGGATATAACCTTCAAATCAAACAAATGAACAGCCGTTCCTATAAGAATGGCAAGTCGATACCGGGTATGCCGCAGGAAGACCGCAAAACCATTATTCGACACAATGTGTTCAGCAAGGCCAACCAGCCTTCGCCACCCACGGAAGGCGCGCGGCCGAATTTGCTGGTGGGGCATTTTCCGTTGATGGGTGCTGGCAGTGACGATGTTTACGAAATCTATGGGAACTTCTTTTACGAAAATACTACTGAGGCGCTGTTCCAGGGTGAAGGCAATATTGCGCTTTATAACAACGTGTTCGTTAACGCCTCGGGGGATGCGATCAATATTCAGCCGCACAACAACGTGCCACGCAACATTAACGTATTCCACAATACCATTGTCGCCACTGGTAATGGTATCAAAGTGCGCGACGCCGACACGGGTTTTGCGCAGCGGGTAGCGGGTAATGCCGTATTTGCCGGTACGCCGGTGTTAGCCGACTCGGAGGTTGTACAGTGGGATAACGTTACTGCGAGTTATGCGTCTGCCGACGATTATCTGCTGAACCCTGATGGTGACCTCGACGAGGGAGAGTTGGACCTGTTTCCCCTGACGGGTACACTTTTGGCTGACGCCATGGATATGACGGCATTCAAGAGTTTCTCCGACTGGGATCTTGATTTCAACGGCGATCTGCGCACAGCCGTCTTCCGGGGTGCTTATGCAGGAGAGGCTAATAACAATGGTTGGATATTGGCCATCGACATCAAGCCACCCCGGGACATTTCGCCGGTTTTGCGAGTTCCGGTCATTATCACTCAGCCCGTTTCGACAACGGTGCAGGAGGGTGGGGCTGCAACATTCAGTATTGTGGCGAATGGCAGTGCGCCGCTTTCATACCAATGGCGCAAGGGTGGCGCTGTTATTTCCGGAGCCACCGGCTCGACCTATCGCACTGATCCAAGTCGTCTGGCGGACAGTGGTGCGGTCTACGATTGTGTGGTTAAAAACACAGCAGGAGAAGAGAGCAGTGAAGGCGCGGTTTTGACCGTGCAGGGTGATGGTGTTGCACCGGCGATCGTTTCGGTAAACGCCACCAGTGCGACTTCGTTGACGGTGGTGTTCAGCGAGCCGGTGGAACAGCGCTCAGCAGAAACCATAGCGAATTACCATCTCGATTTCGATGTGGAAGTGGTGGAGGCGGTGTTGGGCAGCAATGCTCAAACAGTCCATTTGGTGGTGAGTGAGTTGGCAGAGGACATTACCTACACGCTGACAGTGAACAATGTTGCTGATCAAGCATTTACACCCAATATTATCGCGTCTATGAGCAGCCACATGTTCACTTATGCCTTAGCAGAAGGATTTACGGACGGTGACGCTGCTGACTGGGAGCCCCTGACGCCTTCCCGCTGGTCTGTTGTTATGGACGAAGGTGATTACGCTTATTTTTTGAATACCACCGGTTATTCAAGTCTCAGTGGCGACCGTCTGGGTGAATACTCGCTTTTACCGGGGAGCTATGGCGATTTCACCATGACCCTGCAGGCGCGATTGGTCGACGCAGTTGACGGTAACGCACAGGCTGATTTTGCCATTGTGTTTGGTTATCAAAACAGTAATAACTATTTCTACATGATGTTTAACAATGATGCTGATCTTACCGCACTGTTCAGGGTTGTGAATGGTGTTCGTCAACAGGTCGCCATAGCGGGGCAAAATTGGGTCACTGACAACCTTTATCACGCGATAGAGATCAGTCGCAGCGGTGGCGAGATTACCGTCCTGTTTGATGGAGCAACAGTGCTCACCGCAACGGACACCACTTTCGCCACTGGCCGGGTGGGTGTTGGTTCTTTCAACGACTCGGCATATTTCGACGATATTAGTGTGAAGAAGGTCAACCCTGCAAACAATGTCAGTGATGCAGCCAGTGATGCAGCCAGTGATGATGCTGGAGGTGGTGGCTCTTTTAGTCCTTTGTTCAATCTCGTGTTTTTGTTAATAATTGCTGGAATTGTGGCCAGTCAAAGTGCGGGCCGGGGTCGGTTTTACGACCGGGGGCAATGTCGCTGTGGCCGGTGATGCGTCCGGGTGTAATGCCGGGATACGTATGCATAAGTGTGTGGGTGAGTCGTGCAAGCTGCTGGTACTGAATGGGCTCGAAGGGTTTGTCATCACAGCCCTCCAGCTCGATACCGATGGAAAAATCATTGCAGGCTTCTCGTCCCTGAAATTGTGATTGACCCGCGTGCCAGGCACGCTGTTGGAAGGGCACATACTGAATGATTTCACCGTTGCGACGAATCAGTGCGTGGGCAGAAACGGCGAGCTGAAAAATCCCGGCAAAGTCAGGGTGGGCTGTCGGGCTGAGCTGGTTGCAAAACAGTGCATCAATCCACGGCCCACCGAATTCGCCAGCGGGCAGGCTGATGGCGTGAATCACCAGCAGGTCAATAGGGCTGCTGTCTGGGCGGGCGTCGCAATTGGGTGAAGGCACTTGCCTGGCATTGCCGAGCAGGCCGCTTTTAGGGTCAATATGCATCATAATGAAAATGTTTCGTCATCGGGCTAGTATAAACCCATACTCCCTCTTGACGGGTACACGATATCGGGTGAATCAAATATGAAAAAAACGGTAGTGAGTTTTGTTGCTATAGGCATGTTTGTCAGTGTGCTGGTGCTGAACTGGGGTTCGGTGCATGGGCTGCTGGTATCGCGCCCTGATTTTGCCGCACAGCATGTGGAGCCGGTGGTGATGTACAGCACAGAGTGGTGTGGCAACTGCAAAATGACGCGCGCCTATCTGCGTGAGAACAATATTCCTTTTTTTGAGTACGATGTGGATAAATCGCCCGAAGGGCAACGCCAGTTCAAAGCACTGCAAGGCAATGGTGTACCTCTGTTGCTGGTAAAAAATAATGTGCTGCGGGGTTTTAATCCGGAGGCTATTCAGAGTGCGTTACGTCGCTGATGCCTGAGTACCGATTTCGTCTGGCCATTCCAGCACAAAGATATCTGGCGTATTACGAAGGTAGCGTGCATGCAGTGGTGGTGACTTTGGCCAACGGGCAGCACCTACAGTTTCCGGCAGAGTCTCTGCGACCGTTTGTCTCGCGGGAAGGAGTGTACGGCGAGTTTGTGCTGCGTGTGGATGCCAATAACAAATTGCAAGGCATCGAGCGGGTTGGAGGACACCCCTGATACGCTATGGATATATACTGAAAAGAACCGCAACGCCTTTTGCTCTGCTACAAGCAACAGCAGGCGTTGCGAAAAAATACAAATTTGTTATTTATGTTGTTGTGGCAAAAACCACGGATATACCAGTATAGTTAATTTGGTCGTCAGGAAAATTCATATCAGCAAGAAGTTCCCCTGTGGTTGTGTAGTTGTAGATGTGGTTTGCAGACGCCAAATAGACATTATTGTTTGGCCCTGCCGCAATGCTGTTAGTATTAATTCCAGTGTTAAAAGAAGACAGTTGCTCCAGATCAATATCGCGAACTGTGACGCCCTGCTGTGACCCTTTGTAGGATGCATACACATTGTCCCCAAGCACTGTGACATCGGTATAAATGATAGTGCTAATAGGGAAGTTCATGTCCTTGATAAGATTGCCATCGGTGCCATATCTGTATATGTGATTTTCAGAGGCAAGGTAGATATCCTCATTGTTACCCGCAGCGATGCCGCTGGCTACAAAACCGGTCTCGAAGTAAGAGAGTTGTTTTAAACTCAGGTTTCGAACTGTGACACCCAGTTGTGATCCACTATAAGACGCGTATACCCGATTACCATGAACGATGACACTGGTATAGTTAATACTCTCATCTGGAAACGTCATATCGGTAATAAGTGTTCCATCTGCCTTGTAATGATACAGGTGGTTTTTGGATGCGAGATACACATCCCCATTTTCTCCTGAGGCAATACTATTAATATCAATCCCAAGGTTAGAAAAAGAGGTTTGATCCAAACCAAGATCTCTTACCGTAAAGCCAAGTTGGGAGCCGTTATAAGATGCGTATACATTATTACTCATATTATTAATCCTTGTTTTAATTAATTTGATTATTAATCAGAAGCAATTAAGACAGCCTGTCAAAATTTAAGCCGAAATAAAATCCATGCTTCATGAGGTTTACTGCCAAAGTTTATATTAACTCTGGTATTTGACTCGAAAATAATAAAAAAGAGCACTGGGAGTATAAACACCCTATTTCCAGGAATCCATAGCCAGCCAGCGGGTAAGTATCTTCCTGGTGAGCAGCGGATCTTCGATGTAAACGATGATCTTAATGGCACCGTCGCATTCGCCGCATGTCTCGATGTTGCCTAAAGCGCCTGCTTTTGGTGAAAGTGCGCCTGGGTGTTGTGCCAAGGTCACCAAAGACCAATGCTCGATGGACGTTTACTGCACATCTAACGCTTTGGCCTTTTTGATTTTGCCTTGCTTCGCTGGTGTTACCAGAGTGCGGTGTTTGCTGTTGGGGAGGTGTGTGGGGCGGAGTGGTTGATACCAGGGGGTGTTAACAATTAATAAAGCCGTATTGTCAGGCCCTGTGGATTCCGGTTTTTGTTGGAGTTATCAGGTAATAGGAAGCAACGGGCCATCGGCTTTCACTCCGTCCAGATTAGCCCCCATCAGTTCGGCAGCCGTGAGACTGGCACCGCGTAAATCGGCACCGCTGAGGTTGGCCAAGCGTAAATCTGCACCAGCAAGATTGGCTCCACGCAGATCGGCATTTTGCAGGTCATATTGCACCAGATTGGCATTTTCCAGATTGGCCTCGCGCAGGTCGGCACCGTGCAGGCTGCTCAGTTCCAGTGTTAACAAGGTGCAAAGACCTTTGCGGTCATAAATCACTATCATGCGGCGATGATACAGTGTTTGGTGAGTGTTTGCGCATCGGCCAGTGCCTGTTCGACGCGTTTGAGCACGTTAGCGGCACTGTTGTCGCGCAAGGGATGGATCAGCGTATAGCCGCAAAAAAGATCGCAATTCAGTGTGTCCGGTATTTCTGGATGTCGTAGTTGCTGTTCAACGAAGGATTTATGCAGCCGCTCCAGGCAGGGAGTGGCACCGTTGGCCGTCATGCCAAACATCAGCAATGCAAATTGATCCTTGTCGAGATGAGCTATGTGATCCACTTTGCGCACATGTGCCTTGAGGGTTTTACTCAGTAATTTGAGCACTTGGTTGATTTGCTTGCTATTGAGATTGTTTAGTTTTTGTACGTGCAATCGCACCACGCAGACCGGTGTGCCACGGCGGGCAAAATCGTAGGCGCGGGCAAACTCGTGCTCAAACTGGCGTCGATTGGGCAGGCCAGTGATCTCGTCATTGAGTTGCCGGGTTTTCAATAGCCGCTGTTTTTTGTCGAGGCCGTGTTGAATATGACTGATGGCGGGAAAAATTTCTGCGGTTTCACGTAATTGCGGAGCGTCAAATTTCTTTACCAGTGATTCGCCTTTTGCCAGATTGTTGAGCAGGGTTTTTATTTGTGAAAAATCGGCGCTCAGGGTACACAGTGTGTAACGCACCATGAAGGCAATGATGCCGACAGTGAGCAGCAAGGCAGAGATGTTAAATATCGCCAGACTTAAAAAACTGGGTACCGAACGTTCGGCGCTTTCGATGAGACTGAGTTGCCAATCACTGTTTTCAAGGGTTATTTCCTGTTGACGTATTTCGTCAGGGTTGCCGAGCCGGTCGTGCTGAGTAATGGCGTTATTGTTGCCATCACGCAGCACCAGTTTTTGTCCGTTGTTGGTATTGTTTCGCAGCAGAGGTTGCAGGGTGGTCAGGCCGAAATTGACGAATACCATACCCAATGGAGCGCCGGTTTCGTCCAGCACCGGAGCGACCAGATCAAAGTGGCTGGTACTGGCGGTGAGTCTATGCACCGGAGGCATTTTAGTGGATTCACCCTGGCTGAGTTTGGCGAGATCAGTGAGGCTTTGTGGACCCAGTTGTGCATCAGCGGGTGCCCCCATCACTTGCCCGGAATTACTGAGGAGGGCCATTCCCATAGCTTGAGGTAGAAAGCGGCGTATTTGCAAAGCCCAGGTCTGGGCGCTGGCATCATCTTTGTTTTCGAGAATATCCTGAGTGGTGGGTTGGGTGGCCACATGGTCGACAATTTGCTGAAAAAAGGCCAGTTGGGACTCCAGTGTGCGGGCTTTGTCGGCCAGTCGCTGGCTGAATTCGTTGTTTCCCGAATCCTGATAATAGGTTTTAGTCAGCAACAGATTGGTGATGGTGACGGATAAAAACAGGATAATAATCACTACGGCGCTGGTATAGGCAATAAACTTCACCGAAAAAACGCCAAACAGCGGTTTGCGTTTGTTGCTCGTATGAGGGTCTGCGTTTGTCTCGGGAGTATCAGATTGCGTTACGCTGTGCGTCTGTTTTGTCACGTAGACAACTGGGCCATTGTGCTCATTGGTCTGAAACATTAGGAGGGGTCATTTCCTTTTCTGTCTTGTTCTGGATCAGGAGAAACAGGTTAAAAAACAGTGTGTACATGCCGATACAACAGCTTGAGTCCGCATGTGAATGCTCAGTATGTCTGACTAAATTGGCACAGCCGGTAAAACCGGGGGTAAATACCCCTCTAGTTTTGAAGGCTTTTTTCCTTGGTGCAAAGATGTTGTCGGTACACCTTGTGAAGACGTTTAATCTTTGCCTGTGGCCGGACATTTTACGACAAGCTGCGTGAGAAAAAACCCCAAGTGGGGGTAATACCCCATATTTCTTTGGTAGGTTTTACCGGTATATTAGAGTGTTATTCCTGGTAATCCGTTACTGGCATTGGGTTGTTTGAGCTGATGGGGTATGCTCACGCAGTCGGTATGTTGAGCGGAGTAGTATGAAAAAAGTAATAGTAGTGTGGCGATGGTCCGCGTTTTTGGGTATGAGTCTTGTGGGCCTGTGGTTGGTGATGTCAGGCATGGCGCACGCGGCTGATGAAACTGAAGGTGTTGTAGCCGAAGCAAAACGCTTTGTGCAGCTGGATGCCGCTGCCGAACGCATTCTTAATGAGGTCACAGCACTGGGTGCCGAAATGCTGGTGCTGGAAGAAGCACAAGAGCTATCGCCTCAAACCCGGTTACTGATATTGGTAGCCGTAGACCCCAGTCCATTTTTCCAGTTAGATGCCATTCAGTTGCAAATTGGCGAACGCATGGTCGCCTTTCACCAGTACACCGAAACTGAGTTGACCGCGCTGAAACAGGGTGGCAGTCATCGATTGTTTTGGGACAATGTGCCTGTCGGTCAACACAAACTCACAGTGTCGATGATGGGGCGCGTACCTAAAGATCCCGATTTTCAACGCAAATCGACATTGGTGTTGGCTGCCGGTGAGGGACGCCGTGTGGTGGAGTTGCGGGTTGCCTCGGGTAAAAGCCAACCTTTTCCTGAAATGTCACTCAAGGAGTGGAAATAAGTGCTATCGCGCCGCATGAATAAACGGGGCCACGTCCGGCTGCCCGTACTGAAAAGAATGCTGCTTGGCATGGCTTGCCTGTTATTGAGTGCACAGACTCTGGCTGCGGCACCAGTGGTGTGGGATCGTATTGAAGACCCATTGGTGCGTGCCGCACAATTTGATTTGCTGGTGGGTGAACCTTTTGAGGCCATTACCCGGCTGGAGGCTGATCTGGCTCAGGGGCACATCAAGTATCGACCAGCCCAGGCGCAGCTGATTCTGGGTAGTATGTACCTTGCCAATGGCGCCCATCACAAGGCAGCTTCAATCTTTGAAGCTTTGGGCAATAGTGACCAACCGCAGCGGATACAAAATCTGGCCTGGCTGAGTTTGGCTCAGGTGCAGTATCAGCACGGACAAATAGATGAAGCGCTGGTATCGCTGCAACGCATTAGCGGAGAATTACCCAGTCAAGCACAGCAGGAACGCCTGCTGTTGAGTGCGATGCTGCTGATGCAGCAACAGCATTTTGATCAAGCTGTGATTAATCTGCGCCAGTTGGGAAAGAAATCCCTGGTACAGCAACTCAGTGAAAAATCTGTGTGGGCGACGTATGGCCGCTTCAATCTGGGTGTGGCGCTATTCCGGCAGGGAAAGGAAGAAGAAGGACGCAGCTTGTTGGAAGAGTTGGGCTCCGAGTCGGCAGATACGGAAGAAAGCCGCGCTTTGCGTGATAAGGCTAATCTGATGTTGGCGTATTATTACCTGGATAAAAATAAACCGGAAAAGGCTCAACAGTATTTTGTAAAAACACGTTTGCAGGGACCCATGTCCAGCCGGGCGCTACTGGGCCTGGGACGTGTTTATTCCGCCAAGGAATCGCACAAAAAATCTTTGGTGCCCTGGTTGAAGCTGAGCAAAATGGATGCCAGTGACCCTGCGGTACAGGATGGTCTGTTGGCCGTGCCTTTTGCCTTTGGCAAGCTCGAAGCGTTTAAACAGGCATTGGAATATTACCAACTGGCACTGGAAAAATTCAAAGCGGAAGTGGAGCAGGTGCGCCAAGCAGAAATCGCAGTGAATAGTGGCGTATTGGCAGATGAGCTGGCACGTGCCATAGCCAGCCAACCTGTGGAGCAACGCTGGTTGGTGCAGGACCTGCCCAACACACCGGGTGGACGTTATTTGTGGCAGTTGTTCGCGACGAATGAATTTCAGGAAACCCTGAAAAACTATGCGCAGCTACGACTGTCACTGGGGCGTCTGGAGCAATGGTCGTCACAGATTGATGGTGCCAAAGGTTTGGAGCCAGCATACCGGCGTGAACTGGAAAAAAAGGTGGTGGACTTGCAAAACAAACTGCTGTCAGTACTAGGAGGAGTGCAAACACATCTCAAAGTGTTGGCACAGAAATCGTTGGAGCGCCGCAAGCAACGCTTGCTGGGTTATGCCAGTGAAGCTCGTTTTTCCATGGCGCAGATGTATGATTATGCGTCCAAACGCTGGGGTGGTGAGCAATGAGTATGCGGTTGTTGTGTTGGTTACCCATTGTGGCGCTGGTGGGTTGTGCTGGCGGTCAAAAACAGGAAACCCTCGAAGACCTTGGTGAACTGGATATCAAAATTGACACTGAATCCTCTATTGCAGGTAGCCGTAACAAAGCAATGGATAATTATTGGGAATTCATGTCAGGCGCTAAACAGGACCCACAAAAAATCGAAGCCATGCGACGATTGGCAGATTTGGAAATGGAGCGCAGTGAAGAACGTTTTCAGAAACAGATGGAAGTATTCGCAGAAGGTGATGCCAGTAATAGTAATGATATACAGATATTACGTGAAGCGAGCTTTCGTGGTGCCATCAAATTATATGAAGATGCTCTGACATTATCGGCGGGTGGCAGACACTCTGCGGGATTGTTGTATCAGCTTTCCAAAGCTTATGAACAAGCGGGTCAAATGGAAAAGGCGTTGGATGCGTTGGATCGTTTACTGGTGCTGAATCCGCGCGCTGGAAATCGTGATGAGCTGCAATTCCGGCGTGGTGAATTATTGTTTGATTGGCGAAAATTCAAATTGGCTGAGCAGGCTTATGCTCAGGTTGTTTCGATGGGTACCGCTTCGCGTTATTACGAAAAAGCCGCGACGAAGTTGGGTTGGGCTCTGTTCAAACAAGAGCGTTATCAGCAGGCACTGAAAGCCTTCTTTGCGCTTGCGGACCGAAAATTAAAACCGACTGTTGGCTTGGCGGCTCGTAAGCTGAGTCGTGGCGATAAAGAATTAGTGGATGATGTATTTCGTATTGTGACGCTCACGTTCAACGAATTGGGTGGTGGGAAATCGATCAAGCCCTATTTTGACAAAAATGGACAGCGCGAATATGAAATCCGAGTTTATCGTAATCTGGCTGAATTTTATGTGGAAAAGGAACGGGTACGGGATGCGGCGGAAACCTATCACGCCTTTTCGGAGGCTTATCCCATGCATGAGCAGGCTTTTGAGTTCGATTTGAAGGCGATAGAAACTTACACTCAGTCTGGTTTTGCCAGTGTCTTGATCGAAGAAAAACGTACCTTTATTAAACGCTATCGCATTAATGGTGCTTACTGGAAACGTTACGAGGAGCATGAAGATACTATTCTTGCGCAATTAAAAACGGCGGTAAGGGAGAATTCGGAAGATGTTGTGCGTCATCTTCATGCAGAAGCCCAAAAAAGCAAAACGGCTGTTGCCTATCAGACAGCTTTTATCTGGTATCGACAGCATTTGAAATGGTTTGGCCAGAGCAAAAATGCACAAAAACTGAATTTCCTTTATGCGGAGCTTTTGTTTGAGTCTGGTGATTTTGAAAAAGCAGCCAAGGAATATGAAAAGACTGCTTACCGTTATGTGCGGTTTGGCAAGGATGCAGAGGCGGGTTATGCGGCATTGCTAGCATATGGCGAGGCAGAAAAAAGGGCGAAAGGGAAACAAAAAGCAACCTGGAGCCGTCTAGCTGTGGGTAGTGCCATGCGTTTTGGCAAAACTTTTCCCGGTGATAAACGTTCTGCGCAAGTGTTGACCAGGGCTGCGGAAGATATGTTTGCACTGAAAAAATATAATCAGGCAGCGGTGGCGGCGCGACAAATTTTGGAATTGTCGCATGCACCTAAGTCTGAAACGCGGCGTACAGCATGGAAAATTATCGCGCGCGCAGAGTTCGAAAAAGGTGATTACACGCGGGCTGAAGTGGCTTACAAGGTTGCTTTGAGTTTGACGGGACTGAATGACGGGAGCCGCAAAGCATTAAAAGACGGGTTGGCTGCATCAGTATACAAACAGGGGGAGTACCTGAAATCAAAAGGCAATTTACAAGGTGCGATTGCCCAGTTTTCCCGGGTTGAACAAGTGTCGCCGGATTCCTCGGTTATTCAGTCGGCAGAATTTGATATTGCCGCTAGTTTGATGGGTTCCGGAAACTGGAGTAGCGCTATCAGCAAATTTTTGGCATTTCGGGATAAAAACCCTGCACATCCATTAGCGGCGAAAGTGCCTGAAAATCTGACCAAGGCCTATTTGAAAAACAAACAGCCGCTTAAAGCAGCGGTTGAACTGGAAAGAATGGCCGAAAATAAATCTGACCCGGAAACCAAGCGTGCCGCTCTGTGGCAGGCCGCAGAATTGTATGAAGAAGCAGGCAGTGATCAACAGATTATTGCGATTTATAAGCGTTATGTGAGTATGTTCCCACAGCCCATGGAACAGGCGACTGAAGCACGCCATAAATTGGCCGTTATTTATGGCAAGGCCGGTCAATTAGGTGAACGGCGCCACTGGTTAAATGAGATTATTCAGCGCGACAAAAACGCCGGTAGCGATAGCACATCACGTACGCAGTATCTGGCGGCGAAGGCGGCCTTTGAGTTGGCAGAGCCGGTGCTCCAATCTTTCCGGCAGGTCAAATTGGTGCGGCCGCTGAAGCAGAATCTGGAGCGCAAAAAACAGAAAATGAAAGAGGCCGTTGATGCTTTTACTCTGGCGGCAGATTACGGGATCGCTGAGGTGACCACTGCTGCTGTTTACTGGCTGGCAGAAATTTATAATGAGTTTGGGCGGGAATTGATGCAATCGGAACGCCCGGAAGGCTTATCCAAAGAAGAAATTGAGCAATACGACATTTTATTGGAAGAGCAAGCCTATCCCTTTGAAGAGAAGTCGATTAACATTCACGAGTCGAATGTTGGACGTGTTAGTGAAGGGACGTTCGATGAATGGGTAAAAAAGAGCTTTGTGGAGTTGCGTAAGTTGAACCCTGTGCGTTACGCCAAGTCTGAGAAAAGCGAGTCGGCGACCCTGTATCTTTATTAAGAAGATAGTGATTAGAAAGATATTTATAATGCAATATTCATCTATTATTTCCTGTTCCCAGAAAAAACTTGTGAAGTATGCTGGTCGTTTATTTTTTGTGACCGCTGTTTTGTCATTGGTAGCCTGTGCAGTAACTACTGAGCCTACTCATGATGATGTGGTGGGGGAGGAGAAAGTATCTTCCAAAAAAGAATTGCCAAAGATTGATCCTAAGATTGCAGCATCTTATGAAGCTGCTTTGTCAGCAATGCGGGGAGGAAGGACTGCGCAGGCTGAGAAGACATTACAGCAGTTAACTGCACAATACCCAAATTATTCCGGGCCTCAGGCAAATCTGGGTATTTTATATTTTCACCAAAACAAATTGGAAAAAGCAAAAACCGCTTTTCAGGCAGCATTACAGATCAACCCGAAAAATGTAGTGAGTTTGAACCATCTGGGAATTATCAGTCGTGGTGCCGGTGAATTTAAACAAGCGCAGGCCCATTATGAAAAGGCCTTGCAGATTGATCCCGATTACGCTTATGCTCATCTTAATCTCGGTATTTTGTTGGAATTGTATATGGGTAAATTGCCGGAAGCGTTGGAGCATTACCAACGGTATCAAAAGTTAACGCCAGAAGAAGATGCCGAAGTTAAGAAATGGATAGTCGATTTAGGCCGCAGAGCCAAAAAATGATCCGTTTTCTTTTTCTTGCCTGCTTTCTGTTATTTACATTGTTACCTCTCAATGTATTTGCTGCCGATAGAATTGAATTGGATGAAACCGCGATTCAGGGTAGTCGTGAGTTACCCAAAATTTTGTATGTCGTTCCCTGGAAAAGTGCACGGTTGGGCTTGTTGCAAGGTGGAGCTGGCAGCAACTCTTTTGACACCGCGTTTGAAGCATTGGACAGGGATGTGTTTCGACGTCAGGTTGAATACTATGACACGTTGTATGGTGCTGGGGCGCAAGCGCGCTAGCCAATGGTCATGACAGAGTAAACAACTAGCTAAAAATAGTGGTTTAATAATATGAATATACGTGCGGTACAGGTTTTAAGTGACTTAACCTTCCCGGTTTGCTACCAGAAACTCAAGAATATCGTTAAAATGCCGCCATGTGCAGTGTGTTTTCGTATGCGGAGTTTTGTGAGCTGAGTCAGTCAGAATAAGTGCGCTTTGTGGCATGCTAGAGCACCATTTGTTGTGCAATAAATGCACAGTGGGTGGTGTCGGCCAGTAGGCAGCATAAAAAATTGAATTATGTGATGTGAGGAGAAAAGTATGGATGTCTTTAACGCGATTGTGAAATTTTTCCAGGAGGGTGGGGTGTTTATGTATCCCATCTTATTGGTGTTTGCGTTGGGCGCGGCAATTGCGATTGAACGGTATTTGTATCTGACGATTGCTAAGCAAACCAATCGTAGCATGTGGGATAAGCTGACCCCATTGATGAAGGCGAATAATTACCAACAGGCCATGGCGTTAAGCAGCCGTTCAAAATCCGAGGTGGGTAAAATTATGGCTTATGGTTTGAGCCGCCTGCAGATAACCAGGAGCCGTGATGATATTGAAATCGCCATGGAAGAAGGGTTGATGGAGGTTATTCCTCGCCTTGAGAAACGCACTCATTATCTGGCGACCTATGCCAATATTGCCACACTGCTGGGTTTGTTGGGCACCATCATCGGTCTGATCCAGGCGTTTACTGCCGTGGCCAACGCAAACCCGGCTGATAAGGCTGATTTGCTTTCTGCCAGTATTTCCGTAGCCATGAATACCACGGCCTTTGGTTTGATGGCGGCGATTCCTTTGTTGTTGATGTTTACTGTGTTGCAAACCAAGACAACCGAAATAGTCGATAGTATGGAAATGGCGACGGTAAAATTTCTGAACTCGATTACCGAGCAACGTAAAGAAATTGCGCGTGGCGCAAAGTAAGCGGAACGATTTCATATGTCCGTAAGAGCCCGTGTCAGGCGCGCGCGTCGCGAGGTGCCGGAACTTAACATTACCGCCTTTATGAACTTGATGGTGGTGTTGATCCCGTTCCTGCTACTTTCTGCAGTGTTTTCCCAACTCAGCATTCTGGAACTCAATCTTCCGCCGGATGCGCAATCGCAAGCAAATAAAGACCAGAAAAAAGTGCGCAACTTCGAAGTGATTGTGCGCAAGGACAAGCTGGTTGTCGCCGATACTATCGGTGGTGTGCTGAAAGTCATTGAAAAGACTGATGGTGAATATGACTTTGCAGCACTTTCTGAGTATTTGATAAAAGTAAAAGCGCGATTTCCTGAGAAACAAAATATCAGTATTTTACTTGAGCCGGATACTGAATATGAGCTTTTGATCAAGGCTATGGATACCGTTCGTGAGGTTGAAGTGGTGGAAGCGGCATCTGTGGTGAAAAAAGAACTGTTTCCACAAATTGCCATTGGTGATGCACCAGGTGATGCGTCATGAGTGTGTCACGCCGCGCCAAACGCATGTCGCGTCACCATGCGCGTACCAAGCGTACCGCCTCGTTGAACATGGTGTCCTTGATGGACATTTTTACAATTTTGGTATTTTTCCTGTTGGTAAGTTCTTCATCGGTGCAGGATTTGCCAAATGCAAAACAAATTCAGCTTCCTGAATCTGTCTCTGATCAGTTGCCCAAGGAAACGGTGGTCATCGTTGTGGGTGCTACTGATATTGTGGTGCAGGGGAGAAAGATCGCTTCGGTTGCAGATGTGGTGCGCTCCAAAAGTCCTGAAATAAAGTCGCTAAAAGATGAATTGTTACGTTTAACCGCGCGTAAAGTGCGGACTAAAACAGCAGATGGGAAGCCTGTTTTACGTGAAGTCACCATTATGGGCGATAAAAAAATCCCCTTCGCTTTGCTGAAAAAAATTATGCTGACTTGTACAAAGGCGAATTACACCAATATTTCTCTGGCTGTTTTACGCAAACGGGATAAAGGCTAACTCGTGTCTGTATTGATGTATCGTTCATTTATATTGCCGTGGACTCGTCTGGAAGAGGACGATGGGCGGCTCAAGAAAATTGTCATAACTATTCTGGCATTGGCGTTTGTTTTTAGTGTTGTCATCCCGTGGATTCCCGTGCCCGAAGTCGACAAGGATAAAGTCGAAGAATTACCGCCACGTTTGGCTCAGTTACTGCTGGAACAGCAGAAACCCAAACCTAAACCCATCCCGAAAAAAGTAGAAAAACCGAAAGAAGAGAAGAAAAAAGAAAAACCGAAAGAGAAAGAAAAACCGAAAGAAAAGAAAAAAGAAGAACCGAAAAAGAAAATAGAGAAGCCAAAGGTTGATAAGGTTGATAAGGTTGCTGAGGCGAGAAAAAAGGCAGCATCGTCGGGTTTGCTGGCATTTGCTGATGACTTGGCTGATTTACGTGACAAGCCGGTTAGCCAGGCTTTAAATACAAGCAAACCTTTGGCAAAAGGTGCGACTACAGCCAAGGTAGTGAAACGTAATATCCTGACTTCGGGCACGGCAGGTAGTGGTGGTATTGATACATCACGTCTGAGTAGTGGTGTGGGCCGTAGCGCGCTCGCCGGACGGGAAACCACACAAGTGGAAAGCCCAGTGGCCATAGTCGCCAAGGCAGGACCACAGGTAACCGGCAGCGAGGGCTCATCTAAGCCTTCACGGAGTTACGAAGAAATTTCGTTAGTGTTTGATAAAAATAAAGGCGCGATTTATTCGTTATACAGTCGTGCCTTGCGTAAGGATCCCACCTTGCAAGGCAAGGTCGTGCTGGAGATCACCATTGCAGCATCTGGTCGTGTGGTATCCTGCAAAGTGGTCTCCAGTGAGTTGAATGACAAACGGCTGGAAGACAGATTGGTTTCGCGAGTGAAATTGCTGAATTTTGGTGCCCGGGATGTTGAAGTGATGGTGGTGACGTATCCTATCGATTTTCTGCCGACCTGATCAGGAACGCGCACGAAATTACTTTCCTGTTTGGCGCCCGGATTTAGTGCGTATTCATTCGTTCTGATTGAACAAAAGAGCAGGAATACCCTCTGGGGCACAAGTAGTCGTTCTATTTCGTGCGCGTTCCTTAGTTTGCTGGGTGAATGGTTGAGGTTGTACAGCGATATCCGCTAGCCTTCAGGCGGTGACATCCAGCAGACTGCCAATAATCTCATGCACGGTTTCGACCACTTTAGCGGATGCTTGTATTTGCAAGGTATCCAGCTTCAGGTTGACCAACGCAGAGGTCACTTCTGTGGAGTGTTCAACAGGTCTGTTGCCAATGCCGTTATTAACTGCTTGTGCAATGCTGGACGCATTGTGACGCATATTGCTCAGGCCTTGATTTATACCGTTAATGCCGCTGTGCAGGGCAGAAATACTCATCGTTTGTACCTCATGATGCTACCGTATACTCAGTTGATTCTGCTCAGTTACTGTTGATCGAAAAACAGGAACTGCTGACCTTTGTATCGTACAGCGGGCTTTTGGCTTTAGTCAGTGTATTTGGGGCTTGAGAGTGAGTGGCAGGCCAGCAGCGACGAAGGTAACCCGGTTGCAGAGGGTGGCCAGTTGTTGATGCAGACGACCGGCTTCGTCTACAAAACGGCGCGAGATTTCCCCTAGCGGGATAATGCCCAGACCGACTTCGTTGCTGACCATAATGAGTTCTCCTGGTAATTGTGGCAGGGTCTGAAGCAGGGCGTCACGTTGGTTGATAAATTGTTGATTATCAAAGCCTTCATTACCTGATAGATTGCTTAACCACAAGGTGAGACAGTCCACTAGCAGGCAATGTTGTGGTGCGGCGTGTTGCTGTAGCACTTTCGCCAGCGCGATGGGTTCTTCTACCAGCGCCCAGTGCGTCGGGCGCTCGGCACGATGGCGCTTGATACGTGCAGTCATCTCGGCATCTCCGGCACTGGCTGTAGCGATAAACGTTACTGCCTTGCCGCTCGCCTGGGCACGTTGCAGGGCCAGCGCGCTTTTGCCCGAACGCGCGCCGCCGAGAATGAGTTCGATGCTCATTGTTTTATATTAATGGTTGTTTTTTGCATTGGAAGCGGGGTGGATACGTGTTTCATAGTTGGCTGATTTTTTTGCATCTTGGTGCTTTGATTCTAGGTATTCTTGCTAGTTATAGTTATGCTGCCGCTATAAGTGTGGTGGATGATGCTGGTCATAGGGTGACACTGGCTGCGCCCGCACAGCGCATCATTAGTCTTGCACCCCACGTCACTGAATTGTTGTACGCCGCAGGTGCCGGAGAACGCATCGTTGGTGCAGTATCTTATAGTGACTACCCTGAGGCGGCAAAAAAACTGCCGAGAGTGGGTAGTTACAATGCCTTTGATCTGGAAGCTATTGTGGCCTTGCAGCCGGATCTGATCGTTGCCTGGCAAAGCGCTAACTCGGCGGCTGCACTGGCAAAGTTGCAGGCCCTGTCCATTCCGGTGTTTTTTAGCGAGCCACGACAACTGGAAGATGTGGCCAACAGTCTCGAACGTCTTGGCAAACTGACGGCGAACGAAGTTATTGCCGATGCGGCCAGTGTGGCCTTTCGGCGTAAGTTGCTTGAATTGCGCAATCGGTACAGTGCTGTCCGTGAAGTGTCGGTGTTTTATCAGGTCTGGCATCAGCCTTGGATGACGATCAACGGTGAGCATATCATTAGCCAGGTGATCGCGCTGTGTGGTGGGCGCAATGTGTTTGCGGGGTTGCCGACGCTGGCACCCAAAATCAGTTTTGAAGCGATACTGCGTCAAAATCCTGAAGTGGTTGTGGCGGGCAACTCGGCGCTTAATCATCCCGATTGGGAGGAAGACTGGAGGCGTTGGCCTGTCTTGCGGGCGGTGAAAAATAACCATCTGTTTTATATTAACCCGGATATTATTCAGCGTCATACGCCGCGTATTTTGCAGGGTGCGGAGGTGTTGTGTAAACAGCTTGAAACAGTGCGATGAACTCTGTTTTTCGGTTTGTCTGTCATGGTCCCTCCCTCCCGGCATCACCTTATGGCATCGAATAAGATACGGTTGCAAAGACACTGCGTCTTGCAGTGTTATAACTTTGCTTTAATTCGTAATCCTCATTAAGGGCATTGTCGAGTTTTAAACGAAGCATCCATTGTTTTGAAACGGAATAGCTGGCGCGTAGATTGATCAGGTAATAACTATCCAGTTTTTCTGAATTCTGGGTGTCGGTATAACGGAAGCCTTGCCCCATAATGCTGGCGCCAGCAGAAAACTTTTTGATATTTTTGTCAATGTCGATGCGTGCCGTACGGAATGCGCGTTGTTGCAGCTTGTTTCCGGTATTGACATCTTCCGGGTCTACCAGACTTAACGAAGAAGCTATTCTCCATTCTCGAATGTGGGTTGTTATGCCGGCTTCCAGCCCGCGAATGCGCGCTTTGCCGATATTGAGAGGCTTCCAGATGTCATTGAAAAAATCGGCATCATTACAATCGATAACGCATGCCCAGTTGATCAGGTCGTTGATTTTGGTGTGATAAAGATTAAAATTCCAGTTCCCCCAGTGTTGAGTACCTGAAATGCCAATTTCAGAAGAAGTAGATTCTTCCGGTGACAGGTCAGGGTTGCCGGATATGGGATAATAAAGTGCGTTAAAGGTTGGCGCCCTGAATGCAGTGCCATAGGAGGCCAAAAGCCTCATTGTTTTGTTAAGGCGATAACCCCAGGCGATGTTGCCTGTTGTCGTGTTGCCAAAGGCCTCGTTGTTGTCGTTTCTGAGTGCAAAGAGGATATCTGTATTTTGCATAAACCACTGATGTTGCACAAAGACACCAGTATTGTCGCGCGATGTTTCAGCGTAATCGATATTGCTGCTTATAGTATCCGTTTGCCGGTCGAAGCCGAGCACGAGTAATACATTGTCATTCAGCGTTATATCATTTTGCAAATAGACCCGGTTTCGAACGGTATCAAAGCGGTCTGTTTTCAGCGTATTGGCAATTTGCTGACTTTCATCTCGTCCCTGGTCCAGGCCAAAAGTCATTTCCCATTCTGAAGTTGGAGTATATTTCAGCCGGGCAGTTGTTGCTTGTTGGACACCTTTGCTTTCATAGTCTGTTGTTGGAACCCAGCTATCATATTCTGTTTTTGTTTCTGCTTGAATAAAACTGGTATCCAAGGCTATCCGGTCGTTGAATTTGTGTCCGAATGTGGCGCTGAACGATGTGTTTTGATAACCGTCATCATCTGGGTCGTTGCCTTTTTGTGAGCTGAATCCACCGGTTTCATCGTAGCCAAGCTGTACACTCAGTGCAGTATCAGTGTTGTTCATGGATGCGCCAGTGCTGATTTGTGTTGAGCGGTAGCGGCCAATGGTAATACTTTCATTGGCGCTAAAGCTTTTTTTACCCTTTCGAGTGAATATCTGAATGACACCACCAATGGCTTCAGAACCATAGAGGCTGGAACGCGGCCCACGTACAATTTCGATGCGGTCGATTTGTGAAACGGGAAGATGTTGAAAAGAAACAGAACCTAGCGTTGCTGAGCCCATTTTTGCACCATCAATAAGTACCAGTACGTGTTCACTGCTTGTGCCGCGCAAATAGAGGCTGCTGGCTTTTCCTCTACCGCCGTTATTTATAATATCGATACCCATTTTTCCCGTTAACAGCTCTAGCAGGTCTTCGGCCTGGGTACGCTCAATTTCCTCTCGTGTAATGACGGTGACTGAGGCTAGAGAGTCATCGATGGTTTGTGCATTTCGCGTGGCAGTGACCACTATGGGCGACATGGCATAAGTCTGCGTTTGTGAAAAGGTGTTGTGTGAAAATCCGCTGGTTGCCAGCAGGCTTAATGGAACAAGGTTGAAGTACTTCATAAAACTCCCCAAAAAAGTTATGCGCACACCCGCGCGTGTATTATTTTTTGCAGGAGGAGGCTTTAAGGGGAATGGGCATTTTAGTGTTGGTGCGCCAGTACCCGCCACCGTCGCCCGCCGCAACTGTTAACGATTGCATCAGGCAGGTCTCCGGGCTTATGAGTGATCATGCGATCCGGCAGATGCCTTCCCGTATCATGTTTGACACAGTGGCGTGTTATCTGCCGCGTACTCAATTACCGTTGCGGGGGCAGCGCTGGAATAACCTCGTTGCCAGTGAGTAGCAGAGAGGGGCACCAGTTTCCCATTTCATCCCGTAAACGAAAGTTTGTGGGACACCTAAAACAGGCGCGTACTGTATGGACTGAACCGGCGGACGTCAAGTTCTGGCGTTGCGTGCGTAGTGAGAGAATAGTCTCAGGTTTTGAAGGTAAATGGCCGTAAAATGAAATATGCATCGTATTTTAGTCCTTAATGCCAAGGGTGGCTGTGGTAAAACCACGTTGGCGATCAATCTGGCCAGTTATTATGCACAACAGGGACGTGTCACGGCACTGCTGGATTATGACCCGCAGGGCTCCAGCATGCGCTGGTTAAGCCTGCGTGATACCGAGCGCCCTGCGATTCATGGTATTGCAGCCTTTCAGCGCCGTCGTGATGTCACCCGCGCCTTTCAGATGCGGCTACCGGTGGAAGCGGAACGAATGATTATCGATGTGCCCGCAGGAGTGACGGGACTGGCTCTGGTGGAATACGTGCAGCGTGTTGATACCATTTTGTTGCCAGTGTTGGCATCACCTATCGATATCTATGCTGCGGCACATTTTATTCAGGATTTATTATTGGTAGGCAAAATTCGCACCACGGGTACTCGGCTTGCCGTGGTTGCCAATCGGGTGCGGGAGAATACGCTGATTTTTAAGGATTTGGAACGTTTTCTTTCCAGCCTGAAATTGCCCTTGGTGGCTACCTTGCGAGACAGCCAGAACTACATCCGCGCCGCCGAGCGGGGGTTAGGGATTCATGAGTTGGAAGGTAGTCGCACGGCTCCGGATCGTGTGCGCTGGGAGCCGTTGGTGGAATGGCTGGATGAGGTGGCTGACGCATTGCCGGATCGGCAGTTCTCAAATCGGCTTGCTGGAATAGTGCCGATTGGTAGCGTGGCCCGGTAATTTTTCATTCTAGTTGCTCTTTATCCCGGCAAAAACACCGGACCATTCGGTCCTTCCACAGCGATCACCGGATGCCCATAAAGGCGTGTGAGTGTTTCGACCGTCAGGATATCTTCTGCGGGCCCGCACAATACTTCCCCTTCGCCGAATAACAACATCAGGTGGTCACAAAAGCGTGTGGTCAAATTGATATCGTGCAAAATCATCACTGATGCTCGCCCATTCGTCGCATCCGCCATTCGCTGATTCAGCAGGTCCAGCAGACTGATTTGATGATGGGGGTCGAGGTGGTTGGTGGGCTCATCCAATAGGAATAGTTGTGGGTTTTGAGTGAACAGGGAGGCTAATGCCAGACGGCGGCGTTCGCCGCCAGAGAGGGTGTTAACCTGACGTTGTTCGAAGCCATCCAGCCCTACGTCGCCGAGTGCAGCCAGCGCCAGCATTCGATCATTTTCGCCTTCCCATTGCCATTGTCCCAGCCAGGGGTGGCGACCGCTGAGCACGGTATCCATCACTGTGCCAGGAAAAGCATCGTCATCGGTTTGCAACAACACGCCGATTTTTTGCGCGATGGTGCGGCGCGGCAGTTCGGTGAGTAATGTTTCATCCAGTCTTATTTCTCCTCGGGCCGGTGCGCGCAATCCTGCCAAGGTATGCAACAGCGTAGTTTTGCCTACGCCATTGACGCCCAGTAATCCCCAGCGTTGACCGGCGCAGATCGTCATATCGAGTTGCCGACACACGGTTTTACTGCCAATTTCTACCGTCAGCGTCTTTGTTTGCAAAAGGGGCGAACTCATAAATGGCTGCCCCGTCGATGCAATAAATACAGAAACACCGGCACGCCCAGTAGGGCAGTAATTACTCCCACGGGCAATTGTTGTGGGGCCACCACGCTACGTGCCACGGTATCGGCCAATACCAGCAGGCATCCACCAGCCAGTACTGCGGCGGGTAACAGGTAGCGGTGGTCGCTGAGTCCCAGCAAGCGTAATAAGTGAGGGATCATCAATCCCACAAAGCCGACACTGCCAGCGATGGTGACTGCCGTAGCGGTGAGCAGACTGGCCACCACATAAAGCACCAGGCGCAGGCGTTGCACTGAAACACCCAGCGCAGCCGCAGTCAGTTCGCCGCGAGCCAGAATGTTGAGATCGCGGGCAAAAGGCAGGCAGAACAGTAGGCCCACGCTGATGATGATCAATCCTTGTAGCGGTGGTGGAGCGTGACTGAGATCGCCCATGAGCCAGAACAACATACCGTGCAGAGCGCGTTCCGGGGAAATGGCAAGAATAAAACTGATAACAGCCCCCCAGCCTGCAGCCACCACTATTCCGGTAAGCAGCAGGCGCATAGCGCTCCAGTTACCACGGCTGTGGGCCAGACTGAACACCAGCAACATGGATAACAGGCTTCCCGCAAAGGCATTACCCGTGGTCCAGCCGGCGCCAAGCCCCAGCAACATGGATAACAATGCGCCTACCGCCGCGCCGCCGGAAATGCCGAGGATATATGGGTCGGCCAGCGGATTGCGCAACAGCACCTGCATCAGCGCGCCAGACAGTGCCAGCAGGCCGCCTACGACGAAGGCAGAGAGGGCACGGGGCAGGCGTAGTTCCAGTATCAGGCTGCGCCCAAGTGCATCGCTACCGTTGATGAGTACGCTTAGCTCCACGGGGACACTGCCGATGGATAGTGCCAGCAGCAGACTCAGAGGGGTGAGAAGGATCAGCAGAAGGAGGATGAACCTGGGATTCATTTCAATACGCAGGTTGGGGTTCGTACCTCCCTCCCACCTACGGTACTCATGTTTCAATGGGTGCAGGAATCTCACCCCGCAAACTGATCACCGGCCAGCCCTTGGCGATCGCATGGTCTGCCAATGTCTCGTCCGGGTCCACGGCGACAGGATGTGTAACCAATTCCAACAGGGGTAAATCGTTGTGTGAATCACTGTAAAACCAGCTATCGGCCAGGTTTTGCTGGTTGTCGCGCAACCAGGTTTTCAGTCGTTCCACCTTGCCTGTCTGAAAACAGGGGGTACCGCTGACCTGCCCGGTGTAGCGGCCATCGACAATCTCCGGTTCTGTGGCAAGCAGATTTTCCACCCCCAATGCTGTGGCGATAGGCGTGGTGATGAAGCTGTTGGTCGCAGTGATAATGAGCAAAATATCGCCCTGAGCGCGGTGTTTTTCCAACAGTAACCGGGCAGCGGGTAACATCACCGGGGCGATTATTTCCTGCATAAATTGTCGGTGCAGGGCATCGAGCTTTTCACGAGGGTGCTCGCTGAGCGGTTTCAGACTGAAGGCCAGAAATTCGAAGATATCAAGTCTGCCGGTTTGGTAGTCTTTATAAAAACGTTGGTTTTCACGCGTGTAAAACTCGCTGTCTACCAGTCCTTGTTGCACCAGAAACTGTCCCCAAAGGTAGTCACTATCATCCCCTAGCAGGGTATTGTCCAGATCAAAAATGGCCAGGCTCATGGTGTGAATCTCCCGGATTGAGCGTGTGTATTGTAATGGGACGCTATAATAACGAATGCGCAGCACGGCGGGAAATTCATACTGCTTGCACGGTGAGCGGGGGATGTGGAACAATCAAAACCATTTTGAACTTAAGTTGTTGATTGAGTGATGATTGATTCAGAAGGATACCGGGCAAATGTGGGCATTATCTTGTGCAATCCGCAGGGTCGTTTATTGTGGGCGCGCCGCATTGGGCAGGATGCCTGGCAGTTTCCGCAGGGAGGCATCAAAGCCAACGAAACACGTAAAGAAGCATTGTTCCGTGAATTGCATGAAGAGGTGGGTTTGTCATCCAGTCATGTTGAGCTGATAGCTTCCACCCGGAGTTGGTTGCGATATGATTTGCCAAAACGATTTTTACGTCACGACAGCAAGCCACTGTGCATTGGTCAAAAACAAATATGGTATCTGTTGCGACTCATCGGCAAAGATGATGATGTGAAGCTGGATGCCAGTGCGCAGCCAGAGTTTGATGGTTGGCGCTGGGTGGATTATTGGCTTCCGCTGGAAGAAGTGGTGCCTTTTAAGCGTGATGTTTACCATAAAGCACTGAAAGAGCTTGAGCCCTTTCTGTTGTCTTTAAATTCAGCGAGTGTTCACGCCCACTCAATACAACAATAATAGATGTTTCAGGAGAGCTTCTGATCTGTAGATCGTATGAAAAACGTCGGCAATCACAATAAGGAACATGCTCAAAATTGTCATTCACTCTACGACTCAATATCGCGCATTGCGCGAGCACGAATATCCCCCAGGCTAAAACAAAACACAGCACAGCCGATACTAAAAAAATACCTGGGGCAACAGAATATTAACGCATCCGGGAAACATTCCCATTGGCATTGCCTTTCAGTGCAGGCCAGTCAAACCATTTTATTTAAACTAAAGTAGTGCCCCTCGGGAGCCACGCATGCTGAATACGTTACGGCGGATTGTCCAGGAAGTGACCGTTGCCAGAGATTTGGATCAAGCGCTGGAAGTGATCGTATTGCGCGTCAAGAAAGCCATGGATGTCAACGTGTGCTCGGTGTACATGATAGATAAAGCGCAGAACGAAAATGTGCTGATGGCCACCAATGGCCTGAATAATGAAGCCGTGGGTATGGTGCGTCTGAAAGGAAATCAGGGACTCATCGGTTTGGTGGGTGAACGGGAAGAGCCGGTGAATCTCGACGATGCCCCCATGCATCCACGGTATCAATATTTTCCCGAATCCGGTGAGGAACGTTATCACGCCTTTTTGGGTGTGCCGATTATTCATCATCGCGAGTTACAAGGCGTGCTCGTGGTGCAACGCCATGCCAAAAAACATTTCAGTGAAGACAAAGTGACTTTCCTGGTGACCATTGCGGCACAGCTGGCAGGTGCTATTGCCCATGCCGAAGCCAGTGGTGGCATTGATGGCCTGCACTCCAAGACACGAGATGCAGCGCCATTGCAAGGGCAGCCCGGTGCGCCCGGCGTGGCGATCGGCACGGCCGTGGTCAACTTTACGGCGACGAATCTGGAAGTGGTTCCTGATCGTGCAGCGGGTAATGTGAAAGCTGAAGTCAGTTTGTTTAAAAAGGCTGTCAAAGATGTGCGCAAGGACATCCAGTCCATGTTAGAGCGTATGACAGAAGTATTGCCTGCGGAAGAGCGTGCATTGTTTGATGCCTATTTATTAATGCTGGAAGGGCCCGGTATTTCCGACGAAGTGATTCAACGCATTAAACAAGGCAACTGGGCTGCCGGTGCCCTGCGTGAAACCATCGCTGAGCATATGCGTGCCTTTGACGCCATGGAAGATGATTACCTGCGCGAACGCGCAGAAGATGTGCGCGATCTGGGCCGACGTATTCTTGAAAAGCTGCGTTCCCAGGAACCGCCAAAACCGAAAAAATTTCCGATCCGTACCGTATTGGTGGGTGATGAAATTACCGCATCCATGTTAGCCGAAGTACCGGTTAAACGGTTGGCGGGTGTGGTGTCCCGGCGCGGCTCACAAACTTCGCACGTAGCCATATTGGCGCGCGCTATGGGTGTATCGGCCGTCATGGGTGTGAGCGAATTGCCGGTGAATCAGATCGATGGGCGCAGCATTATTGTAGACGGTTACACCGGGCGTATTTTTATCAATCCATCGTCTATGGTGCGGGACGAATTCAAACACCTGCTGCGCGAAGAAGCAGAGCTTTCAAAAGAGCTGCGCGAGTTACGCGAAAAACCGGCGATCACCCCTGACAACGTGGGCATTCCACTGTACATCAATAGCGGCCTGTTGGCGGATGTGAAGCCTTCATTGAAAAGTGGAGCGGAAGGCATTGGACTGTACCGTACTGAATTTCCCTTTATGGTGCGCGACCGCTTTCCTGGTGAAGATGAACAATGCAAAATTTACCGGCAGGTGTTGAAAGCATTTTCACCTGCACCAGTGACACTGCGTACCCTGGATATTGGTGGCGATAAAATGCTGCCCTATTTTCCCATTGAAGAAGACAATCCGTTTCTGGGTTGGCGTGGCATTCGCATCAGTCTTGATCACCCGGAAATTTTTCTGGTGCAATTGCGCGCCATGCTGCGCGCCAGTGCAGGTTTGAGTAACATGAATGTGTTATTGCCGATGGTGAACAGTGTTGCCGAAGTGGATGGTGCCTTGAGCCTGTTGCGTCGTGCCCATCACGAATTGATTGATTCAGGTGTGAGTATCAGCATGCCACATGTTGGCGTAATGATTGAAGTACCGTCGGCAGTGTACCAAGTGCGTGAACTGGCGCGACGGGTTAATTTTATTTCCGTGGGCACCAATGACCTCACACAATACCTGCTGGCAGTGGATCGCAATAATGCCCGTGTCGCTGACTTGTACGACTCGCTGCACCCTGCCGTATTGCGTGCCATGAAGCAGATTGTAGAAGGCGCAAAAGATGAAAAAACGCCGGTCGGTGTTTGTGGTGAAATGGCCGGTGATCCCGCAGCTGTTATTTTGTTGTTAGGTATGGGGGTTGATAACCTCAGTATGAGTGCTGCCAATTTGCCGCGTGTAAAATGGGTGATTCGTACTTTCACCCAACGTAAAGCGCGCATGTTGTTAAAAGAAGCACTGACCTTTGAACACGCTCACCTGGTACGTCATTTTCTTAATGCAGCGTTGGAGGATGAAGGGCTGGGTGGATTGGTGCGGGCGGGGCGGTGATGAGGAGTGATTGCGCCGAAGTTAATTCCTGAACTCTTTTCTGGTTTCCACAGAGGGTCGTGGGAACTGGAAATTATACCCTGGTATCAGAAACATCCAGGGATTCACAACCAATCACCTTAAGTACCTGGATGAGAAAAATGGCACTGTAGGTGCCCCGGTTTATTTTATTTTTCAGGTTGTGCGGTGTGGCATCCGGTATTCCCTCTTTGGTCAATAGTATCGAAAGCTGTTCGTAGGAAATATCCCGGCGCAGGAGCTCTATTTTCAGCAGGTTCCTGACACATCTTGCCCAGTTTTCTTTTCGATATTTCTTCGCCACACGGCAAATAAACCACAGATATTATGCGACAGCCATCCATCCCGCTAAAAAGAACTATATTTGAGTCATTGGACACCTTTAAGTGTCTTTAGTGTTGTGGCATAATCAGAAAAGGCACAAAATCAACATTGTTTTTTAGCGGTAAAAAGACAAATAATCTGGCTCGCGCATGGAGTGAAATTCCTGATCCTCATGCGATCAAGAGGATTATTTTTGCGCACCCTCAACACGGAGGTTGAAAAATGAAAATACTCATCGCTGAAGATGATCCTGCCATCCGTAGGCTTCATCAAAAGCAACTGACTCGCTGGGGATACAGCGTTGACCTCGCCGTTAACGGCAGGGAAGCGGTTGAGTGTGTTCACAAAAGTGGGGAGAGGGGGGCGGTGAATTATGATCTTTGCCTGATGGACATCAACATGCCTGTCATGAACGGCATAGAAGCCATTCAGGCCATCCGAAAAAATACCACTTACCTTCCTGTTATCGCTCATAGTGCAGACCCGGATAACGAGGCGCCCTGTTTTGAGGCGGGTGCCGATACGTTTTTGCTAAAACCCCGTCCCGCTGTGGCGTTGAAAGAAACGCTGAAAGAATTTTCCGTAAAACAAACGATGCTTTATATGGATGGTGAAAGTCTGTCGATGCGTCAGGTGGGTCCTGCTGATCGTGAAGAGTTAACAGAATTACGGATGCTGAACAAAAAAGGGATGACAAAGTTTACTACGGTTGATATTTCTCTTCGGTTTCTGGCGCATAAAAATGCGCAGGATAAACTGCTTGATGATTTTGGTGAGGACAACTTTCAGTTTGCTGAAATACTGGATCGTACTTGTCAGGGGCATAACGCCATACAAATTCATGCCTCGCAAATATGGCTGAAAAAAGAGAGTCTCACACCGGAGCAGTTTCAGAAACGGATCAGGGAAGAGAATGCGTTGTTGGAAAAATACAAAAAACCCTGAAAAAGTCGCCATCACCAAAATGGTATTATTTGACCAAAAATAGAGATACCACCGTACATTCTTATCGATTAACATCGGTGGTATGGATATTCAAAACGCTCACGCCCTATTGTTGTTTGCTGCACTGCTTTTTGTCATTGGTGTGATCAGTTTGTTTGCCCTGAGTCGGCCAAACAAACGTACTGTTTGCGCAAAAAATAGTCAGGGTGCTTTTATCGCTGGCGACGACAACAAAGATGTTTCTGTCCATATCACGCCGACACAAAATGATACGACGAGTACACCGGTATGGCGGAAAATAGCGGCTTTTGCCGCCTGGGTGGCCGCGCTGGCCGGGCCGATTATTGCCGCACTGGCTTACTGGTTTCCGCGATCCGGTGTTTGATATGTGGGGTTTCGGGCGTTCGGTAAACGCGAAACAGTGCAACGGCATTATCATCGCAGGGGATCACAACCATAATATATCCATACACTACGGCCCTACCGAGGCTCGCCTCTCTATCCCCTTCAAGCCCAACAGCCTGACTGACAGTATCGACTCGCTGCTCATCTGGCAGAGCCAACTGACGCCACTGATCGGCCGTGATGAAACGGTTGATGAATTAATGCAATGGGCCAAAACCGGGCCACGCATCAGTTTTAAACTGATCCACGGCGCAGGAGGCGTGGGTAAAACCCGCCTTGCTTTTGAAGTGGCCAGCACACTGCGTGAGCAGCAATGGGAAGCAGGGCAGCTTGCCAGCCTGGGTAGCGGCAGCGCCTTTCGCCTCGGTACCAACGGCACGCTGCTGGTTATTGATTACCCTGAACAGCAGCCCGAGCGTGTTCAACGATTATTGCAGGCCATCAAGGAAGCCGAAGAACCCGCCGCACCCCTACGCATACTGCTGTTGAGTCGCCGTTCACAATTATTGGACCAGCTCGGCGAGTCACTCCGTTTCCTAGCAACAAAGCCACTGTTACTGACCGCCCTTGATACAAGACAAACCGCATGGTCACTGTTTGCATCCGCATGGCCCCGGCTCTGTGAACAACGCAAAAAAGGCAATACCCGACTACCGATTGAGCAAGACGTATTTAACGGCTGGTTAGCGCAGCATGAAAGTCACGCCCAACCTCTCTATATTCTCGCGTTCGCCATTAATTTAATGGAGCAGCCGCAGGCGACAACCCTGAGCGGTGGAGAGATCATCCAGCGTTTGGTGAGGCGGGAAGTCGTACGGCTGGAAAAGGAAGGTGAAGCGAAAAACCTCCACAAGTTGGCGCTGCCACTATTAAAAGGTTTGGCCGCTATTAGCGGAGGCATCACGGCCCAACAGCTCAAAGCCCTTGCCAATCACGACGCACTGACAGCGCTATTGCCCGATTATGAACGGCTGCGCGATTGCACCATTTGGCAGGAGAAAAAGGAAAGCGCAGGGCAGGTCGTGGAGCTTCAGCCCGATCTGCTAGCGGCCGCCCTGCTGTCACAGTTGCTGCGGCGTGACGATGAACAACCCGGAGAGTGGCTCTATGCCGCGCTGGATATCAGCAGTGAGATTGAAAGTGCCACCTCCCGTCTGGGTCGGCTGATGCATGATGCCACTGAGGTGCTTGGCCTCTCCTGGCCGCAAGAGACTTTGATTGAAGCCGTGAAAAGTGATTTACATCGCTGCCGACGACTCGATGAAGGATTGAGTCGAAATTACCTTGAGCGACCGCTACTCCCTTTGGCGCTTGGTGTTAGGCAGGCATTGGCTGAGGTCACAGAAGCGCCTGTAGAGCAGGCTCGTTTGCTCAACAATCTGTCGGTTGATTTGGCCGATAGCGGTGACCGTGCGGGCGGGTTGGCGGCGATTTGGCGGTCCGTTGACATTTATGAACAGCTGTCGGCGGATAATGCAGCGGCCTACGCCCCTGACTTGGCGAGGAGTCTCAACACTCTGTCGGTTCGTTTGGCCGATAGCGGTGACCGTGCGGGCGGGTTGGCGGCGATTCGGCGGTCCGTTGACATTTATGAACAGCTGTCGGCGGATAATGCAGCGGCTTACGGCCCTGACTTGGCGAGCAGTCTCCACACTCTGTCGAATAGTTTGGCCGATAGCGGTGACCGTGCGGGCGGGTTGTCGGCGATTCGGCGGTCGGTTGACATTTATGAACAGCTGTCGGCGGATAATGCAGCGGCCTACGGTCCTGGCTTGGCGATGGGTCTCAACAATCTGTCGGTTCGTTTGGCCTATAGCGGTGACCGTGCGGGCGGGTTGTCGGCGATTTGGCGGTCAGTTGATATTTATGAACAGCTGTCGGCGGATAATGCAGCGGCCCACGGCCCCGACTTGGCGATGAGTCTCCACAATCTGTCGGTTTGTTTGGCCGATAGCGGTGACCGTGCGGGCGGGTTGGCGGTGAGTCAGCGGTCCGTTGACATTTATGAACAGCTGTCGGTGGATAATGTTGCGGCCTACGGTCCTGGTTTGGCGAGCAGTCTCAACACTCTGTCGAGTTATTTGGCCGATAGCGGTGACCGTGCGGGCGGGTTGTCGGCGATTCGGCGGTCCGTTGATATTTATGAACAGCTGTCGGCGGATAATGCAGCGGCCTACGCTCCTGACTTGGCGAGGAGTCTCAACACTCTGTCGAGTTGTTTGGCCGATAGCGGTGACCGTGCGGGCGGGTTGGCGGCGATTCGGCGGTCCGTTGACATTTATGAACAGCTGTCGGCGGATAATGCAGCGGCCTACGCCCCTGACTTGGCGAGGAGTCTCAACACTCTGTCGAGTTGTTTGGCCGATAGCGGTGACCGTGCGGGCGGGTTGTCGGCGATTCGGCGGTCCGTTGATATTTATGAACAGCTGTCGGCGGATAATGCAGCGGCCTACGCCCCTGACTTGGCGAGCAGTCTCAACACTCTGTCGAGTTGTTTGGCCGGTAGCGGTGACCGTGCGGGCGGGTTGTCGGCGATTCGGCGGTCCGTTGACATTTATGAACAGCTGTCGGCGGATAATGCAGCGGCCTACGCCCCTGACTTGGCGAGGAGTCTCAACACTCTGTCGAGTTGTTTGGCCGATAGGGGTGACCGTGCGGGCGGGTTGTCGGCGATTCGGCGGTCCGTTGACATTTATGAACAGCTGTCGGCGGATAACGTTGCGGCCTACGGCCCTGATTTGGCGAACAGTCTCAACACTCTGTCGAATCATTTGGCCTATAGGAGTGGCCGTGCGGGTGAGTTGCGGTCAGTTGACATTTATGAACGGCTGTCGGCGAGCCGGCGGTCCGTTGAGATATATGAACAGCTGTCGGCGGATAATTTTGCGGCCTACGGCCCCGGGTTGGCGAGGACTCTCAACAATCTGTCGAATCATTTGGCCGATAGCGGTGACCATGGGGGAGGGTTGGCGGCGATTCGGCGGTCCGTTGACATTTATGAACAGCTGTCGGCGGATAACGTTGCGGCCTACGGTTCTGGCTTGGCGGTGAGTCTCAACACGCTGTCCACTTTTTATGCTAACGATGATAACTACAGCGATGCCATCAGTATGGTACGGCGTGCCATCGAATTAATCCGCTCTGAAGCCATTGATGGCACCACTTATGGTGACTGGTTGGAGGATATGAAAAACAACCTGGCTCGTTATCAAGCCAGCGAGTAGGTTGGGGTGAATGTTTTTTATGAACCCCAACATAAACGGAGTCACCGATCCTAAATTTTATGCTGGAGGTTGATTTGGATGACGGTTTGTTGGGCTTCGCAAAAAACGCTCACCCCAACCTACGTAAAATGGGGCGGCGTTCTACATCAAGATACTGCATTTTTAGAGGTGTGATTATTATCTCACGCCAATAAACCATTTCGGTTTAATGCGCCCAAAATCCGTGCGCACATTTTGTTTAAGCGCCTTTTTTGAATCCAGCACATATTCGCCGTTGGTATCACGAACAAACACCACCCAGTGCCAATAGGGGATGCCTTTTTCCAAATGCCACTTGATGGCCAGCAAGGTACGATCCGGCAGGCTTTGCCAATCGGTGAAGGGGGTTTCGCTGTTGTCGACATTTATGTGGTAGTGGTGCAATAGCCGACGGATGTGTGTGGTGCTTGACCATAAGGTTGGGTCAGTGGCGGTGATACCTAAATTTTTGGCAACCTTTTTGGCGGCGATATAGCTGACACCCGCAAGCGTGGCGGCGCTGGCGATGGCACAACCGGCAATTTCTTGTTGGATAACCGCTTTCATTGTTGAAGTCTAAAATGTGAATTAAATGTTAAAAACATTTTTTTAAAAAATCATCCAGTCTTTAATCGAACACAAAGGCTCAGAGATGCAGCGCATTTCGTGTTTTTCTCTGCGTCCTTTGCGTTTCTGCGATCTCTGCGTTTATAACATGTCACTTGCCAGTCGCTACTACAATATAAGCTCCCATTGTACTGGAACGATTTCCCAGAGGTTTAAACCTCTGGATTCCAGCTAAGGATCGCTCGAACAATAACTGTTTCATTGGTGAGCTGGCCCGATTTTTTTGGGTGTGTGCAAGACTATGGTGGAACCGCTACGCTTGTTCCACCCTACTTGCGTACATGGCTGAAGTTGGGTATTCATAATCCGGGTAGCGGTTTGTTTGTTCCGTCTCCTCAAGTACAAGGTAAAGCCGTAGTGGAACCGCTACGCTTGTTCCACCCTACTTGTGTACATGGCTGAAGTTGGGTATTCATAATCCGGGTAGTGGTTTGTTTGTTCCGTCTCCTCAAGCACAAGGTAAAGCTGTAGGGTGGAACAAGCGTAGCGGTTCCACCAAAAGGTCAAGGGAAGAACATCCGTTCTTTCAACCTGAATTACCCTCTACATAAATAACCAGAAATCAACAGTTATTGTTCGACCAAGCCTAAAGACAGGCTGGAATGACGGTGGTTTCAGTAAAAAAACGACCAAAGTGATTTAGCCTTTAAATTGTCATTAAAACAGAGGTACACGTGCTTCAATATAAACCTGTTCTTCGCCGCCGAGATCAAAACCTTTTGCGTAGCCAGTACGCAGATCTATGGGCAGCCAGTAACCGAGTACCAGTTTGGTGGTGATTTCGATACCTGCACCGCGTCGTAGAGCGGGCACATTGTTGCCTTCGTCCCAGCTTTCACCCCAGTTGTAAATCAGCTTGCCGTGGATTTTATGCAGGCCGATGGGTGGGGCCATAAAGCCGCGTTCAATCAGCGCAATGGGAAAGCGCCATTCGGCTTCAATCAGCGCCATGCGTCGACCCCGTAAATCGCTGCGGCCTTGTTTATAGCCGTGCAAGGGATAACGGCGCTGGCCAAAAATATTTTGCGTTAATGCAAAAGCGGCAGCTTGTGGGGCAGGGGGTACGCTGGTTTCCAGAGTGCCTCCAAGGCGAAAGTCTCGCGGGTTTTCTGTGCCCCAGCCGAGCATTGTACGGGTGGCAATGACGTGCTGTCCCGGCAGGTCAATGAGTTCCCGCCAGTCGAGTGTATAAACCTGGCCACTGAAATCACTCTCCAGAGTGTCATTGTCTTCGGCGATCAGGCGCAATTGCCGTCCGTTGCTGGGGCTGATGGAGCGTGCATAGGTGCGTGCAGAATTGTAGCTGACGGCGAGTCCTGCAATGCGGTCATGAAGACTATTGATGGAACCTGCATTGGAGAGAATTTTTTTATCGGATTCTGATTCGTTGACTATTCCTGCATGTAACAACCATTGATGTTCATAATAGAAGAAGGGCCAGATGGCTTCTGCGGAAATAATGTCGGAGTTGCGGTAGCGTTCTATTTCGCCCGCATTATCGGTAAATGCCAGTATCTGCCGATTGAGGCTGAGTTTTAAGGTAGGGTTCCAGCGGTCATAAATATAGTTGAATTGACCCAATAACCATTGTCCGTCGGTATCGTATCCCAATAGGGCATTATAAAAATGTCGCCGTAACGGGTCTGCACCAAAGGTGGTGAAGCCGACTTCACTGCGCACGTCATCAAACAGGAAGTAGGGAAACCATGATGTGGGTGCAATGTTCTTGAGTGCATTATAGGTTTCGATGTCTGTATCTTGAATGGGAGTATATTGCCGTGGCAGATCGCTGTTGGTTGGGTTTGTTATGGTGTCAATTTTTGCCTGAATGACCGTGGGCATCATTTTTTTGAGCTGGAATAAATCATAGCCGTTGGTGCCCAGGTTGCTATAAACGAGTTGTTCACCACTGGCAGTGTCATGCAGGACAGGTGCGGTTGCTTCGCCGAGGACGTTGGTGAGTTTTTCCAGTTTCCCACTGGCCAGGGTTAATTGATAAATATTAAATACGCCATCGTAATCGGCACTGAATACAATGGACTGGCCATTGCTGTTGAAGCGTGGACTGTTTTCGATATGGGTATCGTGAGTCAAGAGGGTCCATTGGCGTGTTCTAAGGTCAAAATGTTCAAGGTTCCATAGGGTGTCGGGTCGCCATACCGCCATCACCAGGCTGGTTCCATCAGAGGCCCCGTCAATAGCACTGATACTTGTGTTGTCTGTACCTTGCCAAAGTGTGTCAACTTTAGTGCCGTGTTTATCCAGCAGGTGTAAGGCATGTTGGCCAAGTTGATTGTGGACGGCGATGATGTTTTTTCCATCAGGACTCCAGACGGCGTTCAAATAACGTTTTCCGTACGTTAGCTGGGTCTTGTCGCCACTGTTCAAGTCAAGATGATACAGGTCAGAAAAAAAGTTGGTATTATTAAACGCATCGACTTCTGTACCGATGATTCCCGCTGTCGGGTGTAGATCAAAACTGTTGCCACGGACGTTCGCAAGCGCATCAGGTTTGTTGGTCCCCTGTCGGATCACCATCAAGCGGGGCTCCGTTTGTAAATCATTTTCCAGGTAGTAGATGTCACCGTTGTCCAGCACTTGTGGTGAACGGGTAAAATAGCCGGTATGGGTGAGTCGTGTGCCTGTCATTTCTCCTGCTTGTCGAATGTCGTTTATTTCGCTGGAAAACATTTCCCGCAAGTGTTCATTAAACTCATCCCACAAGGCCGTCATGTCTTTGCCCAGTACACGCCAACTGTTGCTGTTGATGGCAAAAGGCAACAGGTTGTTACTGTATTGCTCAATCAGTTCAGTGATTTTTTTTGTACCATAACGTTCAGCGATAAATTGATGAAAATATACGCCGTAGAGATAGCGCGTGGTATTCAGTGGCCAACTTTCCAAAGGCTGGTTGACCTGATGGATGGGTTTGATGCCATTGATGACTTCCTGACGCATCAGGCCACGAAACAGCGTGCTCTGGCCACGACCGATGCCGCGTGCCTTGTCTGTTTCTTCGTAAGTGGCTAAACCCTCAATAAGCCAGGGTGGTTGCAAACTGTTTGGAAACAGAAACAGGTTGCGTCCAAACAGCTTACGCAGACTGGCAGGAAAACCACTGACTTTATCAAGCTGCAGAATATGAGTGTATTCATGGATGATGAGCAGTTCCAGCCAGTTGTCATGATCCGAAACCGAGCTGGTGCCGAAGGGGGGCGTTACCAGCAGACGCATTTCATTGTGCGGTATTGGTGTGGCTGAGCCGTTGGTAAAGTCAAAACGATCAGTCAGTATTACTTGTGTGCGCTCACGGGGTGCCCAGTTAAATTTCTGAGAGAGTTTTGTATGCACAGACTCGGAGATGCTGCCAACTTTTCGAGCAAGCTGTTCTTCACCATCATGAAAATGGATTTCAAAATGTTTGGTATAGAGTGTTTGCCAGTTCAGAGAGGGGTCTTGTGTGAGTGCGGCGAATAAACTGCCGGATAAACTCATTAACATGCCGATGAACGTCAAGCGGGCAACATGTAAGGCTGCCTGCGCCTTGATGATTTTTTGCATCAAACATCCTTTTTATGGGACGGGTGTGTTTTGTATTGTTTTGCGCTGTCGCATAAACGTACGATACAGCAAGGGTATAACAAAAAGTGTCAATATGGTGGAAAAGGCCAGGCCCCACACAATGGCCGATGCTACGGGTCCCCAAATCAGGGATTTACCGGCCAGTCCGGCAGCCAGTGAAAACAATCCGGCAATGGTGGTCAGTGAAGTAATCACGACAGGTACCACACGTCGGCGTGCCGCATAAATTGTTGCGTGTAATACACTCATGCCAGAATTCAACCGTTGGTTGGCGGCGTGGATCATTACGATGGCGGCATTTACTGCAATGCCGACCAACGCCACGACACCATACATAGTGAACATGCTTAACGGATTACCGGTGGCAAGCAGGCCGAAGACGACGCCGGTAAAAGCCAGCGGCACGGTGGCGAGAATCATGAACGGTTGCCAGTAACTTTTAAACTGGGTGCCGATGATCAGATAAATCAGCCCAAGGCCAAAAAGGAATAATATCAGCATGGAATCCAGGCTTTCCTGAATATCAGCCAATTCACCGGAATAATCCAGATCAATGTTGGGATGTTGCAGGCGGATTTTTTCCCAGCCTTCCACAATCAGCTTGTTTGCCTGAAGCGTGTTTATTTTTTGTTTGTCGATACCCGCTTCCATCGTGATGGAGCGGCGGAAGTTATAGTGACGGATATTACTGCGACTGAGCCCGGTTTCTGCGATCATCAATTGGCTTAACGGTATTTCACCCCCCTGTGGCAGGCTTAGCGGTATTTCCAGTAACTGATCAATACTGTGCAGACTGGTGTGTTTTGCTTGCACACGCACTTCCACACGTTCTGATTCGTATTGCATAGACGCGACCACATCACCATCAAATAACAAGCGTATGGCATTGCTGACATCCGCAGGATTGAGTCCGCTACGGCGTACTGCATCGTTGTCCAGTTGCAGTTTGAGTTCGTGTTTGCCTGGGCTGTCGTTGTCGGTGATGTCTGTGACTTCAGGAATATCTGTGAGGATGTTCCGCAAGGCATCAGCCGCTGCGCGTAATTCGGTAAAATTATCGCCACGGACTTTGATACTAATGGCCTTGGTGACCGGTGGTCCTTTGGTGAGTTTGAAAAAAGTGATCAGGCGCGGGTCTGCTGTGGCCATAACATCGGCACGCATGGACTCAATGATGTCACTGACGCCGCGCATGTCATCGGTCTTTGGGTTCAGACTGATAAAGACCTGTCCATAGTTGTCTCCAAAAAACGGCGCGACTTCGGTAAACATCTGTCCGGCAGTGGCGCTGACGGCGCGAGTTTCATCGTCGTTCAGGTGCGCGCGCGCCTTGTTGGCGATGGCATCTACAGTGTTGAGTGTGTTTTGCAGGGTGCTGCCGGGTGGCATTTCCACATTAATGTAAAAGGTACGCATGGGGTCGAAGACAAAAAATTCGACGCGCACCATATCGCTGCCAACGGCACTTATTGCTGCCAGAAATAGCGCCAGCACTACGGCCAGAGAACGTTTGGGTTTGCGCAATACTCGCACCAGCAGCTTGCCGTATTTGAGGCGTAATTTGTGGAGGAAGCGTGTACGCCAGCGTTGCAGCTTGCCCGGTGACGACATATCAAGGCGGGTCATGGAAATATGCACCGGCAACATCCAGTACGCTTCAATCAGGCTGATGAGCAGCGCCACAGAGACTACAAAGGGCACGGTGAACATAAATTTTCCGACGATGCCCGGCATCAACATTAACGGCAAAAAGGCTGCCATGGTGGTGGTGACTGAGGCGGTTACCGGGGTAAAGACTTCTTTCAGGGCATCAATGGCGGCCTGCATGCTTTGTGCGCCGCGTTGAATGCGGTAATAAATGGCTTCCACGACCACCACTGCATCGTCCACCAACATGCCCAGCACAATGACGACACCGAGCAGAATATTCTGGTTTAGCGTTTGCCCGGTGGCACTGAGAATCCAAAAGGTACCGGCCAGCGTGAAAGGAATACCGATGCCGATAAAAAAGGCGATATGTGCGCCAAGGAATACCCAGGTGATGACGGCCACCAGCAGCAGCCCGAGCAAGGCATTGCCTTGCATTATGCTGATGGCTTCACGGGTACTTTCGGTCTGGTCATCCAGCAATGTGAGCGTTAAACCGGTTGCGGCCAGCACGGTATTTTTTTGCTCACGGTATTGGTTGATCCGTGCAACCAGATCCAGAATATTTGTCGTAGCCTGCTTGGTAACGGCAAACGTGATACCGGGCTGATGATTGTAGCGCGATAACTTGTTAAATTTGTCGTGACTCCAACTGACCTCTGCCACATCACCGATAAGAATGTTTTGTTCGGTGTCGGTGATGGGCAGGCTTGCTAAATAACCTGGGTCGGCATCTGTGCCGACGACGCGCACTACCCATGATTGTTGGCCGATACGCATATCACCTGCGACCACATCACGAAAATAACTACGTACTGTATTGGCAAGTTGCGTGGGGGAAATGCCTTTTTCTTGTAGAGCAGCCGGATCAAAGGCAACTTTTAACTCAGGGTCGGCAAGTCCTGCTTCGATAACGCTGTTAACACCGCTAATGCGCTCCAGGTCCTTGCGCACATTGAACGCAGTTTTGCGTAACAACTCATCGTTAGCTTCTCCGGTGAGAATAAGTGTCGCGGTGGGAAAGTTGTTGGATGTAGTGATCTCCACTATTACCGGGTCGATGGCGTCATCGGGCAATTCCGCATTGGCCTTGTTTTGAATCTCGCGGCGCAAATCATTAATACGCTTATCGAACAGGCGTTCGCTGATGTCTTCAAAGCGTACCAGAATATCGGCAATACCTTCGCGACTGGTACTGGAAACAAACTTGATATCCTGCACCTTGCGAATCGCATCTTCCAGTGGATCGGTGACCAGTTTTTCCACGTCTTCCGTTGAGGCACCGGGTAATACCGTGATGATACTGATCCAGTTGAAATTGACTTCCGGGTCTTGTGCGCGAGGCAACTGGATATAGCTGAGCGCACCAATCAGTAACACCACTACAAAAGTGGTATTCGCTAATACATGGTTGCTCAGAAAGGATTTAAGCCACATTGTTTATCTTGCTTGCTATTACGCAGGAGTCCTTTGTTCAATTCGGGGAGGTTAAACAGAAATGCCGACGATGATAACGTGTGTGTGCGTGTAAAACTACACCTGCGGAACGGTTATGTAATAATGCCATTTTTTAGGGGTTGCGTATTCGTTTTTGGCTTTGTCAAGCCCGGTGTTGTGGACGCAGAAGCGCAGAGGATTCAGAGAAAAACAATATTTTGTGCCAGTAGACCCGGTTCCTTCCTTCTCGGCAGTAGCGTAGCCGTGGCCAGTTTTTTTATTACTTTTCATTACAGGGGATCAAGAAATCGACATGATAGTGTTCATCATGTCTTACCCAGGAACGTTTACTGGAAAAAACGATATTTTCTTTCAGATAATCCGCATATTTTGTTTTGAAAAGCAGCGGTTGAAGCTCGGGGTCAAATATCACACGCCATAAATCATGGCCCTGCTTTTTTGCTTCTTTGTGTAACTGAATAATATGTGCGGCCAAAGCATCGAAATCAATTTTTAAACCGTTGTAATTCCCTTTTTTGTCGAATTCAATATTGTAGCCGAACTTGTTAAATGGATGGGTCGATAAATGAACGGATTGACCATCAGCATTTAATACTGGCACCATAAAATCTACCGATAAGCCATTCTGATGTGTTTTGTGCGGCTTGAACTCACCACCCTGTCTGAACCCTGTTTCCGCATATTTGAATTGCTTGTTGGGTTGTTCAGTTTCCAGGTTTTTATAGGCGTTGAGCATAATCTTCATTACTGTTGAATGGACATAGGTTCGGCCCAGAAGCCTTGTCAGAGTGCTATAACCCTCATAGTTGGAACCACTCTGAGGCAATTGTAAACCAGCCTCCAGCCGACCATTGGAAGTGGTTCCGTAGCATGTGCTCAATTCCGCACAGGCATAGGCAGGTAAAAATAATAACCACGCTATCAGCAACTTTAAATTTTTTTTCATTGTTTGGCACTGACCCTGGTTTTTTTATGCATGGTACTATTAATCAAGCACTCATCTGAAGAATTTAAAGTGGATTTCCAGGTTTAGTTACCCACGTGGGTTTGATATACCCGTAGCGTTTGAGATTTAGGTTTTATTGCATGCCTTCTTTGCCTCAAGGGGCGGGGTATTAAGAGGAATTTTCTCGCTACGCACTGCTTGATGTTTATTCGCCGCTTACGATGAATATCGTCATTCCGGCGCAGGCCGGAATCTAGAGGTCGAATCCCCTGGACACTGGTCTACGCCAGTGTGACGTGAAGAGGGCGTCATCCGATAAATTTATCCTGCTTTTTGCCTGTTGAAGTGAGATGCTTTTTGGCGTTGACCTGGGACGAAAGGAATAACTGCGTGAATTCGTTGCTGGGTATAGGTTTACTAAAGTAAAAGCCTTGCACTTCAAAGCAAGCTTCTTTAATCAGAAATTGAATTTGATCCTCATTTTCCACGCCTTCAGCGATGATGCTAAGCCCTAGGTTTTTTGCGATGGCGATGATGGTGGCGACAATCGCTTCATCATCTTTATCATGCGGGATATCCATAACAAATGAGCGGTCAATTTTCAGCCGGTCGATAGGAAGACGTTTTAGGTAACTCAGGGAGGAGTAGCCGGTGCCGAAATCGTCGATGGCCAAAGAAATGCCAAGCTGTTTTAATTCATTCAGGATCGAGACACCTTTATCAGGGTGATCCATTACGAAGCCTTCGGTAATTTCCAATTCGAGCAGTTCTGGTGCCAGCCCCGTTTCCTCTAATATTGTACGAGTTGATTCAATTATGGAGCCTTGCATGATTTGATAGCCTGCAACATTGACGGTCATGCGCAGAGGGGCAAAACCTTCATCTTGCCAAGCTTTTGTTTGTTTGCAGGCTGTCCTTAGCACCCAATTTCCTAATGGTTCGATAATACCTGTTTCTTCGGCAATGGGTATAAAGTCGGCTGGGGAGACAAGACCTTTCTCGGGATCATTCCAACGTACCAGTGCCTCGGCACCCACTAGCTTGCCAGTGGAAATATCAATCTGCGGTTGGTAATAGACTTCTAGTTCATTGTTGTCTAACGCCTGCCGTAAGCGGTTTTCTATCTGAAAACGTTTTTCAGCATATTGAGCCAATTCATCGGTATAAAATTGATAGCGGTTACGGCCTTGCTCTTTCGCCTGGTACATCGCCATGTCTGCACTCTTGACGATATTTTCTGTATTGCCCCCATCAGCAGGGTAAATACTGATACCAATGCTGCCGCCAATAAAGATGTCATTGCCACCGATGACAATCTTTTCTTGTAGTGCAAGTAGTAGTTTGTCCGCCACAATAGCCGCATCCTCAGCATACGACAAGTCTTCAAGGATGATCGTAAATTCATCTCCTCCCAAGCGCGCAACAGTATCCTGAGCTCTTACGATGTTTGCTAAACGTTGACTAATCTCCTGTAATAGCAGGTCGCCGGCATGATGGCCGAGAGTGTCATTGACACTTTTGAAGCGGTCAAGATCGATGAACATAAGGCCTACAATTTTTTTTGCGCGCTTAGCACGCGTGATCGCATGCTGTAGGCGATCATTGAATAGCATGCGGTTTGGTAACTTAGTGAGTTGGTCGTACTGAGCTAGGTTTTGGATATGCTCGCTGGCACGTTTTTCTTCGGTGATATCGGAAAAAATACTAATGTACTGGATGATCTGATCTAGGTCATTTTTAACAACACTGATACTGTGATAAGTGGGGAAGATTTCGCCATTTTTTCGACGATCCATGATTTCTCCTTCCCAGTCACCTGCTGCAATTAAATTACGCCAGAATGCTTGATAAAATGCCTTATCGTGGTAGCCGGAGTTGAGCAGGTTTTTTGGGTTTTTGCCGAGGGCTTCTTTCTCACTGTAGCCGGTTATTTCGGTGAACGCCTTGTTGATTCGTAGGATATTATTCTCGGTGTCAGTGATCAATATAGCCTCGGAAGAGTGACTGAAGACGTTGTCTGCCAGCCTCATTTCGTTCTCCGCCTCTTTTTCTTTGCTGATGTCGCGCACCGTCCCTACCATATGGAGAGCTTCGCCCTGTTTGTTTCGGAATACTTCTCCGCGCTGATGAACAAAACGTACAATACCGTCGGGTCGCACTACACGGTGCTGTATGTCGAACGGCTTGTTGTCGACAATGGAAGCATTTATCGCATCGATGACGTTCTTTTTGTCATCTGGATGGAGTTGTTTCAGAAAAGTTCTATGGGTAACTTCGGATTGTTGTGAGCGTAGCCCAAAGATGCGATAGACTTCGTCAGACCACTCTAGGGTATTGTTTGGGATATCCCAGTCCCAACTGCCAAAATGGGCAATCAGTTGGGCCTTTTTCATGACGTCCTGGCTACGGTGCAATTTGTTTTGTGTTTCTTTTCTTTCTCGAATATCACGTAGCGTGGCTATGGCATGCATGTCACCTTCACGCAGAGAATAGCTGATGCTGATTTCAACCGGTAGTTCGGCGCCACCTTTGGTTAGAGCGGTTAATTCTGTATCATTACTCATGGGGCGGCGTACTGGATTATCGAAGGAAATGCCAACCAACTGTGTGTGGTGATGACGGAATCGCTCCGGCATCAGTTTCTCTACCGTCTCTCCAATGAGTTCATCGGCGCTATAGCCGAATAACTCTTTTGCTACTTTATTAATATCTTCGATTTTACCTCCGG